>ENA-USUJ01001021-USUJ01001021.1-human-gut-metagenome-genome-assembly--contig:-NODE-1021-length-24715-cov-5.931285_pt1 | contig 24715 bp, 13 predicted proteins | sample MGYA00250061_ERZ773398 | MGnify/ENA primary metagenome ERZ773398 (study PRJEB29103, sample SAMN06111992) | human gut metagenome | biome: human gut; feature: ankylosing spondylitis patient; material... | reverse complement strand
ATGGGACCTATAGGGCTCGAACCTATGACCCTCTGCTTGTAAGGCAGATGCTCTCCCAGCTGAGCTAAGATCCCATAACTTTGCGGGTATTTCTCAACCCGCTTTGCTAGTATACTATTAAATCAGGTAACTTGTCAACGAATTTTTTTATTTTTTTCATATTATTTTTTACTTAATAGTCACCAGTTAGTTTTTCACTCTTTTCTGCTGCGATTTCACTTGCTTTTGAGGTATCTGTCCCTTATATAATTACCTTATATCTACAATTTGTATATATGTCTTTTATACGCTTTTACATGATTTCCCGATTTTGTTCGAACGCTATTTCTATGAAAATCAACGATTCATACTTTTATGACTTTTTTAAAGTTCAAAACAGATCCAGCATCGCATCCAGATAAACAGCTTCCCGCACTTTCAGCTGATATTCCGGCTTTGTCATGTAATAAAGCAGAAATTCCAGCAGCATGGCACTGCCAAGTCCGCGTCCCTCGATCTTGAAATTAGAAAATCCCATCGGCAGATAAATAGATTGGATATCATCAATACCGATAAATCCCGGATTTTCCATTGCTTTTGAAAATCGATAGCCTTCCGCCGCATCCGGTGAAGTGCACGGATAATCAGGAATGGCTTCCCCCAGATTTTTCCGGCTGACAGTCTCATAACAGCTTTTACGGTCTTTGCAGCCAAACCGGCAGCACTCATTGCTCAGAAATTCTATCTTATCTTTTTGGTCTACAGTCAGTGTATTCCACTTATCAAACTGCTTATTCAGGCGGAAATCCGGTACAACATATCGAAATTCCTCTCTGTTGACTTCCTGCAGAAGCTCCTTGAAATCTGTCAGAACCTTTGTCGTGGAAGATACGAAATAGAAACCCGGATATTGCTTCTGTAAATAATGCAGCAACAGATCGGAGTAAATGATAATACCATTACGTACGTTTCTGTTTTCTATGCTGTCATTCTTCTGAACATTATATTTTTCCATCACGTTATCTTCCACAAATAACCGGCAGAGCGCATTACATCTGTGATCTTTCAGATGTTCTTCTTTCAGCAAGGAATTGCTGAAGGTCAGGCGGGCAGAAATACCATATTCCTGCATCAATGCCAGCACTGCCCGCGGATCCTGCTCGCCGTAAGATGTACGTCCACCGCCCCAGAGGCAATCCGCTGGGGCTCCATAGACCGAACCAATCCTGCACCAATCATAAAAGTATTCTCTGTGTGCCCGAAACAGCGGCAGAAAAACACTGTATAATTCGTAAAATTCAAACAATCCCGGCAAATGATAATATGCTATTTGTTTTTGAGACAGATCCATTTTTATATCCTCCCTGCTTTTGTATACCCTGTCTAATCGTAAAATTCTTTTGCATAATCTGTATGGTTTTCCCGCAAAACAAAAGACCCAGCGACAAAGTCGCCAGGCCTCCTGTTTGTGTAAAAGGGGAATTCTTCCGGAAATTGCTAATTAGCATGTCTAATGTCTTAGACTGATTGTATTATATGATGTCTTCAGAGTTATTTCTGCAATTATATTGCGCAAGCAATTAAAATATATTGACGAAATAAGTCAAATCAGTTCATTTATTGCATCAGCTACATTGGAAACACCAACAATGCGCATTTTCTCCGGAATATCTGACAGTCCATCCAAATTTGCAAATGGCAGAATACATTTCGTAAATCCAAGTTTCTGTGCCTCCAGCACACGCTGCTGTGCCATATTGACAGCACGAACCTCACCTGAAAGACCTACCTCACCGAAAATCACCGTTTGATCGGAAATAACCTTATTTTTAAAGCTGGATACCAGTGCCATCACAATACCCAGATCCAGTGCAGGCTCTAAAAGCCGCATGCCACCGGCAAGATTGACATATGCATCGGTCTGTCCCATGCGAAGTCCCAGTCTTTTTTCCAGTACCGCCATCAGGAGATTCACTCTGTTAAAATCCGCCCCTGTTGTCTGGCGGCGCGGAATATTGAAATTGGAATCACAGACAAGTGCCTGGATCTCGATCAGCATCGGTCTGGTGCCCTCCATGGCACAGGCAACTACAGAACCGCTTGCATTTTTCGGTCTGCCGCTTAGCAGATAAGCAGACGGGTTTTTCACCTCGCAAAGACCTTCCTTGCGCATTTCAAACACACCGATCTCATCCGTGGAGCCAAAACGATTTTTCACGCCCCGTAAAATCCGATAGGACGCATGTCTGTCTCCTTCAAAATATAAGACCGTATCTACCATATGCTCCAGTACGCGCGGTCCTGCCACGGTACCTTCCTTTGTTACATGCCCGACAATAAATGTTGCAACAGGCATACTCTTGGCAAGACGCAGAAAAACAGCTGTTGCTTCTCTGACCTGCGATACGCTGCCCGGTGCAGAGGTCACACGTTCCGCATACATTGTCTGGATAGAATCGATTACGACAATATCCGGTTTTTCCTGCTTTATCACTGCTTCTACCGTATCCAGATCTGTTTCACACAGAAGCTTTAACTGATCCGTAAATTCGCCGATCCGCATTGCACGTATCTTGATCTGCTTAAGAGATTCCTCCCCTGATATGTATAAAATTTTTCTGCCGTCTGCCGCAAGATTCTGGCACATTTGTAAAAGAATGGTGGATTTCCCGATGCCGGGATCTCCACCAACCAATGTAAGCTGCCCGGGCACGATGCCACCACCGAGCACCCGGTCAAGCTCACTCATATGCGTTAAGAACTTATCTTCCTCTTCCATAGAGATATCATTCAGGCTTGTCGGCTGCACCATATGCACTGCCTTAGTGCCCGCAGCCTTTGTCACGACCTCTTCGACAAGCGTATTCCACTCCCGACAGCCCGGACATTGACCCATCCATTTGGAAGATTCATAGCCGCAATTCTGACAGAAATAAACCGTAGCCGATTTCATTTTTGCCATGCTTATGCTTCTACCACCTTTACATTTACTTCGCCCATTCCGGCAAGCTCCACACTGACATTCAGCTTGCCTCCAAGACCTGTATTCATCTTTCCGGCGCTCTTACCTGCTACAAATACCTCATACTGTGTATCGTCGCAAAGTCCGATGATCAGCTGTGCATCGTCTGCTCCTTCTACCTCAAAGGATACACCGTCTGCAGTCTCCTGAAAGTGACTGACGCTTGTGCCCGGAACGGATTCGTATAAAAACAGACCGTTTTTCTCCAGTTTTGTCATTGTTGAGAATGTTTTGACCTTATACAGATCTCCTGCATGTTCAAAATCTTCCAGCTTTGCCTTCTGTGCTAATGTATAATTTCCGAAACTGATGCTGCCGTCTGATTCTTCACGAATTAATTCTTTTACCACTGCCATTTTCTTTTGTCCTCCCGAATATTGTCTTGCAGTACTTTGTGTAAACAGTATAAACCATTTGCCTTTATAAATCCAGTTCTTTTGCGTTTTGCCTTTGCTTAAATACCACTTTTTCTTTGTGTATTGTTGCAAGGATATGATCGCCCTGCCTGATCCTGCCCTGCAGGATTTCTTCTGCCAGCGGATCCTCTATAACAGTCTGGATTGCACGCTTCAAAGGCCTTGCTCCCATCTTTACATCACAATATTTTTCAACCAGATGATTCTTGAGCGTCTGGCTGATAGAAAGCGTGATACCCATCTGCCGGTCGCATCTCTTGATCAGATTTGCGGAAAGCAGTGTCACGATTTCTCTGAGTTCTGTCTTATTCAGCGGATGGAATACCATGATCTCATCAATCCGGTTGATGAACTCCGGCTTGAAAAGTCTCTTGACTTCTTCCATGACGCCGTTTTTCATACGCTGGTAATCCTGCTGCTCTGTCGTCTTTGTGGCAAAACCGAGGTTCTTCGGATCCACGATACGGGAAGCGCCCGCATTACTTGTCATGATGATAATGGCATTTTTAAAGCTGACCTTGCGTCCCTTGGAATCGGTGATATGTCCGTCATCCAGCACCTGCAGCAAAATATTAAATACATCAGGATGTGCTTTTTCAATTTCATCAAATAAAACAACACTGTAAGGATTCCGTCTGATTTTCTCACTCAGCTGTCCGCCATCGTCATGTCCGACATATCCGGGCGGTGAACCGATCATCTTTGCAACAGAATGCGGTTCCATATATTCCGACATATCAACACGGATCAAATCATTTTCCGAACCGAACATTGCCTCTGCAAGTGCTTTGGAAAGCTCTGTCTTACCGACACCGGTAGGTCCTAAAAACAGGAAGGAACCTATCGGCCTCTTTGGATCCTGTAAGCCGACTCTGCCACGTCGCATTGCCCGCGCAACCGCCTCTACCGCTTCCGTTTGTCCGATCACACGCTTATGCAGGATCTTTTCCAGCTTCAGAAGGCGTTCGCTTTCCCTCTCTTCCAGCTTTTTCAACGGTATCTTCGTCCACTGGGCCACCACGGCTGCAATCTCATCTTCCGTGACGAGATTATTCTTCGCTTCCACCTTTTTTTCATACCGCTGCATTGCCTGCGTATGCTTTTTGATGAGCTTCTCCTGCTCCATACGTTCCTTATGCGCTTCTACCAGATCATCAAATTTCAGGGAACGCTCGATCTGTACATTCAATTCATCAATCTGCTCCTGCAGTCTGATACAGTTTTCCGGTATTTTCAGTCCCTGCAGACGCAGCGCCGCTGCTGCCTCATCGATCAGGTCGATCGCCTTATCCGGCAGATTACGGTCATTGATATAACGGTCTGACAATTTCACCGCAGCCTCTACAGCCTCCGGCGTGATCGTCACATGATGATGCTCTTCGTATTTATGCTTGATGCCCATGACGATCCTGACAGCTTCCGTTAAGGAAGGTTCTTCTACCATGATCGTCTGGAAACGACGCTCCAGTGCAGCATCTTTTTCAATATATTTGCGGTATTCCTCGATCGTCGTAGCACCGATCAGCTGCAGCTCACCTCTTGCCAGAGACGGCTTTAAGATATTGGACGCATCGATCGCACCTTCCGCACCGCCTGCACCGATGATCGTGTGGATCTCATCCAGAAAGAGGATGATATTACCATCATCGATCACTTCCTTGATGACCTTTTTGATACGTTCCTCAAATTCGCCTCTGTATTTGCTGCCTGCCACCATTCCGGAAAGATCCAGTGTCATGACGCGCTTGTTTTTGACGGTATCCGGTACTTCTCCCTGTACGATACGCTGTGCCAGACCTTCTACGATCGCTGTTTTACCGACGCCCGGCTCACCGATCAGACATGGATTGTTCTTTGTCCGTCTGGAAAGGATCTGTACCAGTCTGAGGATCTCCTGATCTCTGCCGATCACAGGATCCAGCTTTCCTTCCGCTGCCAGCTTTGTCATATCACGGCTGTACTGCTCCAGCACTTTTGTTTTCTGCTTCTGCTGACGCAGATCTTCTTTATACAGATTGCCATCTTTCCCCATGGAAACAAGCAGATCGATATAAAGCTTCTGCAGGGAAACTCCCATAGTACTTAAAATACGGACTGCCACATTGCTTCCTTCCCGGATCAATGCCATCAGAATATGCTCTGTTCCGACAGCGGAAGCATGATACTGCTCCGCAATCTGAAATGCCAGTCCGATCACCTGCTGGGCACGCGGTGAATATCCTTCCCGTTCTTTCAGCTCAAGATGCCCTGTCGGTGCGATCAGCTCCATGATCAGATCTACAAGCTTTGTCTCATCCACTCCATTTACCAATAATGCCTGAGCCGCCATTCCTGTCTGCTGTCTGATCAGTCCCAGTAAAATATGCTCTGTCCCGATATAGTTCTGACCCATGGATCTTGCTGCAGATGCGGCAAGTCCAAGAGCAGTTTTTGCCTTAGCGGTATAATCCATTTTTATTTTCCTCCATATTCATTATATATGGTATCGATCATATCATGAATTTCTTCACGCGAGATATTCTTACAGCTTGCCTGTGCCAGAAGGACACGCAATTCCTTCTGGATCATCTCCATTGCCTGCAGCTTGTCAATATCAACTGCTATTATAACGCCGCGTCTTCTGTCAACCTTGACAAAGCCCTCCTGTTTCAATACAGAATATGCCTTATTTACCGTGTGCATATTGATGCCGATCGTATCCGCCAAAGACCGGACACTCGGAAGCGCCTCTCCCTCCTGATACTGGGACGTGGCAATGCCTAATATGATCTGATTCCGAAGCTGCATATACAGTGCTTCGTCACTGTTAAAATCAATTTCTATTATCATGTGTATCACCTTCTGTTATATTTAGTCTATAACAGTATTCACAGTTTGTCAACCATACTGACAGCTCCGGCCTATGTTTTCTGACAGACCGTCTAAGAATCAATGTCAATAAATTCAAATTCAAAATCATCGTCCAGCTGATCTGCCGGAGCTTCTCTCGTCAGCGGTACAGGTTCTCTCTCCAGTGTGTAGATCTCGGTGGTCGCCGTATCATTAAAAAACGGCGGCTGCACCACCGTGATCGGAATCTGCCCCGTTGTATAAGTCACACCATTTGGTGTAACTTCTTTTTTCACAACCGGTTCTTTTGCTGCTTCCGGTTTTACCTGTCCGGAAACTGCCGATGCCGGTTTCTCTGCCTCCGTTTTTCTTGCAGATGCCTGCTTTGCCGGTTTTTCCGCCGATTTCTCTTCCGGTTTCTTCGCCGTCTGTTTTGTCGGCTTTGCCGCCTTTTCCTCTGTCTTCTTTACAACCCGTTTTTCTGGTTTCTCTGCCACCGTTTTTGCCGTTTTTTCTTCTGCTTTCTTTACAGCCTGCTTCACCGGTTTTTCTGTTGCCGGTTTCTCCGCTGGTTTCTTTGCGATCTGCTTCTTTGGCTTCTTTTCGTCTTTCTTCTTCTCTTCTTCCGTCTTGTCTCCGTATAAAGCTTCCTCTTCCATATCCAGCTTCAGATCCCTGTTATGCAGGATCAGGTTGACGATCACGACAATGGCACAGACAAGTAAAAAAGCCAGTGTCCCGATGATCAGTACCGGTTTCTGTTCCATCCGTTCTGTCACAGCAGCAGTTTCCTGTATCGCAAAATATCGCTGGAAACTGCCTTCTGCCACATCATACAGATAAAAGGCTGCATTTCCTTCATTGTTATAAGCATAAAACAGATAAAATGCATCTGACAAAGCAGGATCGCCCTTTGTCGTCTGATATGCCGGCAGATAAGAGTTGTTCCACTGCAGATTTTCTTCCGTAAACCCGTCCGGAACTGCTTCCTGCGGTGCTACCGGTACTATATAATGGTTTTCAATCCCCATGATCTGCACAAAGACCTGAAAACTGTTTTTCGTGCTGTCATAAATAAAGAAGCTTCCTTCTCCATCTGCTTTCTCAGCATATAAAAGGGTGAGCCCGCCGGGCTGCCAGATCGCACCTTCTACGGTCTGTCCGCCGTAAGAAACCTCTGTTTTGCTGCAGTCTGCCGGAAGCTGTTCATCCGAAACAGTCTCACTGATCGTATAATCCGTGCCATCTGCCGTAAATGTAAGCCCATCAGCCGAAGCTGCCTGCTGCATCTGTTCCGGCTCCGCTTCTTCGGCATCTGTTTCATCAGCTGTACCGCCTCGTGTGATCGTAAAATGATAGGTCATGGTGGAGCCGTCTTCCGCCGTTACGGTAATGACTGCCTCATTTGTACCTGATTTCAGATTTTTAAAACCGCTTGCTGCCGTGATCTGTGCCTTTTCATCCGTCACACCACCGCTGACTGTAATATCCGTTACAGAGTCATCCACTTCTATTGTGTATTCCGTTCCCTGCGGTGTAAAAGCCGGTGACAGACTGCCTGGGTTGACCGTAAGAGCTCTGAGTGTCGCATCAGAGGAAAGATCCGCAGCTGTATTACCGCCAACCACAACGCTGGTACTGCCTGTTGCCGGATTATTTCCATCATCATCTATGACCGCTTCCGCACTGATTGATGCGCTGCCTGCAGCCAATGCCTTCATTGTGATCTGTGCATCGGTTCCGGTGATCGTCAAAAGTCCGCCGCCACCGCCGTAATCCACATTACAATCTGTTACCTCCAGCTTATCCGAATCGTATGTGACGGAGATCTCCGGTGCCACAGACGGATCCTCCGGCTCCGAAGTTTTTATATAAACCGTGATCGTGTCCGAAACACCGACATCCGTTTTATCAGCCGTTACGCTGACAGAACCTGCTGCATAAATATCTGCCGGCAAATACAGAATTGCTGCTGTCAAAACAGATAGTCCCAATAAGATTCTCCCCAGTTTTTGTCTCATATAGTACGCTTCCCTTCTCATTTTACTTTTTCCGGTTTATTTTCTTATAATATGAATCGTATATGTTTTTACCTCACCCGTCTGCGCCGTGCACGTAATCGTAAATACGTTCTCGCCACGTTCCAGATCATAAGTACCTGTTCCGCTGATTTCGGAAGACGCTGCAACAGCCGTTGCCGTGATTTCTGCCGTCTTTACCTTTTTCTTGACCGTCAGATCATAATATTCTGTTTCCGGATCAAATACCGGTGTCAGCTCCTGATCCGTTACGGCAAGTGTTGCCAGATAGTTATTCGGATTCTTGTTATCGGTTGGTTTTACACAGGCAGTTTCAGGCATTCCCGTATATACCGGAATATAAAATACAAGCCGGTCTCCTGCCTGACATGCCTTACTCATCTTTTGCGCTTCACTGGCTGCAGCCTGCACATTTGTCATATACTGATGCTTATACAGACCATTTTTTGTGTTTACCACATTAAACTTCTGGAAGTATAGTGTATTCTGTTTTACCTTTACATATTTCTGTGCAACATACTCAGCCCCACCCAAAAGTGATTTATACCTCGTGTTCCATGGGCGCTCATAATTATTAGCACCGCTTGTCTGGCCGGATGCATAGATCAGTCCCTGTCTGGTCGGCGAATTTCCGCCGGATGCATAGGCACCGATATTATAATAGTTAAATATACTTTCAAATCCCTCAACGGTTCCTTTAATACTGTCACTCTTGCCTTTTCCCTGCTCCTGATAGCATCTGGCTGCCAAATGATACGGGCTGACCCCCACCTGCCGGCCAATCTCAATAAACGCATCTGCATAGTTCCGTACAGAACCATCCGGTTCTGTATAGTCACCGTTCATAAAAGAACCTGCCAGCAAAGCTTTAAGCCCCTCTACATTCTGATAGTCCTCATATTCCAGTGATTCAAACTGGAATACAGATGTTTCACCCAGAAAATTTCTCGGATCCAGATAATACTGTACCAGTGCAGTGGATGCTGCCACCCAGCTGCCGCCATCAAAGCCGTACCATGTATTCTTCTTTCGATTATATGCGGTACTTTCCAAAGATTTCCAGGAAACGATCGCATTTTTACCGACCAGATTTTTGCCGACCGCACTCTCCGCTGCCACTACATCATTCCACGCCAGATTTGTCTGAACAGCTTTAAATGTCCACTCCGGGTGTACTGTGTGTAATTGTCTGAGCGGCTGCTTGTAGCTTTCCGGAAATCCCTGCGCGGTCAGATAGCTTTCAAATTCCGCATCCGTCAGTGATGTAACCGTTGACTGATCCGTACCGTTTGTATTCGCCGGCTCTGCCCCAGACTGCGCAGGATCCGCCGCCTTCTCCTGCTTTGTCTCATTGACCTTCAACAGATCACTTCTGACATAACCTGTCTTTTTCTTTCCGCCGTATTTAAAAGAAATCTTATACCATATATAGCCATCTGATCCCTTTTTACTGCTTTTTACCGTTACATCCGTATTTTTCATCAGCTGGCAGACTACAGTTCCGGCTACCGGTTTTTTACGGATTCTGACATAATCCCCCTGGATCGCACCGGTTTTCTTTGCTGCTGTCGTCTGATTTGTTGTGCCTGCGTTGTTATTCTGTGTATTTCCCGTATTTGTCTGATTCGTTGTATTCTGCTTTATATTCTTTGCAATACCGGACACATCCAATACAGTCGTGGAACCGTCCGTCTGCGCTGCTGCAGCCTGATTTGCCGTTGCCTGATCCGGTGTTGCCGCATCCTTTTTATAGTTTACATAATTCGACATTATGTATCCGGTATAATTCGTTCCGTTTTGTGTAAATGTAACCTTATACCACTTTTTTCCTGTGCTGTCCTTTTTTGATCCGGTCACACGGAGCTGATCTCCCGTTGTAACAGTCGTAACTTTTTCGGCAGCTGTGCCTGCACTTTTTCTCACATTCACACCCGTTCCTGTTACGGTTCCTGTTCCTTTTGCCATGACAGGCATTGCCAGAAATGCCACGGAAAGTACCGTCACACCCAGAAAAGCAGCCACTTTTCTGCCCTTTTTACCCTTTACACTGTATCGTATCATCGTCTCATTCCTTTATCCGTCAAAAAGCATGTAAAATTTGCAAAATATCTCTTTTTTATCATACTATCCGCCTCTATAATCGTCAACCAAAATATAGTAGACAAATTCTGAATTTTTGCTTAATTATGCCACATCTTGTGATTGACAGACAATAAACAGGCAAAAAACAGGAAGCGCGGGATCTGTCTGATCCTGCGCTTCCTTTATCCGGTTTTCCCGGTCATTATGCTTTTATTCTTCCTCTATATCCCGCTATCTCTTTTCAATCCGGTTCACCCGGCGTCTTCTGCGGAGCAATGCTGAGAACGCACTGATCATGCCCGCTAATGACAGACCGCAAAGTGCAAGGAGCAGTCCAAGCGGGGTCTGATCTCCGGTTTTCGGCACTTTATTGCCACTTCCGGTCGTTGTTATGCTCGTTGATGAAGTAAAGGTCGGGCTGTCATACATGGTCAGCAGTCCATTCTTTGCCTTCTTATAGTTACCCTTTGCATTTCTGATATACAACGTACCGTTTTTGTCAATTGCAAACCGGATATCCTTTGCCAGTTCATAACCTTTCGGCGCTTTTACCTCTGTCAATGTATAATAGGTATATTTTTCATCCTGCGGCGCAGTAAAGATCTTGGCAGGCAGTGTCACATCTTTACTCTTGGAAGTAAAGGTGTACAGAACCTTTCCATCCGCATCCTTCACTGCAAGCTCTGCATTTTCCAGATGCTTATGAGAATTTTCGTCCTTCTTTGCCACCTTGACCTGAATCTTTTCATCGGTCATAATAATTGACTTATCTTTGCTCTTCTTACCGTTTACATATACATTGCCATCCTGATCCAGTTTGAACTTCACATCTGTGGCATAACTATATCCCTTTGGTGCTTTTGTTTCGGAAACCACATAGGTCGTTCCTGCTGTAAATCTGCTGCTGTCAAAATATGCCGGTTTCCCGTCTGTCTTGATCGTGATCGCTTCAAAGGATGTATCCTTCTCCGCTGTGATCTTCAGTGTTGCGCCTTTCAGATACTTGCCGTTTTCTGTCTTTTTGCTGACAGAAAGCTGCGCCATATCGTACATTGTCAGTACATGATCGGTCAATTCCGTATATTTTTTGTCTGCACCGTCTGTCTCTACCAGATATAACTGTCCGCTTCGGTTGATCGCAAAATCAACCGATTCTGCCAGTCCATAGCCTTCCGGTGCTTCCAGCTCACATAAGCTGTAATATGCATAGTTCTGATCCGCCGAAGCCGTAAAGATACTGCCCGGTATTGTTGTTTTCTCTTTTTCTGATACAAAGCTGTACAGCGTTTCTCCTGCTTCATTTTTAATCGCCAGTTTTGCACCTTTCAATGATTTCTTGGTACTCAGGTCTTTCTTTGCCACATAAACCGTAACTGCCTTATCTACCATAGTCACCTGCCTGCCATCCGTTGCCGTAACACCGTCTATGCAGACACTGCCATCCGCTTTGAGTACAAAGCTGACCGGCTCTGCCACGCTGTAGCCCTGTGGCGGTGTGATCTCTGACAATACATAAGTCACATCTGCTTTCAATCCCTGTGGATAGTACTTATCTTTCGTTGTTGCAAAGCGGATCGGTGTAAAGCCGTCATCCTCCTGCGTTGTGATCTCTAATACAGCTCCTTCCAGTGCATCGCCCTCTGCATCTACCTTCTGCACGCAGAACTTCGGCATATCATAAACTGTCAGTTTCAGATCCTTTTTCTCTGTATAGATCTTTGTACCGTTTTCTTCTGTCACCAGATAAAGCTTACCGTCCCTGTCATATGCGAATCGGATATCATCCGCCAGTTCATAACCATCCGGTGCTGTCACTTCATGCAGTATATACTCCAGATATCCCGCAGCCGGTGCTGTCAGCGCGGAAGTATCCACGCTTGTTGCTGCTTCCTCTGTAGTAAATGTGGTAACAACTGTACCGCTTTCGTCTAAAATTTCAAATTTCGCACCTGCCAGTTCACTGCTGCCGCCTGTTGCCAGCTTACTGACTGTCAGTGCCAGCTTTCCATCTTTGATATAAACAGTCCGGTTGGCTGCCTCCTGTCCGTCGATATAGATCTTATGATCTGTTGCGCCGATCGTAAAGGTGATCGGATCTGCATACGCATAGCCCTGCGGTGCGGAAAGCTCTGTCAGGGTGTAGGTACAGCCCGGTGTAAAGGAAAGAATATCCCATGTTTTTACCGTTCCGTCACTGACCCAGGTGATCGGTGTAAAATGTGGATCGTCACTGCTTGTAAGCTGCAGTCTGGAGCCCGCCAGTCCAATATCGGATCCCAGATCCTTTTTACCGATACCAAGACCTGCTTCATCATCTTCCATAACGATCATATTGTTGACTACTTTGACATTATCTGCTCTTGTAATACTACCATTATCGTTGACCGTAAAAATGATGTCATCTGCCTTCTTGAAGCCATCCGGTGCGGAAATCTCCCTTAAAATATAGGTCGTTGCCAGTTTCAGCTGTGCAGAAGGCACGCTGTACACGCTGCCATCTGTTTTATAAGCATCCAGAATGACAGTCCCCATCTGATCCGGCTGTGATGCATCATATTCTGCCAGCTTCAGCACTGCACCGGGCAGGAGCGTACCAAACGCATTCTGCTTGCGCAGATATAATTTGATCGGTTCATCACGCACCAGTAATGTATCCTTGTCACCATTGATATTATTGGAATTTCCTTCCAGAATCACAATCTTCTTTGTACTGTCCACACGGAACTTGATCATCACTGCGCTTCGATATCCGGTCGGTGCCCCTACTTCCCTCAGATAATAATCTGTACCTGCTGAGAATAAGCCTGCAGCAAGCTTATGCGGGGTTCCGTCTGATGTCCATTCCGCAATCTTGTTCGGATCAGCTACTGCATCCTTGTAGATCACAAAAGCTGCTCCCGCAATATCCTTTCCTGTCTCTGCATCCAGTTTTCTGATGTAAATATCTTTCTTTTTTACGTCCAGCATTGTCAATGTGCTGTCAGCGTGTAAGGTATATACATTCTGATTTGCCGCATCCTTTGTAACCGTATAGATCTTTCCGTCCGCAGCTACCGCAAAACGGATATCCGCTGCGATTTCGTAGCCGTCCGGTGCTGAGATTTCTTTTAAGCTATATTCTTTATAACCTGTTTTCGGAGCCTCCAGAATACCTGCAGGTAATTGGTAAACACTCGTGTTTGTTGTAAAGCTGGTCACAAGTGCATCATTTTCATCATAAATACCCAGAAGCGCTCCTGCCAGATTTTTATTTGTCACACTATCCTGCTTACTGATCCGAAGCAGCAATGGTGCATCTCTGACTGTGATCGTCTGTCCGTTTTTCTCGGCCGTCGTGATCAACCGGAGACTGCCATCCGTCTCAAATACAAATTCAATATCGTTTGTATAAGTATATCCCGCCGGTGCTTTTGTTTCGGACAGTATATAATGCTTTCCTGTCGTCATTTTCTCTGTCGTCACAATATGAGCACGATCTGTACTTACCCAGCTGTCCAGCACAACGGTCGGATCATCCTTTTCTGTGATCGTAAAGGAAGCGCCCGGTACTTCCATCGCTCCGCCAACCGCCTTTTTGCTGACTGTCAGACTGAGTTTTGTATCCTTCACAGTTATACTGTGCAGCGTCTCGTCACTGATAACGATCTTCTGCATGGCTGTATCCATACTGTAGCCATCCGGCGCTCCGGTTTCTTTCAGATAATATGTACCGCACGGCAGATTCTCAAACACGGCAATTCCCTTCTCGTTCGTCTTTGCCGGATTGGTCAGTCCCGTGATCACTACCTTTGTTGTCTGATCCGCTTTATATAATGTAAATTCAGCATCTTTCAGAAGCGTTGCAGCACTCGCACCTGTCTTGGTTACCCAGATCTTACCCTTTATCGGGTTATTTTTGATCGTAGCGCTTGCTTCACTTGTTGCGGTCAGTTTATAATCTCCCGCCCAGGCAATTTCAGCTTCCGTCTTTGGTGTTGTATCTGCATCCGCATAGATATTCAGTTCACTCTTATTTGATGCAAATAAGATTCTGTCAACTGCCGTCGGTGCTCTATATCCCGCAGGCGCTGTTTTTTCTATAACTTCATAGCTTGTATCTGCTGCATCCGTCTCAACACTGATCCTCTTAAAATATGCAATACCACTGTTATTTGTTACTGCTGTGATACCGGTTGCCACTCCGTTTTTATAAAGCTCAAACACTGCATCCGCAAGTACTGCAGCCGATTCTGCATCTGTTTTCTTTACCTTAAAACTGATCAGCGGCGGTGTTGTGCTTAATTTCTTATTCTGAATGGTCAGGTTCTGCAGATTGCCGTCTACATCTGTGTAATTTGTTACAACTGTATCCGAATCCACGACTATCTTGTAAACCTGATTATCTCTCTGGTAGACAATGGAAGCATCCGGCGTATCCGGTGCTTTTGTTTCCTGTACATAATAAGTTCCGTAGGTAAGATCTTTGAAGTACAGCTGACCCTCTGCAGCACCTGAACCCATGGCGGAAGCTTCTGCCGCCGTCATTGTCTTGCCGGTCTTCAGGGCAACCATATTTTCATCATACAGGGTAAACTCAGCACCGGAAAGTGCAGCGCCGGCATCATCTGTCTTCATCAGACGGATCTTCCCTTTCTGTTTTTCATTTAATAATTTGCCCTTATCCAACACCGTTCCCGCTGTATAGCTGCCCAGGATCTCAGCCGCAGTGATCGTTACTTTTGCAGATGACAGCTTATAACCTGCCGGTGCTTTCAGCTCCTGCAGATAATAATCGCCATATACAATATCTGTAAAGGTTACCGTTCCGTTACTGTCTGTCGTTGCGGTTTTTATTCTGGCTCCGTCTTTTGTAAAGAGACCGATCTCAGCACCGGCAAGCGGTTCTCCTCCTTCTCCGGTTTTGGCCAGACGGATATCGCATTTATATCGTTTGTTTATGATCGTCAGATTGTTATCACCGACGATATCCACCTTGATTTCTTCATTTGTTGATGTTACCTGATAGCCGGTCTTTCCTTGTATTTCTTTTACCTTATAAGTTCCAAACGGAATATCCTCAAATCGGGCAATACCGTTTTCGTCACTGATCACATCATAAGCAGTGCCATTTTTATAATACTCAGTATCATCCTTGTTTAACAGGCGGAATTTAACACCATCCAACGGAACCGCTACCGTAGAATCATCCACTTTTTTGATCACAATATCTCCGATCGCCTTTTCATTGGTAACCGTTACCGTCTCTGCCACATCTGCATTTTCTGTTCCGGTTCCGATCGTGATCTTGCGCACGGTTGTATCGAGTACATATCCGTCCGGTGCTTTTGTTTCTCTGTAGTAATAAGTCTTTCCAGGCTCCAGATCTGTAAAAGTCAGTTTACCGTTTACATCTGTCGTCCGTGTATCGATACGGTCGGAGCAATCGGCATCTCGATAAATACTGAACTCTGCATTTTCCAAAGATACAACCGGATCGGAATCCTTCTCTGTTTTTGTCAGTGTCAGGCTTGCTTTTGCCTTCTCATTGGTAATTTCATAGGCACTGCTTTGTGGTGTGCCCGGCGTACCGCCCAATACACAATACTCTGTCTCTGTTGCTGTCTTTACATCGATCTTGTAGATCGTATTGCCGGCCTTGTAGCCCGGAAGCGGTGTAATTTCCTTTAAGTAATAGGTTTCTCCGATTTCCAGATTTGAAAATGTAACAATTCCGCTACTTGATGTTACATGTTTTGCTACCAGTTTATCTTCCGCACAGGTTTCATCCGTATACAGTCCAAATTCCACCCCTGCAAGCACTACTCCAGACACTGCATCTTTTTTCTCGATCAGCGCGCTTCCCTTTGGTGTTGTCGGTTTATAATTCTCAATTTCGATTTCGTAATACTTTGTACCATTGGAATCAGTTTTCAGATGCACTTCATCATAGTCTGTAATCACCGTTTCCGCAGATCCTTTTCCATTTTCCGGATTGATATAAGTATAACCGTCCGGTGTCTGGAACTCCACCAGCTTCAGCGCATAACCGGTAAGCGTATTCAGATCTTTAAATACCGCATAGCCGTCCTCTCCTGATGTTGCCTCACCGATACAGATATTACTGCCGTCCAGATACAGCTTAAAGACCGCTCCTGCAAGTGGGGCACGTGTGCCCTTATCAATCTTTTTGACACGGATCTCATGCTTTGTTACCGCACCTGCGGAAGAAGAACTGAAGGATACGTTTTTGATCGTATCACTCGTATCTGACACATTCTTCCCGGTTCCGGTAAAGTTTACCGTATTGGCGATCGTCTTTCCGCTCAGTTCTGCTGCCAGACAGTTAAACTGGGTACGGAATTTAAAGACATACTCATCGGAACCGATATTCGGCAGCTGAACCGTGATCTTTCCGTTCATAACAGCAATAACCGCCGAAACTTCCGTCTCCGTCACCTGTGTGTTATTTCCGCTCCTTACTTTTGTAACCTTATATAATTTACCACTGACATAATCAAAATAAGAAGGGAGCTGATCGGTAATGACCGGATCAGCCACTGCCGACATATCATAATGTCCTTCATTGATCTTAACGCTCCAGTCTACATACTGGTTACCCGCTTTATAGTCATATACTTTTTCCAGCACACCACCGGTCTCACCAGTCAGTTTTTTCCTGGCATCATCTGTAACCGAAATATCTCCTTCAAAATCCAGCCTGATCTTTGCGTCATTTTCATAGAACCTGGAAGCTGTCGCATCATCAGAGCTTGTCGTCTTCGTTTCATAGCAGATCCAGAAATCTTTCTGGAAAAATCCCGCCTGCACCGGATCCGTCAGAGCAAAGATATATTTCAGGCTCTGGATCCCCGTTGTCGGATCTACTGTGACCGTCGGTGTCACAAATACCGGATTTGCATCATAGTATGGGTTCTGCAGACGCATACTGCCATCCACATATTCCTGTCCGGCCGGCAATACATCTGTGATTTCCGCACCTTTCACCGTCAGCTTCGGATTTGTTACCTGAAGCGTCCATGTGATCGTACCGTCTCCGTTCATCTTACCGTCTTTCGCCAGGATATCCGGCTTTTTGATCTGCTGCCATGTCTGTGCAGTCGAATCAATTGGAGTTGTATTCATATCACTGGTCATGGATGCTTTATTTTCAAATAACGGCCAGCTGCTTGCATCAAATGCGGTCGGATCCTTCACCTTCGTCACGATCGTGATGACCTTTTTTGCATCCAGCTTGTCAAATTTAAAGACAAGCTTACCGTTTTCCGCATCAGAAGAAGCATCCAGTGCCTCGGATGCGCTCACAAATGCCATTTCATGATCTGAACCGGAAACCTTGTTCGTGCCATTTCCTGCCCGGAATGTATCTGTCACAGTGACATTTTCCAGTGTCTTGCCTTCCTCGTTAACCACGATCTCCCATGTGAAGGTATTGGTGATCTTATTAAAATCCTTAAAACTCTTTTTCAACAGATTGTAGCCAGGTACGGTGGCGTTTGTAGTTACATCGTATACACCACCCTGCAGTTTACCGGTATTTTTGTAGCTGCCCTGTGAAAAATCAGTAACCTTCGTCTTGTATTTGATCGTAACGGTATCTGTATAAGCAGTTCCTGCAGGAATTGCCACTTCAAAGCCACTTTCGCTCTTTTTAGTCGCACTGAGTCCCGCCGGTGTGATCTGGATGGAATCCTCAACAAGCTCCTGTCCGGTTTCCACAATATCCAAATAAGAAGTTCCCTGAATATCCAGATTCTCTGCGTTTATGGTTACAGTCCACTCGATCGTACCATCTGCTGCAATGCTGCTTCCTGTCTTTTTCAGCATATCCGGTTTAATAGATACGGTTCCTTTGTTGCTGACACCCTTATCCGTATCATCATCCGGGTTAAATGCCGCCGTATTGTCCACCAGCGCTGTTGTACTGTCATTGATCGTACCGCCAAAAATACTCTTATCATAATAGGTGCAGAATTTTACCTTTGCGTGATAATGGGAGGTAACTCCCGTTACCTTAATATCAATGCTGCTGTCCCCGTTTTTCGCTGTCGTTGTAATCGTTCCACCTGTGCTGTCTGTCAGCTGCGGATACCCCGAAATCTCCGCATAAGTAAGTCCTGTCGGCAGGTTATCCGTGATCACACCATCCAGTGATGTTCTTCCTTCCTGACCAAGCTCTACCGTCCATTCAATATAATTTTGTCCGTTGACATTAATGATCTTGCTGCCATATTTGCTGATACTGACATCCTTCGGATCCGGTTTCTTATCATCATCCGTTTTATCTGTTGTATTTACCGTGAATTTGAAATCACCTGTAGCAGTCGGAAATGCAATATCCTCTGTCTTTCCATCTTCCTGCAGGGATTCTGAAAAACCACCTTCAAACTGTACATAAAAGTTAACATTGGTATTGGATCCGATTGCATCCGTATCAAACCGGAAGGACAATGTTCCGTCTTTCGCAATATGAACAGTACCAACGGATTTGCCGTTATGATCAGCCAGCTTATGATCAGCCTCTACATCAACGCGGATCGTGTCAGGGAGTTTATAAATATAAGCAGTATCCTTATTGACCGCTGTTCCGTTTCCCAGCTTGAAATCCAGTCGCATATTGATATCCGCATTGTATGGCAGATCAAATGTACCGTTCTCTGTCAATTCTTCTACAACACTACCGCCTTTTCCATCTGAATAGGTCGCCTTCAGAGTCAGCTTATCCAGTGTGATCGTTGTATTGTCAAAAATATCTGCACTGCCTGCCTTGTCTGCTTCGATATCCGCTGCCGCATCCACTGTAACCGGTTCGCTTTCCTCTCCTGCATTCCGATCTTCTGCAGCAGCTGCCGGTTGCTCTGCTGCGCCTGTCATATTTATAGTCTTCTCCTCTGTATCATCCGCAGTTGTATCCGTATCTTCCGTCTGCACCATGGCATCCGGCAGCATACTGATATCATTATCCGATACTGCACTTACATTAGATGGTACGTTGGAAAACAGCATCATGCCTGCCAACAGAAGTGCCATGACCCGTCTGCCTGTTTTTCTCCTCTTTTTCTGTTCTTTGATCTCTGCCTCAGTGAAATATTCATTTCTCTTCATATTCCGCATAACTCCTGTTTTATCCCTGTTTTTGCATTTTCGATCCGGGTCGATATCCGCCTGTTTTTACACGCGGATATAGTCATCCCATTATTACTTTACATAATATAATATTTTATAGGTTTTTACAATATCATTTCTTTTTTAGCAAATCTTTACCGCACTTTTATCTTTATTTTATGCTTTGATAGCTTTGCTTTGCAAATTGTATACAGAGACGAGATACGCTCAGATCAGCGGTCGTCAAATGCACGCATAAATGCGTGCATTTTCCTCATCGCCATAATAAAAAAGCGACGGACATTTTCTATATGTCCGCCACGCTGTTTTGTTTCCATATTTTCTTACTTTTTATAAGCCGCTACTACCATCCGTTCGTCCTCCGAGCCATAGGCACAGGTGGATAACAAAAGCAGCTTATCTTCATTCCCCGGCTGCTCATACCATACCGCATGTTTGCGGATCTGTTTCAGATATGCAGTCAGGCTGTCCGCATCCTTTGGGATTTCCTCATAAGCAAAGTAATCTTCTTTTGTCAGATCGATCTGCAGAATGGCAAATACTTCGTATGTGTCAAAGCCTTCCCCCATATCCAGCAAGATCTCGCTGTGCGCCTGTCTGAACTCCTTATCCCTATACTGTTTCAGGCTGCCAAACATCGTACCATCCTTCATATGATGTCCGTGCAACAGCAGTACCGGATCTTCCGTGCTGCAGTTTTCATCTAAAAAGATCGTTCCGTGTGCATTCTTCTCCCCATAAAAATTATGGTTCAGATAATAGCTGTTATTCCGCTGCACAACAGGATATTCGATCTCCGTATCCGGGATATACAGATATGCCACATAATCTTCGTTTTTCTCCCGGTAGACAGATGCATTGATCTGCGGAAGTTTCTGCTCATCCTGATCCTCATCTTTTGCATTCCCCTGATTATTCTCTGCCGCATCCGTCTGCGCCTGTCTGCCAAGCTCCCGCAGTTCTTCATCCATGCGCTTTTCCTGCCTGTAGTCATTGTAATAGCGCAATAGGAAAGCAGCGCATATCACAAACACGACCAGACAGATGATCCCTATGAAAAGAAGCAGGAAATCCTGCTTCTTTTTGTTATGCTTCATCGATTGCCTTTCCGATGTCATGTCGCATATATTTGTTGGAAAATGAAACCCATTCGGTCGCTTCATATGCTTTCTTTCTTGCCTCTTTCAAGTCATTGCCCTTAGCCGTGATGCCAAGTACACGTCCGCCGTTTGTCACGATCCTGCCATCTGCAAGCTTTGTGCCTGCGTGGAAGCAGAAATAATCGTCCTTTCCGTCAAACGCCTCCAATCCTTCGATCGGAAGTCCCTTTTCGTAAGAAACCGGATACCCATCGGATGCCAGTACCACACAGACCGCTGCATTATCTTCAAATTCTACCTTGATCTGATCCAGTGTACCATCGATGCAGGCATTGCATACATCAATGATATCATTCTTCATACGCGGCAGAACGACCTGTGCTTCCGGATCTCCAAATCTCGCATTGTATTCCAGCACCTTCGGGCCTTTTTCTGTCAGCATCAGACCGAAGAAGATAACGCCCTTGAATTCTCTGCCTTCTGCCTTCATAGCATCTACCGTCTTCTGGAAGATATATTTGTGGCAGAACTCATCCACTTTCTCTGTATAGAACGGGCTCGGGGAGAAGGTTCCCATACCGCCTGTATTTAAGCCCTGATCACCGTCCATGGCACGCTTGTGATCCTGCGCGCTTGACATGATCTGGATCGTATTACCGTCTACGAAGGAAAGAACAGATACCTCACGTCCTGTCATAAATTCCTCTACTACCATGCGATTGCCGGCAGAACCGAATTTCTTATCCTCCATGATCTCTTTCACACCGTCTATGGCTTCCTGCTTTGTATTACAGATCAGAACACCCTTACCGAGTGCCAGGCCGTCTGCCTTTAAGACGATCGGATACTCAGCCGTCTCCAGATAAGCAAGTGCTGCCTTCGGATCATCGAAGGTTTCGTACGCTGCTGTCGGGATATCGTATTTTTTCATCAGATCCTTGGAGAATGCCTTACTACCTTCCAGGATCGCTGCATTTTTACGAGGACCGAATGTGCGGATGCCTGCCTTTTCCATCTCATCCACAAGGCCGCCTACCAGCGGATCATCCATACCGACGATCACAAGATCAATCTCTTTTTCTTTTGCAAATGCAACCAGTTTATCAAACTCCATTGCCCCGATCGCTACACACTCTGCAAGCTGTGCGATTCCTGCATTGCCCGGTGCACAATAAATCTTATCCACTTTATCACTTTTTGCGACGCTTGCTGCGATCGCATGCTCTCTGCCGCCGCTTCCAACAATTAAAACTTTCATTGCTGCCTCCCGTTATTTTATAAACACTTTTCCGTCCTGTATCTGTACTCTGCCGTTTGCGATCCAGTCGATAGCCTGTGGCAGAAGCTGCCATTCCGCTTCTTCCATGACACGCTGCTGCAATACTTTCGGCGTATCATCCTGCTTTACACAGACCGCCTTCTGACAAATGATCGGACCTGTATCCGTCCCTTCATCCACAAAATGCACGGTCGCACCCGTCACCTTGACACCACGCGCAAGCACGCCTTCATGCACCTTCAGCCCATAATAGCCTTTGCCGCAGAAAGAAGGGATCAGAGACGGATGGATATTGATGATCCTGCCCCGGTAAGCCTGCACCATTTCAGCCGGGATATTTACAAGGAATCCCGCTAAAACGATCAGATCCGGCTTCAGCTCATCCACGCCCTGCAGCAGTGCCCGGTTAAATGCTTCTCTTGTTTCATACTCCTTTGGAGAAATGCAGACAGCCTGTACATTTTTTGCTTTTGCACGCTCCAGCGCATAAGCACCTGCATTATTACTGATCACACCCGCAATACGTGTGTTGGTGATCTTGCCGCTTTCCACTGCATCTAAGATTGCCTGCAGGTTCGTACCGCCGCCCGATACACAGACTACTACATTTAACATAAGGTAACTCCTTTTTCTCCCGCTTCGACCTGACCGATGATATATGGTGTATCGCCGGCTTCTTTCATTGCTGCCATTGTTTTCTCCACATCAGCAGGATCTACCGCAACAACCATACCGATACCCATGTTGTAGGTGTTGTACATCATCTGTTCCTCAATATCGCCTGTTTTCTGCATAAGTTTGAAAATAGCCGGTACTTCGTAGCTGTCTTTCTTGACAACCGCACGTACGCCGTCCGGAAGCATTCTCGGAATATTTTCATAGAAACCGCCGCCTGTGATGTGGCTGCAGCCTTTTACCTTAACACCGGTATTTTTTACCGCTTTCAGTGCTTTTACATAAATTCTGGTCGGTGCCAAAAGGGCTTCGCCAAGTGTCTTGCCCAGTTCATCATAATATGTATCAAGGCTTTCCTTTGTCATTTCAAATACTTTACGGACTAAAGAGAATCCGTTGCTATGTACACCTGAGCTTGCCATACCGATCAGAACGTCACCCGGCTTCATATCAGATCCGTTGATCAGATCCTTTTTATCCACTACGCCGACAGCAAATCCTGCCAGATCATATTCATCCTCTTCCATCAGTCCCGGATGCTCTGCTGTCTCACCGCCTACCAGTGCACATTCAGACTGGATACAGCCTTCTGCCACACCTTTAACGATCGTAGCGATCTTTTCCGGATAATTTTTACCACATGCAATATAATCAAGGAAGAACAAAGGCTCTCCACCGGAGCATGCAATATCATTTACACACATAGCCACCGCATCAATACCGATCGTATCATGCTTGTCCATCACGAATGCCAGCTTTACTTTTGTTCCGCAGCCGTCTGTTCCGGAAAGAAGGATCGGCTCCTCCATGTTTTTGATGGCACTTAAGTCAAACGCACCTGCAAACCCGCCGATGCCGCCAAGCACTTCCGGTCTCATAGTAGCCTGTACATGCTTTTTCATCAGTTCCACTGATTTGTAACCGGCTTCGATGTCTACTCCTGCTTTCTTGTAATCCATTTTTGTTCTCCTCTTTATTTATTGTAATTTTTATATCCTACTTCCTGTAAATGGGCATCCTTCTTCTGTACAGATTCCTTTAAGCTCTGCGAATATGCTTTCAGTCTGTCAAGAAGTGCCGGATCACTTGTTGCCAGGATCTTGGCTGCGAGAAGTCCCGCATTGGCTCCGCCGTTGATCGCAACAGTCGCAACCGGAATACCTGATGGCATCTGTACGATGGAATACAGGGAATCTCTGCCCCCAAGACTTGTTGTATGCATCGGAATACCGATGACAGGCATCGGAAAGATTGCCGCACACATACCCGGCAGATGGGCTGCCATACCTGCGCCCGCGATGATCACCTTGAATCCCTTTGCCTCTGCTCCTTTGGCATACTCAAAAAATACGTCCGGTTCTCTATGGGCGGAAATGATCGTCATTTCATATGAAATACCAAGTTCCTCCAGAATATCTGCTGCTTTACTCATAATAGGCATATCTGAATCAGAGCCCATTACAATTCCTACCTGTGCCATGCTGTATCCTCCATTCATCTTTACTATTACATCATTTAACACTCTCATATTGCTTTATTGCAATCATATAATATTTTAAAAGGTTCTTTCTCTATCGTCAATACGAAATATCACATTCCTTCGAGCGGCGTGTTCAGCTCTTCCGTGCCCGGCAGTACAAATCTGCCGTCTTTGATGATCCATTTCTCCTCGCCATCTGCTGTGACACCGTAGAGCGCGCCCAGCTCATCATATGGAATCGTGATATCCGTATGGCACTGGAAATATGCCTTGTCCATATCTTCTTTACGCAAAACAGAAATCTCATTGTCTCTGGCAATGATCTCTTTTCCGTCAGGATTATAGACAGCCACATCCTCTGCATGGGAATAACACGTATCTCCGAATGCAAAATGCGGCCCTGTCTTTTCTGCGATCAGGATCGGCAGTCTGTCTTCGATCTCATACATCCGTCCCATGCGGTAAGCGGTCGTATTCGTACCGATCGCAAATTCTCCCATCGGAAGTGTTTCGTGATGATATAAAATGTTGTCTTTAATTAACTTTTTACCCTCTGCCGGATCTGCAAAGTTAGCACAGTCGTACTCTGTTACCCTGCCATCCTTCACATGGATCTCAAGTTCTGTATATTCCAGCTCATTCAGATAAACACGGCTGACATACAACGTGCCTTCCGTTCCTGCCAGCTTCG
>ENA-USUJ01001014-USUJ01001014.1-human-gut-metagenome-genome-assembly--contig:-NODE-1014-length-24784-cov-7.384790_pt1 | contig 24784 bp, 19 predicted proteins | sample MGYA00250061_ERZ773398 | MGnify/ENA primary metagenome ERZ773398 (study PRJEB29103, sample SAMN06111992) | human gut metagenome | biome: human gut; feature: ankylosing spondylitis patient; material... | reverse complement strand
CTAAGGCCCGTTGGTCAAGCGGTTAAGACACGGCCCTTTCACGGCTGTAACATGGGTTCGATTCCCGTACGGGTCATAAAAGCGTTCAAGCAAAGGCTTGAACGCTTTTATTTTTTGCCCGCATGGGAATCGAACAGGGCGGCGGTGCGAAGCACCGTAAGCTATGGGCTGTTGCTTAGCCCGCGGGTCCCAGCGTACCAGGAATGTCTACGAGGCGAGACTGCCGTGAAGAAATCGTCCCCGTCCCCCATCAACAGCAAACACCCCGCTCGATCGTCTGCGTCAGCAAACGGTAAAGCGGGGTGTTTTCAACATCTTATTGCATTGTTGTGGAAAGCCGTGTGGTCAACTCTCAGCCCTTCTTGTGGGTCGGGACCATGACCTCCAGGCCGCCCATGTAGGGCTGCAGGACCTTGGGGATGGTGACCGAGCCGTCGGCCTGCAGGTGGTTCTCCAAGAAGGCGATCAGCATACGCGGAGGTGCCACGCAGGTGTTGTTCAGAGTGTGGGCCAGATAGGTCTTGCCGTCCTTACCCTTGACGCGGATGTGCAGGCGGCGGGCCTGTGCATCGCCCAGGTTGGAGCAGGAGCAGACCTCGAAGTACTTCTGCTGGCGGGGGCTCCAGGCCTCGATGTCGCAGCTCTTGACCTTCAGGTCTGCCAGGTCGCCGGAGCAGCAGTTCAGCTGACGGACGGGGATCTCCATGTTGCGGAACAGCTCCACAGAGTTCTTCCACAGCTTCTCATACCAGTCGGCGCTCTCTTCGGGGCGGCAGACGACGATCATCTCCTGCTTCTCGAACTGGTGGATGCGGTAGATGCCGCGCTCCTCAATGCCGTGGGCGCCCTTCTCCTTGCGGAAGCAGGGGCTGTAGGAGGTCAGGGTCAGGGGCAGCGTTGCCTCGTCGAGAGTCTGGTCGATGAAGCGGCCGATCATGGTGTGCTCGCTGGTGCCGATCAGGTACAGGTCCTCACCCTCGATCTTGTACATCATGGCGTCCATCTCCGGGAAGGACATCACGCCCTGCACCACGTTGCCGTGCATCATGAAGGGCGGGATGACATAGGTGAAGCCCTTGTCGATCATGAAGTCACGCGCATAGGCCAGAACGGCCTCGTGCAGGCGGGCGATGTTGCCCAGCAGATAGTAGAAGCCATTGCCGGCCACGCGGCCTGCAGCGTCCATATCAATGCCGTCGAAGCTCTCCATGATCTCAGTATGGTACGGGATGGGGAAATCGGGCACGACGGGCTCACCGAAGCGCTGTGCCTCGACGTTGTAGGTGTCATCGGGGCCGATGGGCACACTGGGGTCGATCATCTGGGGGATGGAGTACATGATCTCCTGGATGCGGGCTGCGAGCGTTGCCTCCTCGGCTTCCAACTCTGCCATCTTGTCTGCGTCGGCCTTGACGGCGGCGTTGTTGGCATCGATCTGCTTTTGCAGCTCAGCCTTCTGTGCCTCGTCGGTGCACTTCTTCAGCTGGCCGAACAGCGGGCCGTTGGCCTTGCTCAGCTTGTTGCGGGCAGCCTTGAGGGATTCGACCTCCTTCAGGCACTCACGGTACTTGGCGTCCTTCTCAACGACCTCGTCCACGAGGGGGAGCTTGGCGTCCTGGAACTTCTTCTTGATGTTTTCCTTGACCGCGTCCGGGTTTTCACGGACAAATTTGATATCAAGCATGATTTACTCTCCTTACTCTATTTCATTCGCGCGGGGGCGCATCGTCCCCGTGCCGTTCAAAGGCGGGAGCCCGCCCTCAATCGCATGATTGTTGATACTGGCCCAGCAGATTTGCAAAGGCCCGGAGCTGTTCGTCCGAATAGAAATGCACCGTCAGCCTGCCCTTACCGCCATGGTATGCGACATTGACTTCGCTGCCCAGCACCTCTTTCAGACTCTCCTCCACCTCCACCGGCAACGTGTCGATGGGGGCCGGTTCGGCGGGGCCTTTGGCGGGCCGTGCCAGCTTTTTGCAGAGCACTTCGGCCTGCCGGACGTTCAGTTCATGGTCGGCGATCATCTGCGCGGCCTGCTCCTGCAGCTCCGGCGTAGGCAGGCCCAGGATGACCTTGGCGTGGCCGGTGTTGAGGAAGCCGCTCTTGAGCAGCTCCAGCACGTTTTCCGGCAGGTTCAGCAGGCGCAGGCTGTTGGCCAGCGCACTGCGGCTCTTGCCCAGCTTCCGGGCGGCCTGCTCCTGGGTCAGGTCGCAGCGAGTCATCAGCTCACGGATGCCCATGGCCTCTTCCACCGGGTCCAGGTCTTCGCGCTGCAGGTTTTCCACCAGCGCGATCTCCATGGCCTGCTCGTCGGTGACGTCCTTCACGACGACCGGCGCTTCGGTCAGGCCCGCCATCCGGCAGGCCCGCCAGCGGCGCTCGCCTGCCACGATGAGGTAGCCGCCGGATACCTTGGGCCGCACCGCGATGGGCTGGATGAGGCCATGCTCGGCGATGCTGGAGGCCAGCTCGGCCAGTGTCTCGTCATCAAAGGTCTTGCGGGGCTGGTCGGGGTCAGGCTCGATCTCCCGCAGCGGCAGGGTCTCGATCTTTGCATTGTCGGGCTCAAAGCTGGGTGAAACGTCCTCGAACAGACTTTCCAGCCCTCGGCCGAGGCCCCCTCTTTTCTTTGCCATCTCCTTATACTTCCCCCTGCTTTACTTCTTCCAGCGCGTTTTTCGGTTCGGCGGGTGCACTGCTGCCCTTGCCGCGCCGTTTGACAGGCTCGTGCGGGCGGTTGTTCTTCACGAACTCAATGGCGAGGTCCATGTATGCCTCGCTGCCCTTGCCCTTCGGCTCGTAGAAATTGATGGGCTGGCCGTAGCTGGGTGCCTCCGAAATGCGGATGGTGCGCGGGATGGTGGTCTTGTAGACCTTGGCCCCGAAGTACTTTTTGACCTGCTCCACGACCTGCATGGTCAGGTTCAGGCGGCCGGAGAACATCGTGAAGACCACGCCCTCAATGTCCAGATAGGGGTTGTACTTCTTGCGAATGGTCTTCAGGGTGCTGATGAGCTCAGACAGACCTTCCAGCGCATAATACTCGCACTGGATCGGGATCAGCACACTGTCGCAGGCGCACAGACCGTTCAGCGTCAGCAGGTCCAGGCTGGGCGGGCAGTCGATGAAGATGAAGTCATAGTCCTTCTGCACCTCGGCCAGCGCCTTGCGCAGGCGGCTCTCGCGGCCGGGCAGGTCGATCATTTCCAGGCTCGCGCCCGCCAGCCGGGTGTTGGAGCCGATGACGTCGGTGCGGAACTCGGTGTTCCGGATGGCCTGCCGGGCGCTCGCCTCGCCGATGAGCATCTCATACGTTCCCAGCTCGACGCTCCGCTTGGGGATGCCGTAGCCGGTGGTGGTGTTGCCCTGCGGGTCCAGATCCACGATGAGCACCTTTTTGCCCAGCGCCGCAACACAGGACGACAGATTGACGGCCGTGGTCGTTTTGCCCACGCCGCCTTTTTGGTTTGCAACTGCAACTATTTTTGCCACGCGCGTTTTCTTCCTCTCAGGAAAACTTTTTGTTCCACATGGAACATTCGAGGTCGGGCCGCCGTTTTCCCGTCTGCGGGCCCCTTTATTCTTTAGTATAGCACATCAGCGCGGCTTTTTGAACCCGATTCTTTATAATTTTACGCGAAAACGGCCCCGCATTCGCAGATTTTGCTTCCTCCGTTCGATTTTTTCAAATTCTTTCGCTTCCCGGCACGTTTTTGCTGTTGTTTTTTCGGCTCCGGATGTTCCACATGGAACATTCCCTTCCCTATTTCTGGGCCGCAGCAGTTGGGATGCGGACGGTGTACTCAATGTAGCCGTCCCGCTCCTCACGGTGGGCGGTGGCGGGCACACCGTTGTCGGTCATCAGACGGATGGCGTGGTCGATGGTGTTCACAAAGATGCGCACATCCTTGACCATCGAGATGCGGTGCTTGCCCTGCGACGTCTCGTTCAGCAGCTGGTCGATGTAAAGGTCGGTCGCGCGGGCGTTCATCTTCCGCTTGGCGATCATGATGAGAGCTTCGCTGCGACGGTTCTCCGGCAGGCGGAGGACGGCCCGCGCGTGGCGCTCGGTCAGGCCGTTGTCCAGAATGAACTGCCGCTGATCCCCTGTCAGCTGCAAAAGGCGGAGCTTGTTGGCCAGAGTCGGCTGTGCCATCCCCAGCCGTTTGGCTGCTTCGGCCTGCGTGCAGTCCCACAAAACCATCACATCCCGCAGGCCCTGCGCCTGCTCAAATGGGTTCAGGTCTGCCCGCTGCAAATTTTCGAGCAGGCCAAGCGCGGCGGTGCGCTGGTCGGTGAAATTGCAGACGATGGATGGGATGGTCCCCATCTTCGCCAGCTTGCAGGCGCGGAGCCGCCGCTCCCCCGCAATCAGTTCATAGCCGCTGTCGGTCTTCCGCACCGTGATGGGCTGCAACAGACCGTTTTCCCGGATGCTCTGGGCCAGCCCCGCAAGCTCCTGCTCATCGAAGGTCGTGCGCGCCTGATACGGCGAGGGATGGATGTCTTCCACCGGGAGCTGCACGATCTTTCCAGCGGATCTTCTACGTTCAAACATAAGAATGCCCCTTTCACCAAAGTATGCGCTTGTTTTCAACAATTTCTCAGGAAAAGGTGGAAAACAAGCCTCGTTCCATCCCCAGTGTACCAGAAAACAAAACACCCTGCCAGAAGTTTCGTTCGGCAGGGTGCTTCAATTTTATTTCGATATTTCGTTATTTCAGCGGCGATTTTGCGATTTTTCCACCATTTCTGGGGTACGCTGTCGGAGTTTGCGAAATCTTTTTGCAGAGGATGAGGGTGCGGGTGTCGCCGCCGGGCAGATGCAGAGTGCGGGTCTCCTGATACGCGCCGCCCAGCTTCCGGATGGCGCCGCGGGCTGCCGCGAGTTCCTCCTCACCGGAAGCGCCCTTCATTGCCAGAAAACTGCCGCCGACCTTGACCAGCGGCAGGCAGTATTCGGCCAGCATCGGCAAAGCCGCCACCGCGCGGGCCGAAGCGAGGTCGAACTGTTCCCGCCAGCTCTTGCGGGCTGCTTCCTCAGCGCGTTCCTTGGCGAACTCCACCCCGGTCAGGCCCAGCTGGCCGCAGGCATATTTCAAAAACTCCACCCGCTTGCCGGTCGGCTCCATCAGGGTCAGTTCCAGTTCCGGTTTGTAGATCTTGGTCACGATGCCGGGGAAGCCTGCCCCTGCGCCGACGTCCACCATCTTCCCTGCCACTTCCGGCTGCGCGGCAAAGAGCAGGCTATCGAGAAAGTGCTTGTCCTCGATGCCCTCTGGGTCGGTGATAGCGGTCAGGTTGACCTTCTGGTTATACTCCACCAGGATCTCTGCAAAGGCGTCCAGCTGGTCGAGCTGGGTCCCGGTCAGCGCAATGTTCCATGTGGAACACTTTTCTTCCAGTCTGTTTTTGTCGATCATCGTTTGTTCCTTTTCGTTTCAGGTGTTTCGCGTATTCGGACGGGTCATTCCCCGGTGAGCTTTACGTAGGTCGGTGCGCCAATACTCCATGCCCAGTTTGTCCAGCAGGTCGTAGGTGCGCACCTCTTTTTTTCCTTTTTAGAAGAGGCCTTGGCATTCTCTCTCAATCTTTCCGGGGGCCTGCGGCCAGCGCGATGCTGAGCTGCGCCACATCCGAGGGCGACACGCCGGGGATGCGCCCCGCCTGCCCCAGATTCTTCGGGCGGATGCGCGCCAGCTTCTCGCGGGCTTCCAGCGTCAGGCCGGTCAGGGCCTCATAGGCGAAACCCTCCGGGATGAGCGTCTTTTCATGGCGGGCCACGTCGCGGATCATCCGATCCTGCCGGGCAATGTAGCCCGCATACTTGATCTCCGTCTCCAGCCGCTCGGCCAGCATGGGAGTGATCTCCTCCCCCCAGCCAATGACGCCCGCGAGGAGCGGATAGGAGATCTCCGGGCGGCGCAGCAGCTCTTCGGCGATGCCGCCCTCCGCTGCCGGGGCCAGACCCGCCGCTTCCATCGCGGCCCGCAAATCGGCGGTGCGCAGATGCGTCTCGTGCAGGCGGCGGCGCTCTGCGTCCAGAATGGCCTGTGTGTGCTGGTATCTGGCCCAGCGGTCATCCTGCACCAGCCCATAGTCCCGGCCGATGGGGGTCAGGCGCTGGTCGGCGTTGTCCTGCCGCAGGGTCAGCCGGTATTCGCTGCGGCTGGTCATCATGCGGTAAGGGTCCATGACGCCCTTGGTCACAAGGTCATCCACCAGCGTACCGAGGTAGCTCGTATGACGCGGCAAAATGAGCTGTTCTTTGCCCAGTGCATTGCGGGCGGCGTTCAGACCGGCCAGCAGCCCCTGCGCAGCCGCTTCCTCGTAGCCGGAGGTGCCATTGAACTGCCCCGCACCGTACAGACCGCGAACGTTTTTGCTCTCCAGCGTTGCTTCCAGACTGGTCGGGTCCACACAGTCGTATTCGATGGCGTAGGCCGGACGCATGATCTCGATGTTCTCAAACCCTTTGATGCTCCGGTAGAAGGCGTTCTGCACATCTTCCGGCAGGCTGCTGGAAGCACCCTGTAAATACATCTCCTCGGTGTTCTCGCCGCAGGGCTCCACAAAGATGGGGTGGCGGTCCTTCCCTGCAAAGCGGACGACCTTATCCTCGATGGAGGGGCAGTAGCGCGGGCCGACGCCCTCGATCATGCCGCCGTAGAGCGGGCTGCGCTGGATGTTGTCCAGAATGATCCGGTGCGTCTCCGGGTTGGTGTAGGCGATCCAGCATTCCACCTTGTTGTGCATGGGCGCATCGGTCAGGAAGCTGAAGGGTTGCAGCTCATGGTCCGGGTCGCCGGGCTGGCATTCCAGCTGAGAGAAATCAATGCTGCGCCGGTGGACACGGGCCGGGGTGCCGGTCTTGAACCGGCGCAGCGGCAGGCCCGCCGCCTTCAGGCTCTCGGTCAGGGCATTGGCGGCGTGCATTCCGTCCGGGCCGGAGGCATACCACGCATCGCCCACAAAGATCTTGCCGCCGAGGTTGGTGCCCGTGGCGATGACCACACATTTGGCCCCATACTCGCCGTTCAGCTGGGTCACAACCCCCTTCACATGGCCGTCCTCCACCTCGATGGAGACGACCTCCGCCTGATGGATGGCCAGACCCGGCGTCAATTCCAGCGCATGTTTCATATATTCGTGGTAGCGCTTGCGGTCGGTCTGGACGCGCAGCGCATGGACCGCCGGGCCCTTGCCCTTGTTCAGCATCCGGCTCTGCAGATAGGTGGCGTCCGCCGCCAGGCCCATCACGCCGCCGAGAGCATCCAATTCACGTACCAGCGTCCCTTTTGCGGTCCCGCCAATGCTGGGGTTGCAGGGCATATTGCCGATGGCATCCAGGCTCATGGTGAACACCGCCGTCTTCGCGCCCAGCGTTGCAGCCGCATGGGCCGCTTCAATGCCCGCATGGCCTGCGCCGATCACAATGACGTCATAATCTCCTAAATGGTTCATTTTTACTTTCCCACACAAAATCGTTCAAATACTTCGTTGATGACCGCTTCCGACGCATTTTCGCCGGTCAGGTCACACAGGGCATCCAGTGCATCGTCCACGCAGACCGATACGGCATCCAGCCCGAACCCGCCCGCTGCGGCCTCCAGCGCACCGGCGACCGCTTCCCGCGCACGGGTGGCGGCGGCAAGCTGCCGCTGCCCCGAAAGGCTGGCAGCGGCAACACAGCCGCGGCGGTTCAGTTTTGCCACAAGCTCCGCCGTACTGCACATCAGCTTCGCCTGTCCCGGCAGGAGGTATCCCTTTTCGAGACGGTGGCTCACGCTCTCCTGAAATTCTGCTTCCAGCGCATCGGCACACTCGATGATGCGGTTCGGCTCATCGAGGAAAATGCGGCTGTTCTCCGGCAGATACTCAAGAAACGAGACGGTCTCCGGATAAAAATAATGAAGATACTGCTCCGCTCCCTGCAGAATTTCGCCCTCGCCGATCTGATCGCAGATTTCCTCTGCCGCATGGCGGATACGCGCCGCTTCCTCCGTCATCATCTTGTCGCGGAACTTTGTGCTTTGCGCTTTTGCCTCTTTTTTAATCGCTTTCACACCGCGCGCAATCGTATTCTCTGTTAAAATCAGCTCCGATGCCGGATAGATTGTGATTTCCTCGAGGTTTTCAATCGACCGCTGGCTCTCCGCATCGAAGCTTCGGATGGAATCTATCTCATCGCCCCAGAGCTCAATCCGGATCGGGTTCTGTTCCGTCAGCGGATAAATATCGAGAATGCCGCCGCGGACGGAAAACTGACCGGTCGACTCCACCTGAAAGGTACTCTCATAGCCGAGCCGCACCAGCTCTTTTCTTATTTTATCCAGATCGAGTTCGCTGTCATTGCGCAGATGGATGCAATGTTTTTCGAACACGCCAAGAGGCAGAAGAAAGTCCATACATCCCCCTACACTGGTGATGATGGTAACTTCCTTCCGCTCAAGAAGTGCCTGGATCACCTGAAGCCGCTGCCGGATCAGCAGATTTCCGTGAATGTCTGCCTGATAGAAAATCAGGTCCTTCGCCGGATAATACAGCGTCTCCGCATCGTACAGCCGGTAATCCTCATATAATTCTTTTGCTTTTAATTCATTTTCCGCGATCAGAAGCCGCACCGGGGCATCCTCGGAGAGACCTGCAATCATGTGGGCTTTCTGGCTTTCCAGACAGCCCGAGATCACCGTCACACCTGCGGTTCCTTTTTTCAGATCACGGAACAGCTCGTCAAAACGGGCAATTTCTTTGATCGGTTCTAATAACGCTTTCATTTTCCTTACTCTGCCGGGTTTGCAGATTTGCGGTTATACTCATTCATAGCTGCGTCCACATCCCCGTTCAGCATCTGCTCGATTGCTTTTGCCGCATGCTCGATCGCCAGATTTACAAGGGGACGTTCGTCTTTCGTAAACGGACTTAACACGTAGTCCGCCAGATCCCAGTTTTTCGGTTTCTCACCGACGCCGACCTTCACACGCATAAAATGGTCGGTGCCAAGATTGGCGATGATGTTTTTGATGCCATTGTGGCCGCCCGCGCTTCCTTTTTTGCGGATACGGATCTGTCCCGGCGCCAGGCTGATATCATCGTAAACCACGATCAGCTCGCTCTCCGGATCCACTTTGTAATAGTTCACCAGCTCCCGAACGGACTCGCCGCTCAGGTTCATATATGTCATCGGCTTTGCGACAATGACTTTCTGGCCTGCGATCATGCCCTTTCCGAACAGTGCCTTGTGGCCTGCACCGGAAGACGGGATCTGATATTCGTCGATCAGGTAATCGATGGTGTCGAATCCGACGTTGTGCTTCGTGCCCTCATACTGGCGCGTCGGATTTCCCAAACCTACTATAATAAACATACTTCCTCCTGCAATGCAGACAACAGAGAGCAGAAAAAACTTTCCCTGCCCTCTGTTGTCTGATGTATGATTGTTCCTTTTCTTTAGTTAAAATATACCAGTTCGCTCTCCGGCTTTTTGGCCGGTTTGATTTCTTTTGCATACAGAACCGGGCCTTCGCCATCGTAAACCTTCATATAGCCCCATTTTACCGTTGCAGTCACGTCAACCCAGGAACCCATCACGAGAGATTTGGCGCTTGCGCATTTGCAGACGTAACCGATAAAGGAAGTATCGTCTGCACAGCAGGTCATTGCCATTCTGCCCGGTACAAAATATCCCTTCGGGAAATTTTCAGGATGCAGCACCATACCAACATAGGAGATCGTCTTGCCGGCATAACGCTGCATATTATCCAGCACATCAATATACCAGATTCCATAGCCTGTATCATCCAGATCGATCACATCTGCACCCACATCAAACGGCAGATCTTCTTCGAGCGTCGCATTTACTTCGCCGTTCTTATCCTCAAAGATGATCTCAGCATTCTGGTTGATCGCCTTGATATTTCTCTTATAAGTCGGTATCTGTTCAATAATATTGTCACAGCGGTTCATGATGATCAGCTCGGACTTGCGGATATGTTCTGCCAGCAGAGATTTCATATTCGTAAAATAGGTGGAAAATGTAGAACCGTCGATACAGGTGATCTGCTGTTCCAGCTTCCAGTGCCATGGCAGTTTTACATTTTTGCTGTTCCACATACCGTTAAACTCGATCAGGATACGCGCCGGTTTATGCTTTTTCTCCAGCTCGATCAAATTCTGCGCTGTAAAATCTTCCTCATCCTCGATCAGTTCCATGACCGTTCTGCTCTTTTTCAGAAGCGCCTGATCATATTCGATATCGCCTTCCTCACATACGATCAGAAGCGTTTTTGCCCGCATCTGGAAATAAGGCTGCGCGATCGTATACTGGATGAATTCTGTCTTACCACTGTCTAAAAATCCGTTAATCATATATACAGGAATCATAAGTTCTTTCCTCTTTCTTATCATATTTCTGTCTGCTTATTTACTGAACAGCTCTTTTAAAGCATCTTCCTTCAGTTCGGAGCCAATGACACAGATCTTACCGGTGTACTCAGCACTGCCATCACGGATCTCGCTCTCACCCGGTACATAATCAAAGTGAATAAAGCCGTTCTCAGACGGAAGCATACCTTTTGCACGCAGGATAAAGCCATATTTTTCTTTGTCCTCTAATGCATCCAGCATATTTTGTAATTCTTCCTTTGTATACTTGTCCGGTGTTTCCATGCCCCAGCTTGTAAATACTTCATCTGCATGATGATGTCCATGCCCGTGGTCATGTCCGCAGCAGCAGTGTCCGTCATGATCATGATGATGCTCATGTTCCTCGTGATTGTGATCATGATGGTGCTCATGTTCCTCGTGATCATGGTCATGATGACAGCACTCATCGTCATGGTCGTGATGATGATGTTCATGCTCATGCTCTTCCATAACAGCTTTCAGGAGCTCTGCTTCCAGATCCTTGGCACCTTCGATGGCTTCCATGATCTTTTTGCCGTCAAGCTCGTCCCAAGGAGTTGTAATGATAGCTGCCTTTTCATTATGCTGACGGATCAGTCCGATACACTGGTTGATCTTTTCCTCGCTCATTTCACCTGTACGGCTTAAAATGATCGTGCCTGCATGCTCGATCTGGTTCTCGAAGAACTCACCAAAATTCTTTAAATAAGTCTTGCATTTCTTTGCATCCACAACTGCAACCGCACTGTTCAAATGTACGCCTGCTTCTCCTGTTGCACCTTCCACCGCACGCATGACATCGGAAAGCTTTCCGACACCGGACGGCTCGATCAAGATACGGTCAGGATGATACTGATCCAGTACCTGCTTCAGTGCTGATGCGAAGTCACCAACCAAAGAGCAGCAGATGCAGCCTGAGTTCATCTCTGTGATCTCTACGCCTGCTTCCTTTAAAAAGCCGCCGTCAATACCGATCTCACCGAATTCATTCTCGATCAGAACGACCTGCTCGCCCTGCAGTGCCTCTTTTAACAGTTTCTTTATCAAAGTTGTTTTTCCTGCTCCCAAAAATCCGGAAACAATATCAATTTTTGTCATGTTCTTCACCTTTCTTTGTTCTGTTTCTTACTATAGTTATCTTTTACACCGAAAATCACAGGATTTTCCATGCCGCTATACACATTATAGCACACTTGTCAAACAAGAAATTCCGCAAATCTTCCTTTATCTGCCTGACTGCATTCCACCGTCACTGAAATGCCATCTGCCTCATAGCTTTCCGAAAGCACATTTGCCTGTTCTTTCAAATAAGAGAAGATGTCTCCTCTTGCATAAGGCAGGCACATATGACAGATCTCATGCCCCGCATACACCCGTTTCAGCACTTCATCCGCCAGAAGCGTTATGCCATCCTCTTCCTTTGCGGACATATATACCGCCGATTCAGTTGTCCTTGGGTAACTTGCTCCTTCCATCCGGTCAACCTTATTATATACCATCAGAACCGGAATATCCGCAGCACCGATCTCCTCCAGCGTTTCATTTGTAACGGCAATATGATCTTTGTAATCAGGATCCGAAAAATCCACCACATGCAGAAGCAGATCTGCACCCGCTGCCTCCGACAGTGTAGACCTGAATGCCTTGACAAGACCATGTGGCAGCTTGTCAATAAAACCGACCGTATCGGACAGGAGCACCGTTTTGTTTTCCTTCGGTGTAATACTGCGGACTGTTGTATCCAATGTCGCAAACAGCATATCCTTTTCCATGACCGTTTTTTCCGCATCACCCAGATAGCGCATGACCATGCTGTTCATGATCGTCGACTTTCCCGCATTAGTATAACCGACCAGTGCAACGCGAGGGATCGCGGATCTTGCACGTTTCTTCTGCTGTGTCCGGCGTTCCGTTTCCATTTCGGCAAGCTCGCGCCTGAGCTCTGTCAGGCGGCTCTGTGCCCGTCTTCTGTCAAGCTCCAGCTTCTTCTCGCCGCTGCCTCTGCTGCTCATGGAGCCGCTCGTTCCGCCCTGTCTGGATAGTGCATCATGCAGTCCTACAAGACGTGGCAACAGATATTGCAGCCTTGCCACCTCTACCTGCAGCATTGCTTCTCTGGATTTTGCCCTGGATGCAAAAATCTCTAAAATCAGCGTCGTACGATCCATGACTGCCATTCCCGTATCATCCTGAATATTCCGGAGCTGGGACGGCGTCAGTGAATCATTGAACAAAAGCAGGTCTGCCTGCAGTTCTTCCGCTTCTTCTCTGATCTGCTCCAGTTTTCCCGTTCCTACATAAATTGCTTTATTGATCTGTGTGTGCTGCACACAGCTTCCCACTACTTCCATCTCGCAGGCATTTGCCAGCTCTGCAAGCTCTGCCATAGAACGTTCAAATTGTCTGTCATTTTGCGTATCCACGCCTACCAGATATACCTTGTCCATGTTTCTCCCATTTCCTTTTCTATTTCCAAACATCACCATTTTAATATGTTTAGAAGCATTACGCAAATAAAAAATCTATGAAATGCGCGCATCTTTGCAAGCTTGCTTTTACTGTATAGGAATAACAAATGAATTTCCTATACAGTAAAAAAGAAGGATAGCATACGCTACCCTTCTTCACGCTTTCTCTCTTTTTTCTATCACACAAGATCAGCTTCTGTCCAAAAGCTCTGTATAGAAATCTGTGTAATCCGTTCTGCCGGCTTTCATACAGTCGATCGCTGATGACGGATGCAGATTTAATCTGCCTGTCAGGAAGTATGGGATATCATAGCCCCAGACAACTCCCTGCTCTTTGAGTGCCATCATCTGTGTCTCCACAAATTTCAGTACCGGGAATAAATTGTATTTCGGATTTTTCAAAAAGCCAAGTAACAGTTCCATTGCACAGTTACCTGCACCACGTCCCATGGAACTCATCGTAGCATCCAGCAGACTTACCCCTCTTGCCATAGATTCAATCGTATTGGCAAAAGCAAGCTGCTGGTTGTTGTGTGCATGGATTCCGACATATTTGCCTGCTGCATCCATTGCATCCACATATTTATCGGAAAGGGCGCGGATCTGCTCCGGATAGAGAGAACCGTAGCTGTCTACAAGATATACACCATCTACATTTGTCTCTGCCAGCATCTTCAGTGCTGTATCCAGATCTGCCTCCTGCGCATTGGAGATCGCCATGATATTGCAGGTAACTTCGTATCCTTTTTCCTTTGCATCCTCGATCATATGGATCGCTGCAGGCATTGTATTGATGTATGTTGCCACACGTACCATATCGATCACGCTGTCTTTTCTATCAATGATATCTTTTTTGTAATCGCAGCGGCCTACATCTGCCATGACCGAAATTTTCAGATCAGAGTTGTTATCTCCCACGATTGCACGGATATCGTCTTCATCACAGAATTTCCACTTGCCGAATTTATTGACATCGAACATATCCTTAGATGCCTTATAGCCGAATTCCATATAGTCAACGCCCGCTTTTACATTTGTACGATACAGTTCATTTACAAACTCATCCGTAAAATAAAAGCCGTTCACCAGTCCTCCGTCTCTGATTGTTGCATCTAATACCTTGACGTCAGTACGAACTGTCATCAAGTTTCCCTTCTGTGCCATTGTAATCTACTTCCTTTCTTTTCTCTTTCATGCTTCAACGCTTTAAAGCATGTGAGTACATACTAGCACACCTGTCAAAATTCTGCAAGTCCTTTTTTGTTTTCCGACAGACCACAGACAAAATTCCTGTCGATTGCATTCTGCCCCTATAGCTGTGGATACTTTTCTTTCAAGTATCCGCAGAAAGCCTCCACGCCCTTTTTATTCAGGTGATCCGCATCTCCGAAGCAGTCATTCGGATAACAGTAAAAATCAGGGTAAAACAGCACATCCGGAAACTCCTGCACCAGATTCGCCATATAACCGCGATAATGATCTTTCAACTCCCGTGTAAAGATTTTATAAGAAGTCTCATTGACCGGTGTCTGCTCTAAGATCACCTGTATGTTGTTTTCCCTGCACAGAAGAAACATCTGCGTCAGATAGCTTGTGATGATATCGGAAGCACTAAAGTCACTGACCTTGGCTTCTCCATCCACATCATCCGAATGGTCTGCCGTTCCATAATAGGTATGCCCGCTGTCTGCTTCCACCTGTGCATATTTCTGAAGGTTTTCCTGTCTGCGTCCACAGAATACCGCTTTTTTCAAAGCCGTTGCATATTTATTCGGCATATAGAATTTATATTGCAGATATTCCAGTCTGCAGTGGTCGATCAGAATATGCTCCGTGTCCTGAAAACTTTTTGCACGTGATATCAGATCCGAAAAGTCCGAACTGCGCAGCGTATGAAAATAAATGCATCTTGTCCATAACGTATCCACATCCATATAATGCATCGGCGCATACGCGATCACAACCGTCTGCGGCAGATCATCCGCATGTGTTTCGATATATTCCTTCAGCGCATAATAGCCTTCTATCGGCGTTGTTCCACCCAGTGCAATATTATAGCTGCCTTCCCAGAGAAGCGCCGGATCCATGCCCGCCTTTGTGCGGGAATCACCGACGATCAGTACCCTTGCAGCAGTACCCGTTTTACCCTGCACATAATCCTGCTGCTGCCTGTACATCGCATACTCCCCATCCAGATAGTTTTCCGGAAAAAGCATGCAATACAGCGGCAGAAGGAGAAAGAAAGGAAACAAAAGCAATATTAACTTTTTGACAATACTACCGATTTCTTTCCACATCATTTCTATTACCTCAAAATTGGAAATATACAAATTCCTGTGCATTAAACGATGCCAGCAGGATCACGAGGAGCATAAATCCATAATAAAAGCTCCAGCGAAGCACCGGTTTCCACGTCTCTGTCTTGCGGATCGGATCTGCATGCAGACTACAGGCGTCATAAACAGCCAGCAAAGCAAGCAGCAGAGCCAGTTCCAGAGCCGTCCGCAGTGTCAGTCCGAGTCCCGCAAAGCCTGTTCGCAGGTAAGAAAGCGGATGCCCTATGCCTGTCCACATATCCCACAGGATATATACTGCCTGTGATACCGACCCGGCCCGGAAAAAGACCCATGCCAGCATCACGAGAAAAAATGTCACAAGTCTGCTGATGACCAGAACGCCCTTCTTCTCTGTCCCCTCTTTGACGCGTCTGATATGTGCCCGAAACAGTGGAATACTGTTTTCCAGAATCTGCAGCATACCATGAAGTCCTCCCCAGATAATATAGGTAAAGGCAGCGCCATGCCAGAGTCCGCTCACCAGAAACGTCACAAGCAGATTTGCACAGTGCCGCAGCTTTCCGACTCTGTTACCGCCAAGCGGGATATAGACATAGTCCCGGAACCAGGTGGATAAAGAAATATGCCATCTGCTCCAGAACTCCTTGACAGAGGCTGCAAAATACGGACTGTTAAAATTCTGCATCAGCCTGATATCAAACAGCTTTGCCGTTCCGATCGCAATATCCGAATATCCCGAAAAATCGCAGTAAATCTGTATCGTAAAGAAAAAGGCTGCAAGCAGCATGGCAAAGCCCGGATAGTCCTGCGGCGTGTCAAAAACCAGATCCACATATACTGCAAGATTATCAGCGATCACAAGTTTCTTAAAAAAGCCCCATGCCATCAGCTTCAGTCCATATACTGCATCTTCCCGGTGAAAGGTATGTTCCCCCTTGATCTGCGGCAATAAATTCGATGTACGCTCAATAGGTCCTGCCACAAGCTGTGGAAAAAAGGAAATATACAAAAGCATATGCCAGAAATTGTGCTGTGCCGGCACCTCTCCCCTGTACACATCGATCACATAGGACAACGCCTGGAAAGTATAAAAAGAAATACCCACAGGTAACAACAGGGTAAGCGTATGCGCCTGCACCGGGATCGCACATTTTTGGAGAATCCGTACGATCGTCAGATCAAAGAAATTGTAATATTTGAAAAAAAACAAAACACTCATGCATGCTGCGACCGTCAGCCATAAAAACAGCTTTTTGTGTGCAGGGTTTTTTTCAAGCAGCCTTGCACAGCCATAAGACATCACGGTTGTAAACAGAATGAGTACGACATATTTGACATTCCAGCTCATATAAAAATAGTAGCTGACAATAAGCAGAAAAAAAGAACGGTATTTACTTGGAAGTGCCCAATATAAAAAAAGACAATCGGAAGAAATATGGCAAATGCCAGTGAATTGAATAACATGTTCTTGTCCTTTGTTAAATACTTTATAAAAAAGCAAGCAGGACGGTAAGCCGGGTTATGTCGTTGAATGATCATCTATCTAGACCTGCTGTTGCCAGCAGGCTCAAGCAACCTACCTGAGAACGCAACGGGCCGCTGCATCGTTCTCTGCTCGGTCTTGCTTCGGATGGGGTTTACATGTGCCCCTGCTGTTACCAGCAGGGCGGTAGTCTCTTAAGCTGCCTTTCCACCCTTACCGGGAGATCCCGGCGGTATATTTCTGTTGCACTTGCCTTGGAGTCACCTCCACCGGACGTTATCCGGCATCCTGCCCTGTGAAGCCCGGACTTTCCTCGTCTGCCGCCTTTCGGTCTGGCAGCCGCGATCATTTGTCCTACTTGCTGTTTTATTTAATTAACGGGATGTGCAGCCATTTTAATCGCCTGCGGCGTGGGCTGCACAAAGTAGTAAGTACCTTACTCTTTACTGTCGCAGGCGCACGGGATGTGCAGCCATCAAATGCTCGCTCTGCTCGCGGGGCTGCACAAAGTAGTAAGGAATCCTCCCACTTCGTGGGTTCCTCCTTACTACACGGGAAAACAACTGCCACCCACAAACTCTCTTACAATGGAATTATTGGGCAGATGTTCCGTACTGACCCCTAAAAAATATTCGAGGAATTTCAGCAGTCTCTTTGCCTCATAATATTCCGGTTCCTCTTCCGTGATATTAAACAAAAGCGGTTCCGCAAACTGTTTCAGTACTGCCAGCTCATAGATCAGCACACTGTTAAAGAAGGCATCTGCTTTTTCCTGATATGGGAAAATATTTTCCTCTTCTCCCTTTCTGACACTCGGCCACATCTGAATCGTTCTTTTGGCAGATGCGCCTCTGGTACGTGCATCCCTGACCATACGGCGGATCAGTCTGCCGTCTGTCGTCGGGATCCGGTTATGTTCATCTATATTCAGGCTGGTAAGTGCGCTGATATAGATCTTATACTTACTGCTGTTCGGCAGAGAATACGACATGGCATCATTCAGTCCATGGATACCTTCCAGTACAAGGATATCTTCCTCGCCCAGCTTCTTCACATTGCCTCTGTATTCCCGCACTCCGGTTTTAAAATTAAAGGTCGGAAGTTCTACCTCCCTGCCTGCCAGCAGATCACTCATATCTTTATTGAACTGCTCTACGTCCAGTGCTTCCAGACATTCAAAATTATAATCGCCGTTCTTATCACGCGGTGTTTCGGATCTGTTTTTGAAATAATCATCAAGTGCGATCGGATGTGGTACTAACCCAAGCGTGCGCAGCTGAATAGACAGTCTGTGTGAAAATGTCGTCTTTCCGCTGGAAGAAGGCCCTGCGATCATCACAAACTTTACACCGTCACGGCTTGCAATATCCTTTGCAATCTCACCGATCCGGCGCTCCTGCAGTGCTTCCTGCACAAGGATCAGATCATTCAGCTTTCCTTCGCAGATCTGATCGTTCAGATCTCCGACCGTATCGATCCCCAGCTTCATGCCCCAGTCCGTTGCCTGGGAAAGCGTTGTAAAAAGCTGCTTTCTCGGTTCAAAAGGCGAAACAGCCTCCGGATCTTCCTTATCCGGCAGATTTAAGATCATACCGCTTTCATATGCCTGCAGAGAAAAATGCGGTACATACCCTGCGTTTGGCAGCATATAGCCGTAATAATAATCATAATAGCTGCCCATATTATATACATTGATCATAGAACTGCGTCTGTAGCGGAACAGCTTCACCTTATCGTCCATATGCATCTGCACAAACAAAGCGATTGCTTCATCCCTTGGCATCGCCTGCTTATGGATCGGCTCTGCCTGCTCCACAAGCTCGCGCATACGTGTTTCCGCTTTTGCCACGATCGCTTCTGTCAGATTGACGCCTCTGACACTAATATAATACCCCTTTCCGATTGAAAATTCCACCTTTATCTGATCCGGATGCACCTCAGGCAGAATGTCATACATGGCACGCATCAGTACCATGGTTGCGGTTCTGACATAAGACTTGTGTCCTGCGTCATCCGCATATGTCAAAAAAGAAAGCTCCGTATCACGCTCCGGTGCTTTCAAAAGTTCCCGGATCTTTCCGTTTGCGATCACAAGTGCGATCCTGGCAGTATATTTGCTCTGGAAATCCTTTGCGATCTCTTCATACGTTGTTCCTTCTGCGTATTCATATATCTTATCATCATATTTAATATGCAGCATTTTGCTACCTCCCATTACCCTACAGGATACGGAACGGATCCGCTTTGCCCTGTGTTATGATCTCAATACCTTCTGTTTCTCTTTTCAGATATTCCTGCAAATACGGCACAAAAATCTTCTCCAGCCCATAATGTCCTGCATCAATGACCGCCATGCCCTGCTCTACCGCATCAATCCCTTCGTGATGGTCGATATCACCGGTGATCAGCACATCTGCACCCTTTCCGATCGCTGGTGCGATCATGGATTTGCCGGAGCCCGGCGAAATTGCTGCCCGGACAAGCTGCTGGCTGCCCTGTCCGAATACCTTTACCGCCTGCAGATGGAAACGCTCCTTGACATAAGCAGCACATTCATCAACCGTCATCGGATATGGCAGATCCCCCAATCTTCCAAATCCCTCCTTGGCGATATCATCTTCAAAGGTAATATCCAGTACCTCTCTGTTCTGCAGCTTCAGTTCATCCGCCGCCGCATCCGCCATTCCCATCACATCAAAATTGGTGTGCATGGCATAATAGCACATATCGGCCTGCAGAAGCGTTAAGATCCGTCTGCCGATAAAATCCTCACTGTTTACTTTTTTGATACCTTTAAAAATAAGCGGATGGTGTGTCAGAAGCATATCTGCACCAACGCTTTCCGCTTCCGCGATCGCTTCCGTCGTCGCATCGACAGCTATGTAGATCCTTTTGATCTCCTTATCCGTTCTGCCCGCCAGAAGTCCGGGATTATCCCAGCTTTCCGCATAAGCAAGCGGAGACAGTTCTTCCAGTTTCCGTATCACATCTGCGCAGCGCATATACCCTCCTGTTTTCTTTATGCAAGATCCAGCATGGCTGCTGCCAGATCCAGCATCTTCTTTCTGCTGACCGCCTCATCAGAACTGCTCTGATGCTGCTCTATTGTTTTCAGTATCTTTGTGAATTTCTGTTGTTCCTTTTGGATATAGCTGACAAGCTGCTCATTTTTCTCCTGCATCAAATAAGGGCCGAATGCATGCATGACCTGTCTTTTTTCCGCCGGCAGATTTTCGCACGCCTCAATAAATGCAATCTGATCTTTCGCTGCCGTTTCTTTTCTGACTGCGCGCAGAACCGGATAATACTTTCCCTCTTCCAGCACCATATTCTCTTCTACGATCAAATATGCCTGCTCATACAGAAAAGCTCGCAGTTCTTCCCATTCCGACTGTGGCTGCAGCACAAGCTCCTGAACCGGAAGCCTGTCCAGCTCTCCCAAGATCCGGCGCATCAGGCGTCCGCCCATGCCCGCCAGAATCACCGTGTCAACCCGGTCCTCCGGCGTTACCCCGGCAAGACCGTCCGAAAGCCTTGTTTCTATGTACGGCGTAAGCTGTACCTCTTTGATATGCTGCTGTGCCCGCGACAAAGGCCCCGGTCTGACATCAGCAGCCAGTACATGATCCGCTTTTCCTGCCTGCACCAGATAAATGGACACAAAGCCGTGGTCGCAGCCGATATCTGCTACCCGCCTGCCTGTTACCATATCCGCTACCGTCTGAAGACGGTTTGATAAACTTACTGTTTCCATCATTAATCCAGATAATCCTTCAGCTTACGGCTTCTGCTCGGATGACGGAGCTTACGCAGTGCTTTTGCCTCGATCTGACGGATTCGCTCTCTTGTGACATTGAACTCACGTCCGACCTCTTCCAGTGTTCTGGCGCGTCCGTCGTCCAGACCAAAACGAAGCTTGAGCACCTTCTGCTCACGCTCTGTCAATGTATCAAGCACCTCATTGAGCTGCTCTCTGAGCAGTGTAAATGCTGCTGCATCCGCAGGTACAGGCACATTATCATCCTGAATAAAATCGCCAAGATGAGAATCTTCCTCTTCACCGATCGGTGTTTCCAGAGAAACCGGCTCCTGAGAGATCTTTAAGATCTCACGCACACGGTCTACCGGCATATTCATTTCCTTTGCGATCTCTTCCGGCGTAGGTTCACGTCCAAGCTCCTGCAAAAGCTGTCTGCTGACTCTGATCAGTTTATTGATCGTTTCCACCATATGCACTGGGATACGGATCGTTCTTGCCTGATCGGCAATAGCTCTTGTGATCGCCTGACGGATCCACCATGTAGCATACGTCGAGAATTTATATCCTTTGCGATAGTCAAATTTTTCAACTGCCTTGATCAGACCAAGATTACCTTCCTGGATCAGGTCAAGGAACAGCATACCACGTCCTACATAACGTTTTGCAATGCTGACAACCAGACGGAGATTAGCCTCTGCTAATTTCTTCTTTGCCTCTTCATCGCCCTCTTCCATCTTCTTGGCAAGCTCGATCTCTTCCTCTGCACTCAGAAGCGGTACCTTACCGATCTCCTTCAGATACATGCGGACAGGATCCTCAATGCTGACACCGTCCGGAACAGAAAGATCGATATTCTCAACATCAACCTCTTCTTCCTCTGCCAGCAGCATCTCTTCATCCGGCTCATCATCATCGGTAATACGCAGCACATCCACGCCGTTGTGCTCCAGATATTCTACGATCTTGTCAAGCTGATCATCCTCTAACGAAAGCTCAGCGAAAGAATCCACTACCTGCTGATAATCCAGAACATTTTTCTTTTTCTTGGCAAGTGCCAAAACCTCTTTCAGTTTTTCATCCAGTCTTGCCTGTGTGTTTTCGTCCATCTTTTTTCCATCCTTCCATTTATGTATCTATTCTAACCTTAATCAAAAGAAATATGCGTTTTTTCAAGCTCATCCAGCTCCTGTCTGCCCGAAATAACACGGGAAAGTGCCTCCATATCGGAACCCGATGCTTTCAGATCGTGTTCGTAGGCATTCCGCTTTACCTTGACAACAATATCATGAAACGCTTTTTCTCTTTCCTGCACCTGTGACTGCGACTCCATATCCTGCTGCATATAGGGCAGCTTTGTATTAAATAAAGACGCTGCCTCCCGCTGCTCTTCTTCCTGTGAAAACCGGCTGATGATTGCCGCCGGATTCGGTTTTCCCTCTTCCAGCTTCGGGAACAGTTCCTGTGCAACCTGCCTGTACAATTCATTTGTAAAAGAAAGCGGCGTAATATATTTTTTGATCTTTTTATACAGATGCGGTTCTTCCACCAGCCATGTCAGGAGCAGCTTCTGTACATTCTCCTGTTGCTCCTTCGGCGTGTTTTTCTGCTGCACGGGCTGTTTCGGCCGTATGACCTCAGCGGCCATGCCCATCTTTGCCGCATAGCCTGTGACAAGCTTTTTCAAGCTTTCCATGCTGATATTATACTTTTCCGCCACAGCCTCTGTATAATTTTCCCTCTCCACTTCCTCGGAAAAACCACACAGCTTCTTTGCGATCTCATTGTAAAACTTCGTCTTTGCTTCCGGATCGGAGAGATCATATTGCTTCTGCATCATCCTAAGTTCAAAGAAAAAGGTATTCTCCGCCTGCAATAGACGTTTTGCAAATTCTTCCCGTCCCAGATTTTTCATAAATTCATCCGGGTCTTTATACGGCTCCAGATTCAGTACCTTACCGGTCAGACCTGCTTCTTTTAAAATACCGATCGCACGCAGTGCCGCTTTCACACCCGCTCCGTCACTGTCATATGACAAAATGACGTTTTCCGTATATCGCCTGAGCAGGTTTGCCTGTCCGCTTGTAAATGCTGTTCCCAGCGAAGCGACCGCCTGTGTAAAGCCTGCCTGGTGCATGGCTATGACATCCATATAGCCCTCACACAAAATGATATTATCCTGTCTTGCCGTTCTGGCAAAATTCAGTCCGTACAGATTCCGGCTCTTGTCAAATACCGGTGTCTCCGGTGAGTTTAAATATTTCGGCTCTCCTTCTCCCATCACACGGCCGCCAAAGCCGATCACACGATGGTTGACATCCTGGATTGGAAACATCACCCGGTTCCAGAATTTATCACTCATGCCATATTTTTCATTGAATACCGCAACGCCCGACTCCCTGATCAGTTCATCCGGATAGCCCTTATGTCGCAGATACTGGCAAAGATCATTGCTTGTCTTATTGGAATAGCCCAGTCCGAACCGGTTCATTGTTTCATCACTGAGCTGTCTGCCCTTCAGATAATCCAGCCCCACACGCCCCTGTGGTGCACGCAGCTGATAATAAAAGTAAGTCGCAGCTTCCTTATTGATCTGCAGAAGCGTCTTTCTGCGGTTTTCCTTCTCTCTTGCCTCTTTGGAATCCTCGATCTCCGGCAATGCGATCCCCGCCCGGTCTGCCAGCAGCTTGATCGCTTCCGCAAAGGTGTAATTCTCATAATTCATGATAAAAGTAAATACATTACCGCCCGCTCCGCAGCCGAAGCAGTAATACATCTGTTTCCCGGGGCTGACGGAAAAGGAGGCTGACTTCTCATTGTGGAACGGACACAGTCCGAAATAATTGCCGCCCTTTTTCTTCAGATTCACATAGCCCGAGATAATATCTACTATATCATTTCGTTGTCTGACTTCTTCTACCAGTTCATCAGAATAATACATTTTATCACCAACTTAACCATGCCACGTTTTCGGAATGTAGATCTCTTCATATTTTGCGATCGCAAAACGGTCTGTCATGGCTCCTACATAATCACAAACGATCTGTTCCTTCGGTGTTCCGTCGCGGTCCATTAAATTCAGCATATCCCGTGGGATCAGATCCATATTTTTCAAATAATATTCGTACAGGGTAATGATGAGATTTTCTGCCTTGCTCTCCTCGCTTTTCGCTACCGGATTCTGGTAAACATTTTCAAACATGAAAGCACGCAGCTCTTTCATCGCATTTGCTACCGGCTCCGACATGATAATGTCATCCTTTCCCGCGCTGTTTGTCACAATATCATGGATAAAGTGATCCAGCCGCTCTCCAAGCGTATAACCGATCACATCGCCGATGCTCTTTGGCACATCCGCATCCGTCAGGATCCCTGCGCGGATCGCATCGTCCATGTCATGATGGATATACGCGATCTTATCCGACATCCGGACGATCTTGCCTTCCAGTGTCGATGGCATACAGCTCGTCTGGTGATTACGTATCCCATCACGCACTTCATATGTCAGGTTCAGTCCCTGTCCGTTCTTTTCCAGTACCTCAACAGTACGAACGCTTTGCTCACTATGTACAAAGCCCAGCGGGCAGACGCTGTTCAGTGCCCTCTCGCCTGCATGTCCGAATGGCGTATGCCCCAGATCATGTCCAAGCGCAATCGCCTCTACCAGATCTTCATTCAGCCGAAGTGCCTTTGCAATGGTACGTGCATTCTGGGAAACCTCCAGCGTATGCGTCATACGTGTACGGTAATGGTCGCCTTCCGGCGTCAGGAATACCTGCGTTTTATCCTTCAGGCGCCTGAAGGACTTGGAATGCAGAATCCTGTCTCTGTCCCTTTGGAAAACCGGCCGGATATCACATTGCTTCTCCTCCCGCTCCCTGCCCTTGGAATTTTTGCTCAGACAGGCATAGGGGCTTAAATTAGTGCATTCCATTTGTTCCAGATTTTCTCTGATCGTCATATTGTTTTCCTTTCTCCAAAAAACACAAGACCGAAACTCCCTATTTATATTTTTCTGCACATTTCGCGGGATTCCTTTTTTCTTATTTATATTTTATTTTCGCTGCTTCTGATTTTCTCTACGGGAACCTCAGCCCATGCATAATTGCCTGCGGCAATGGGCTGAGGCCGCATCATGCATCTTTGATGCATGACAAACTACGCTCGGGTGAAACCCTCTGTAACGAGCAAAGCTCGTTACTTGGCGATAAGGCATCCTCCCCTCGGGAGCACAGCCATTATATACTCGCTCTGCTCGTAGGCTGTGCCAGTAGTCAGGTTCCCCCGCTTCGCGGTTCCCCTAACTACATACCGTGGGTCCCTCCTTATCGCAATCCTCGCTACAAGAAAAGACCTCAGCAGATTCTGCTGAGGT
>ENA-USUJ01001003-USUJ01001003.1-human-gut-metagenome-genome-assembly--contig:-NODE-1003-length-25009-cov-34.681173_pt1 | contig 25009 bp, 16 predicted proteins | sample MGYA00250061_ERZ773398 | MGnify/ENA primary metagenome ERZ773398 (study PRJEB29103, sample SAMN06111992) | human gut metagenome | biome: human gut; feature: ankylosing spondylitis patient; material... | reverse complement strand
CTGAGGGACTGATTCCGAAAGATTGTATCTGACGGAACGGCTTCCACTCGAATTTATGAATTAATAGAACCTACCTTAAGAAGTTGGTTGTTTCAGATGTTCCAACCTTTTCATCATTACGATAAACGTTATAGTTTGCAACATTATCAATGTCGCTTGTCATGTCATCAGCCATGAATGTAGCTCCTATAGCCCATGTAACCGGGAATGTAATGCCCATGCTAGACTGTGAAGCCTCATTAAGAGAATAGAACTCTTTCTCTGTCACGAGTCTAACCATATCGCTATAGCCTGATACGCACTTCTCGTAAATTATACCAATAACGTCAGAGCTGTTCAATGAAGACGGAACTGTGGCCTTGACAGCGATATAAACATCGCCATCCTGAGGAACGCTTACAGGGTTAGTAAGAGTAACTGTGTTCTCCTGACCATAAATCAGCTCCTGGTCTACATGCTGTGTATAAACCAACTCCTGATCTTTATATATGTTGATATCCCAACCGCTGATCTTGGTTCTCGGAACAAACTTAACAGCAGAAATCTTATAGTCTTTATACATCTGCATTTCAGACTTGCTGTAGCGTATAGCTGACTCGAACGAGTTGCTGCCGCCGCCAAATCCGCTAACTTCGTCTTCAGCAGCATAATACTGTTTTGTAGGAAGATTGCTCTGCGGACGATTCCATGTGAGAAGCACATTTTCTGCATTCTTCATACGTGCGCTCAAAGCATAAGGAGCATTAGCTCCATCTGCTTCTACATTAACAGTAACAGAAGTTGAAGCTGCAGAAACTTGTCCGTCGTTGTATTCAGCAGTAACGTAATACTGATATGCTCCAACAGCGAGGTTTGCATCATAGTATTCTGCAGTTGTCAGCAGTGATGTATTCACCTTCTCGCCGTTGCGATAAACATTATAGCCCTTAATGTTTTCACTGTTCAGCAAAGGAGCCTTCCATGTAATCTTGGCTGTTGAAAGGCCTTCGAGCATTGCACCCTGAACAGCAACAGGCTCCGGATTAGAACAATTCTGATTGAGTTTTACAACTGCAGAACGCAGATTCTGGTTGTTATCAACAAAAGTAAACGCAAAAACACTGTCATTCTTTGAAACAGAGCGGGCTATCATCAGATTATATTGTCCCTCACTGTCAATACGGGGAGCTATCATTCCATCTGCAGCAAAGTCAACGCCCTTAGCTATAAGATAGTCTTCCAGCTTCTGTGTCTTGCCGTCCTTATAGATAACAGGGAACTGAGCGCCATCGGCAGTCTGCTCATAACCAACAACAGAAAGGCTGTCGCTGAAATCATAAAGAACAAATCCCCAGAAGTCAGGGTTGATAGCAGAAATTGTTGTAGTTTTTCCTGTTGTAAAGTCATACAGACCTTGTTCATAAAGAGCTATGTTACCGTCGGTAGAGAACTTCTGTATGGCAAAATAAGGAGAACCATGAGAAATATTATCTGTAAGGAAATGGCGATTGCCTTCTTCGTCCCACATAACAGTGATACGTGTGCTGCCAGACTCCTTAGTATAAGTCCATCCACCGGCCTTGGATCCGTCGTCGGTAACAGCATATACAGAACCTGCATATCCGCCGCTCAGATCACGCGCGAACTTACCATTATCCCATATAACCGGAGAATAAAGGCCTGTGGCAGAATAAATAGATCCACCGATGAACCTTCCGTCAGGGCTGATACAGTTAGCTATACTGCTGGCGTCAGAATTGGTATATTTCAAACCATTCGGAAGCTCAAGATGATGCCACTTGCCATCACTCCAATAACCTGCAGAAGTAACCTCTGCCCCATTGGTTGAAGCCTCTGAGTCGGGATAAGAACCTACCACAACACCATTATTTGAAATGCCATAAGCAATGGTACCTGTACCAAGACTCTTGAGTTCGTTTGACTCAAGATTCCATACAAATGCAACAAGTGAACCTGTGCCATCATTAAGAGTACCGCAAGCCCACTTTCCGTTGGCAGAAAGAGCCGTTACATACTGATACGGGTCGCTGTACAAAATTACAGGCTTAGTGGCTGCGAGACCTTTCATGCATAGCAAAGAAAGGCAAACCGAAATGCAAAATTTTTTCATGTTGATTTTTTTAGTTATTTATAATATGATTTTCTTTACTGTTTTTCTTCCATTCTGTATTACCTGAACGATATAGCATCCTTTGAGGCCCTGACAGTTTACACTTAAGCAGTCTGAACCATTGGCTGATGCCTCACGTACAACACGGCCGTCGATACCTACCACACGCACCGACGAAGGCTGTGCTTCCGGCAGTATGATGCTGACATCACCATTATCAGAACTGATAATTTGTGCGTTCAAAGTGTTTCCGTCAACAGTATTTATAGCAGACGTAACATCAACAACGAGGTCTGTACTTGAAGCATTGAGTACCACGCCTGTACGGCTGTCAAATACCGTTGTAACGACACAAAGACTGTCTACGCCATACACGCGGTCTGGCAAAGTAAGCTGATAATCACATCCGTATTCACCGCCAGACTTTATTTCAGCAGGCAAGCTGTTAGGCACTCCGTTAATGATTGTGCTGCCTTCAATAGGCATGTCGTGGAAACGAACAAACGATCCGGGAATCTCCTGAGGCAGATAATAATATTCTCCTGAGCTTAACAAAGTGCATGAGTTGCGCTGAACCACATTGCCTTGAGTATATTCTTTGTCTACAATGGCAAAGCCTACCCTATATTTGTCTGATGAATTATCATAATCTGCGGCAAAAGAGACATTGGCATGCATATTTACCTTATTGCCGTCGAGAGCAGCCGTAGCAGTGACCATGGCTGTTGTAGGCTCAAGCATTGCCTTTTCAAGATAGCCTTCAGTGTGATACATATCTGTATTCTTGTAATCGAAGTCACGATTGTATATCACAGAAGGCAGGCTTGAGAGCCAGCGTATCATACCATTTGCATACTCATTACAGATAAGAGGATCAGGACTCATATGGATCGACACTACTATGACGTCGCTGCCCATGCGCTCCTTGACCTCATTAAGATAAAGAGTGCCGTCAGGACAATTAGGACACCAGCCACCAGTAATCTCCTCGAGCAAAAGCGTGCGCGGGAAATAAGAACTGATCACACTGTCAGTATAAACCTTCTGTTCAGTGCCATCTGCCATACGCAAACTGATATCATAACGGTTAACACTGTTTGCTGTGATTGGAATGTCAAATTTATAGTCGAGCCCTTCCTCCGGCTCAAAGTCTGAGACATTTACATCTTCAGAAAGGACAGAACCGCCAATGGTACATGCCACTGACTTGATGTCTGCCGTGCGGCCAATGTTACGCACCTTACCGCTGATTGTAGCCGAAGCAACATTACCGGAGAATCGGCTTGATGTATTTTTCACATCAAAATTATAACCATCAAGTTCGCCTATATACATATTGTCGATAGCCAGGATATACTTATTGAGGCTGGTGCACACAAAAGCAATATATATCTTCTGACCGGCAAACTGTTTAAGCGACACGGTGTGAGTCTTCCAGAAATAGCTTTCCCCATTAACACTAAGAAGTTCCTTAAAGCTGCCCGTATCATCATTACCTGTAGACACCATTACTTTATAGTCTTCCAAGTAATCATTATACACAGACTTGCCGTCCCAACAGAGATAAGCCTCTGAGTCAGAATCAATGGAAATTTGCGGTGTTATGAGCCAGTTTTCCTGCGCGAAGTTATAATTACCTTGCGTGAAGCTGAATGCAGCCTTATTTGTTTTAACATCTATGACATTGGCTATCCAGCTTGGATTTATGGAAACATTTTTATAACAGAACGTAGCCACTGGATTCTCGTCACGGTCTATAGTAACAAAGTCAGAAGGAATACCATTGTCGAAATTCTCGGACAAATAGACCTTTGACTGTCCCATAGCCACAACAGAGAGAGCAGCAGCCATTACACCTGTAAGTACTCTTTTCATGTAGAAACTATTTATACGCTTTATTATGATTGTAGTTGCCTGTATTAGATTTAAAAAGTCCAGGTATGCACCATTTTCATGGCGCATACTTGGACATATCTACATTAGTGCTTACTGCCTGCAACAACTTTGTATACAGAAGAAACACCATTCTTGGTTACCTTAACAAGGTATACACCGGCAGGATTGCTTGTAAGGTCAAGAGGTTCTTTGCGGCCTACTGCTATTACAGTTCCGTTGATTGAGCTGACATCCATTGTAGCACCATCAGCAACTGTCAATATGCCATTGTTATAGCTGAAGCCAGGACCTGCATTAACAGCATCAATTGCAGACGGAATTATATCGTTAGAGATAGTAACTGTATCACTGTTAGCCTTACCTATGGCATATACAGCCTGAACATAGATGTCTGAAGACAATTCTGTATTCTCGTCACCCCAGCCAATAGACATCTTGTAGCTGTTGGTTGTAATAGGATTCTCGAAATTGTCCTGAATCTTCATTCCCTTGACAAATACATTATACTGAACGAACATATACTTGTCCTTGTCTGCAGGCTCATCCCATTCTATTGTAACAAAGCACTCTCCTGCTTCATAAGAAACGTCAACACCATGAACGTTTGTAACTGCAGGAAGCTCTGTGTAAACATTAGCGCGCACGAGATCAGATACGTTCATACCATATCCATATGAATTCATAGGCTCTTCGCCGCTCTTGTCTGCGTCTGCGTCAACAGGCTGAACAAAATATTCATAGTCGCCATTCTTTACATACTCGTCAGTATAAGTAATCATACCGTCAACAGCGTCTTCAGCAGTTACTCTGGCAATCTTGATACCATGACGCATAATGTCATAAGCAACATTCTGAACACCTTCTATTGTTGTTGCATCAAACGTAAGTTTTACAGTATTAATTTTATCTGCAACTTTCTCAGCTACCAGCTTAGGAGCTGTCTCGCTCTCCGGCTTATAGTACTCTGTAACATAATAATAAGCGTTTTCGCCCCAGTTTGAATCATAAGGATTATATGTATATGCCTGATTCTTTATACGCATAGGTTCAGCGCTTTCAAGCGTATATACAGTCTTAGTGTTTGGCATTTCCTCATAAACGGTTTCGCCATTTTCTCCTTCTTCTGCATTTATATCATAAGTTATATAAGTAGAAAGCAAGCCGTCAACATAGTCCCAATATTCACTCTTTGTAGGAACGCCGTTAACATCATACTTTTTCTTTGAAATCACATTGTTTCTACCATCATAGACAACGTCCATGGTAAACTTATAGTTATCATATTTTCCGTCGCCTTTAACTTTTGTAGGACAGTCGAGAGCAATAAAATCGCTGTAGCTCTCTTCTTGCATGATATAAGGTTTACCGCCGTTCATTGTTCCATAAGTATCTGGTCTGTAACGGGCGTATCTTACCTTGTTGCCGTTTTCATCATATTCATATATGATAGAGTCTTTGCTCTGCATGTTATACTCGCAAACCAGTCTTCCTGCATCGTCATATGAATAGAATGTAGTGTCGTTAGAAGCCTTGAAAGCAAAGTCCTCACCATCATACAGACCATATTGCTGTGAGTACATCTTAACCAATTGCTTCTTATCATTATAAACATAGATATTGAATCTGCTCGGAACAAATTCGCCAGTTACATAATCAGCACCATAATTGGCTGCAGAAATAATAAGATTGTCTGAGTTGTAATAGCTTACATCCTTAGTGCTGATACCTTTGGCTGTACCCATAACATCGCCCCATTTCTCAACTGAGCGGGCAACATATCCATCCAGACTGTAAGCCTTGTTGTCTATAGTAACAGTATCACTGTTAACCTTACCTATGGCATAAACAGCCTGTACATAAATATCCTTTGAGATATTATTAGCTTCAGAACCCCATCCAATGGCTATTCTATAGCTGTTAGTGGTAAGAGTGTCACCCTGATTGTCTTGTATTTTCATGCCTTTAACGAACACATTATACTTGACAAATTTATAATAATCCTTATTGGCAGGCTCATCCCATTTCAACGTAGCAAAGCACTGGCCGTCAACATAATCTACATATGCCTTATGTATATTCGTCACAGCAGGTAGCTCCGTATCAAAGTTAACACGGATAAGATTTGAAGAGTTCATACCAAATCCGTAAGAATTAAGTGCCTCTTCACCACTTGTGTCGGCATCAGCGTCAACAGTCTGCACAAAATAGTCGTAGTAACCATTCTTTACATTCTCGTCTGTATAGGTTATCTGACCGTCTTTCGCATCTGCAGATGTCAGGCGTGCAACCTTTATTCCATGACGCATAATGTCATAAGCTACGTTCTGAACACCGCTCAAAGGCACAGCATTGAAGGTTAATTTAACAGCATTAAGTTTATCCGTTACTTTTTCAGCAGATAACTCAGGAGCCGAAGTTGCATCTGGTTTAAAATATTCTGATACATAATAATAAACATTTGTACCCCAACTTGAATTTTGCTTGTTATAACTATAACCCTGCTCCTTTATACGCAAAGGATTTTCGCCAACTACAGTGTATTCCGTCTTAGTGGTAGGAGTTTCCTCATAAGTCGTTTCATCGTTCTCGCCGGCAACGCTGCTAACCTTATATTTAATATAATTGGTCAGTTGTCCGTTATCATATGTCCAATATTCGCTCTCTGTCGGCACATCGCTTGAGTTGAACTTTTTCTTGGAAATCATGTTAAAGTCAGCATCATATGCAACGTCGTAAGAAACCTTATCGCTGTCGTATCTACCGTCTCCGACTATTTTTCTCGGACAGTTAGGAGCAACGAAATCGCTGTATCTCTCCTCCTGCATAACATAAGGCTGTCCGTTGTTTACAGTTCCGTAGAAATCAGGCAAATATCTTGCATATCTCACTTTGTTGCCCTGATCGTCATACTCGTAAACAATAGAATCCTTTGACCGAATTCCTTGTTCACAGATCAGTCTGCCAGCATCGTCATACGAATAGTAAACAGTGTCGACAGATGCCTTAAAGGCGAGATCCTCGCCGTCATACAATCCATATTGCTGAGAATACTTCTTAACAAGCTGTTTCTTGTCATTATACTCATAGACAGTGAATCTGCTTGGAAGATACTCACCGGTGACATAATCAGCGCCATAGTCTGTTTCAGAAACAATCTGATTGTCTGAATTGTAATAACTTACAGCCTTGGTGCTGATACCTTTGGCATTACCCATAGCATCACCCCATTTTTCTACGCATCTCAACTTCATATCCGGACTCTGCGCAAAGGCAGTTCCACCTACAGTAATTGCCGCCAATAATGCAGCAGCGTAATGTTTAATCATAGGCTTTAATTGTTAAAAAATTAGTATATAATGATTTACCCCTAGTATTAAATGCTAAGTAACAACGTTTAAGAGTCGTCAAAGCTTTCACACAACACCATGCGTGATAACTTGTAGAACCGGGGACTGGTGCCATATGCCAGTCCCCACATTCTACTCATGCTAAACTTATTTTTACATTATTCAGCGGGCAATAACTGATTTTGCCGTAGCTGTCTTGCCGTCTCTGACAGACCTGGTTACATATATTCCAGGACTGAGAGTAAATGTTTCACCCGGATTTTCACACTTGCGCACAAGTTTTCCGTTTATGTCATATACATACATGCGGTCGAAGTTTCCGTCTGCCTTAACACAGTCTGAAGAGCCATACAGGCGTCCGCTGACATTATTCTCCACCACTTCACTAATGCCGCTGGCAGCACCTCCGTCTGTAAATCTCACTTCAGCACAGTTATACACCTTACGGTCTGTAACGTCTGAAGGATTATAGTTGCTTACGATAGCAACAAGATACATCTGTTCCGGCAGTGTCTTTACGTTTATGCCATAGTATGTAGACAATATGCTGTCAGGCAATGTATATGAGATTTCTTTTGTAAATTCCTTACCTTCTTCAAGAGCAACCGACTCGCCCCAAGCACCGTTCAGACAGCCTCTGAACACGTGTCTGTGCATATAAGCCGAACCTCCGTTCTGCTGCATACCCATAATTGAGTCCTGAACAATGCACAATGTAAGTCTCGGATCTGTTCCTGCCGGCTTTACATAGGTCTTTATCTTAACCGTGCCGGAAAGCAGACTGGTGTTCTTGTCAAAATCAGTATTCAACTGCAATTCAACATAGGGCTGAATTGTTGCCTGTTTATCAATGCTCTCATTTATATAAACACGGCTCACGTTAAACACCGGTGAACCTGCACTTATATTCTCATTCGTAGCTCTGTTAAGCATAAAAGCAGGAGCAAACGTTGAGCTGCTGTTATAAAAGTCAACATAGGCATCATCCTCTTCCATCGTGAAAGAATCAGGCTGATAGCCGGAATGGTGTCCGATCTGAACTATGCTTTCGGTGCGGTCCTTAAGCGTTGCTTCCATTACTTCATGGCCGTCAGGGCAGTTGATGCAAAGCTGAGAAGTGAAATTCTCAAGCAAATATGAGCGCTGAATGTCAGCCGGATAGAAATAGACTGTACTCTGACACTCGTTATCCGTGGCGTCAGCGTCTGCCTTGCCGTTTATATTATCTACAGACAGTTCGACCACCTTGCGCCCCTGGCTCTCTGTCAGTATATTCGGAATATCAAAATTATATGTTGACGCATTGGGTATCGACACTCCACTTACTGTAAATGTCTCTGTCTCCTTATTGTCAAACTTGCAGTGAACGTCAAAACTTGTCACAGTCTCACTTCCGAAGTTATACAACTGACCCTGAAATTTATATTCGCTTTCAGTCTTATAATAGCCATCAGCATCGAAAGGACGCACTGATACATCAACAAAAGCCGGTGCATCATCAACAAGCAACATAATGTTAAAGCATCCCATCTTGTTGCTGAACAGATCCACCCATTCTCCGTCTTCATTTACGCCGTATGAACAGCCTTTCTCTCCGTAGCTGCGATCGAAAGCCAAAGGTCGGTAGTTAGTGGTGCTCGTAACTGTAAAACCGAAATAAAGGTCTTTATCTGCTGTTATTTCAAAAGGTGTGTCAAGAGTAAAATTCTTCCAACTTGTACTTACTCCGCTAATAGCCTGCTCGTACAAAGGAGTGCCGTTAAGATTGTCCGTGATAAAGAACTTAACCGACTCGACGTTTCTCGTACCAAACACGCCTCTGACACCTGTAATTTTCTTACCTGCCAAGGTCTTCAACTTTGACACAGGTATTCTGATAGCAGCCGACTGCTGTTCGCTGCTATTGAGCCTTACACCGTCCGTACGTTCGAAGTCACCATTACTGTAACCTATTTTTGTCTGTGCAGACATACAAAATGGGAGCATCAGCATCCCTATAACAAAAGTAGAACCTTTTATCATAATATTACACTTAATCGAATTTTACGTATAAATTAATAGAGAATGTGTGTCTTTAATATCTAATTGTTCACAAAATTAGCAATTTAATATAAATTTATCAAAAGCAAGAATAAACATTATCGTTAAAATTCGTAAAAGTAACACATTAAAAGTAATATAATTATTTTAGTAAAAATTTATCGTAAATAACCATAGTTTAATTTTATTTTATCATAAAATAAAAAAGTATAAAAAAAATATTGCATAAAAAGTTAAAAGGCACGGGTGAATATTTACATTTGTATACTATTTTTAACCTATATGTGCTAATATTATAAAAATAAGTCGCATAATACTAAAAATAATTATCAAAAATTTTTACATCATACTTTAAAAAATGAGCAAAAAACATACATTTCACTTATAATCACACAAAACATGCGTACATAAAGACAATTTGTTGAGCAATATGGCTCTGAAAAAATATACAATACATTTTCATATACCTATGAATATTTATGCACATTGAAAGAATACCGCACAACGGATTATCATTGTAAAACCGTTAACGGATAATAAATATCAAAATATTACACGACACATATACACAATATCATTCTTTTTAATATCTTTGCACCGACAATATAGAACATCGGACACATTATATTAAAATACGACAGCTCTTCCGTATGAGCCAAAAACTCATCGTTAAAGACGAAAAAACGCCGGTGTATCTTGCAGAATACGCTATGATAAACATTTATAACTGTGATTTAAGAGATGAATTTCTGTTAATAGCCCGACAGATTTTTTCATTAATTTTAAAATAACATATATAATATAAACAAAAAACATTAACCAACTTTAGAAATATGAGAAGAGTTTTTACCTTAGCACTGTCTTTATTGACAGGAAGCCTGTTTGCCAACGCACAGATTGACAACACGTTTTCTTTTATTGATGCCGAAGGAAATGTAATAGAAGACGGCACTATAATAAAACGTACAAACATTGAGAACGATACGTTCTACGGCCCTGTGATTCATTCGGGCTTGTCGGTAAAAAAGAACGTGGAAGGCTCGGTTTACGCAAGAGTTGACTATACTATAAAAGAGATGACTGAAGGAACTGCATATCAGATATGCTTCGTCAACTGCAAGTCGCCTAACCTTGAAGCCGGAAGCTACACCTCTGCCGTATCACCCATGATGGGCGACACTGAACCGTTCATGGACGAATGGATACTCGACGCCAACTATAATCCTTTTGGCGACAACCCTGTAGCCAACGTAAAGCCCGGCTCGCTGATGACCATAACATATACAGTGAAGAAGCTCGCTGATGCCAACGACACTTCTGACGGAATTGCAGGCCCGTCGATAACCGTCGAATTTACAAACGAAGACGTTACATCGATAAGCGGAACTGTATCAGAAGACAACAGCAGCATTGTTGCATACTACAGCCTTGACGGACGCAAACTGACTGCTCCGAAAAAGGGTGTAAACATCATTAAGTACGCCAACGGAAAGACGGCAAAAAAAGTTATAAGATAATATAACCCCTACTATAAAACATAACAGCGTGGAAACGGTCTTGGCAGTTTCCACGCTGTTTTTATATTCTGTAACAAAAATCTGGCACAATTAAGAAGGAATCAGCCTCAACGGAGCACGCCTATGCCGCAACGGCGCGCAGCTTGCTGCTCAGCGGCAGGATAAACAGGAGGCAGACAACGGCTCCGCATGCCATGATGAGGCCCGAAGTGACGGTTATGTCGCCAATGCCTACAAGCGGACTCGAAAGGGCACCGGCAACAAAGCCGGAGGCACCGAAGATGGCACTGGCAGCACCGGCATTGTCGCGCTCGCTGTCGAGGGCTATGGCCGTCAAAGGCGGCTGCATCAGTCCGAAGCATATCAGCGTGTAGATATATGCCAGCATGACTATCCAGAGGGGCATGGCCGTGTTGAGCAGGAACGCAAGCAGCAGCGTGCCGGCAAGCATGCCCAGACCGCCGAAGCGCAGGCATGTGCTCTGACTGCGGAAACGCGTGGCCATGGCGGCGCCAACGCCTATCATGAGTGCGTTCAGGCCGAAACAGAGACTATAACCGAGCGGCGAAAGATGATACACCTGCTGCATGATGAACGGCGAAGAGGCTATGTAGGCAAAGAACATAAAGAAGCAAGCCATCTCGGCCATGACGGAAAGAGTGAAGCGAGAGTTGCGGAACACGCGGAACAGATTGCCGTACACCTTTATCACGCTCTTCCGTATGCGGTTGGCAGGCTGCAGCGTCTCAGGCAGAAACATACTGCACACCATGAGCACAAGTCCCACGGCAAGAATTACGGCAAAAACACCTGTCCACGACGTAACGCCGGCCATAAGTCCGCCGACCACCGGGGCGCACACTGGTGCAATGCCGTTGATGGCGCCGAGCAGAGCCATGAAGCTGGCAAGCTCGCGGCCTGTGTACATGTCGGCCGACATGCTCTTGGCAATCACTATGCCGCCCGCGCCGGCCAGTCCCTGCAGCACGCGCATGGCGTTAAACATAAATATATCTCCCGAGAATATGCACAGCAGCGACGCCACCACAAAGAGCAGCATCGAGCCTACCAATATGCGCTTGCGCCCGTACTTGTCGGTGAGCGGCCCTATGAACAGCTGACCGGCGGCAAGACCTATCATGCCGGCCGTGAGGCTCATGGAGGCCAGCGCGGGCGTTGTGTGGAAATAGCCTGTCATCTCCGGCAGCACCGGAAGATAGAAGTCTGTAACGAACGGACCGAAGGCCGTAAGCATGCCGAGCGTGGCAGGAATAAATACTTTCATGTTTTGTTTCATTGTTATCCTCCATTATCTTATTCGGGTGCAAAGTTAGCAAAAATGTATGAGCCGCGAAAAGAATCACGGCAGGCTGCCGACCATGCATATACTAAACCGCAGGGTTTTATAGACCAAAAACATAGACGGATATACGAAAAATATGGACGAAGAAAGATTCAGACCTGACTAATCTCAAGAGTTACGCCTGCCCTACGTGCCTTTTGCCTCTGCCGCAACGACTTAGGGCAGCCATCCGTAGATAGCTCCGTGACACGTTAAGCAGGCCGCAGCCTGTCATTGTGTCACCGCAAAAATGTACGGATTTTCCGATGAAATAGAAAATAATAAGGCAGGCAGACTGCCTTCATGGTAAAGTATATTTACATTATCATGCAAAAGGTATGCTTTAGGAAAATAACTCGGCCACTTTTCAGCAGAAAACAGGCCGGTTTCATCGCACAAACAGCCCTGTTTTTTCATTGAAAAACGGGCGTTTTTGTCCCAAATCGGACAAAAATCTTTGCACAGAACGGCATCGGCACATGTAACATACTGCTATCTAAGCTTTTACGTTTGCACACGATTTTGAGCCATTTTTGCGGCCAAATGGTTTTTATTTTCAAATATCGCAGTATGAGAGCGTCAATAAAAATCAATGTGTAAGCATATCGGAGATTAAGGTTACAGATGTATTTTCAAGGCGGCAGGAATACAGCCGCCTATGTTTTCTGCGGATAAAAAGGCGATTACGGCAGAATGTCAGCGGCATAATATATCGCCAAGAGAGCTGACACAAATCGCTGCTGGACATCTGACCGGAACATGAACCATTCAATATTCCACCTTTATTCTTCAGTTAAACGTAAGAACCAAGCCACACATAGGGTGAGCCCGCGGCTTTACTATAACAGGTGCAGGGAAACAAAAACCATGTATTGCGCTCCTGTAAAGCACAATACATGGTTATGCATCAAGATGAAAAATACGATGAAATCGGCTATCTGACAAACTCGACACTGCCGGGAATCTTCTGCCATTTGCCTCTTACGGCAAACTTCAGCGTGCTTCCGCCCTTCTTGGTGTACGAGTAGGTGCCGTCCGAGTTGCGCTTTATCACGGCCGTAAAGTCCTCGCTGCCGTAGTCGTTGATCACTTCTATCTCGGCCTCATTCTTGCTTTTAATCTGCGACGAAACGATAATCCACTTGCCCGTGCTCTGCTTAGAGGCGATGAATCCGTCCACTTTGCCCAGCACGGCCTGCCCCGGCACGTCCACGTTCTTGTCGTATAGATTCATCGTTATGTATATTTTATATTCGTCGTTGTGCAGGGTAACGTTGAATGTTGAGTCGGTCTGCGCCGGCAACAGCATCGGAACGAGGCTCACGAAGAGCGCAAAAATAAGTTTTTTCATAAGCTAAAATATTGTTTCTGCAAATTTAATCAGTTACGGCCAAACTCTTCTCTCAAAACATCTAAAAAACATTATAGGCGCAAATTATTTTCGTCAGCGCGGCGTTTACTGTCATAACAGGCGCACGACAGAGGCATCACGGATGCGATGAAACGGCGATTTTTCTGTCTGAAGGCCTATTATCTCCGCCACAATGCGCAATAGTAACAATAAGGCTTGTATCTCCCATAGACCTCGAGAAGGCCCTGACCAGGCCTCGCAGGCATAAGACATAAAAAAAGCGCGCCGCAAAAGCGGCGCGCCATAGCTAAATCATATGAAAGACAAATCCGTTATCACAACGGTATTTTATATTTACGCAGAGAGCATTACTCTACGTTCATTTCCTTGAGCAGACGGTCAGCGTGGCCCCACTTGTCCATCATGAAGATGACATAGCGGATGTCAACACCGATGCAGCGTGCCAGGTTCTTCTCGAAGTAGATGTCGCTTGACAGGCTGTCCCAGTTGCCGTCGAAGGCCAGACCGATGAGTTCGCCCTTGCCGTTGAACATAGGCGAGCCGCTGTTACCGCCGGTGATGTCGTTGTTTGTCAGGAAGCAGAGCTGCATCTTGCCCGTTGTCTTGTCCTGATACTTGCCGAAGTCCTTGGCTGAAAGGAGTTCAGACATGATAGGCTCTGCATAATAGTCAGAGAAGTTGTCGCCGGTCTTCATCTTCTTGACGATGCTCTCGGCTGTTGTATAGTAGCCTGAAGGCGAGCCGTTCATGGTGAATCCGCCAACGCGTCCGTAGCTGAGGCGCATTGTCATGTTGGCGTCGCTGTAGTGAGGCATATCCTCTTCCATGCGCAGACGTGCGGCGCAGAGATATTTCTCCTGCAGAGCTATCGAGTCGCTGAGTGTTCCGAGAGCCTCTCTCTGGTCGGCAAGATACTTCTGGAGCGACAGTCCGAGCTGTATGCCCGGGTCTTTCTCTGTACCCTTCTTGTTGAAGTAGATCTTTGCGCCCTTCTTCATGAGGATAGACTTCTTGTAGAGATAGTCTACATAAGCCTTGCAGTTGCCCTTAAACTTCTTGTCGATTGTTGTGTAGAACGACGGCAGATACTGCTTGTCTACGTGCTCGCGGTAGTTCTGGAGCAGCACAGAGAACACCTCTTTATCCAGTGCCTCGTCCCATGCGTCGCTGTTGTCCTCAAATTCGTTGTACATCTTCAGCGAGTCTTTCTCTGAGCCCTTGGCCTCCATGCCGTTGCAGTATTTGAGCGCACGTGTCACCAATTCGCAAGTTCCATGGAAAGTTTCTGACCAATAGTAGAATGCACGCATGCGGTCGAAACGCTCGCCGTAGAGCTTGGCCATCTTGTCGAAGTCGAGCTTGCCCTGCAGGTATCCTGTCTTCTCCTGATACTGGCGGATAAGTTTCTCGTAAGCCTGCTTCTGGCCGATGATACCGATAGAATCGATACATTTGTTCATACCCATAGAGTTTTTCCAGTAGTTGGCGCTCTGTGCGTACTTAGAGTCATACTTGATACGCACAGCCTCGTCGGCCTGCATGTGGCGCTTCATTATCTCCTGCTTTACGCCGCGCACCTGCACACGTGTTGCGTTGCCTGCGTCGCGCATCTCCTTGATGCCGTAAGAAGAGAGATAACGCTCGGTGCTGCCGGGATAACCAACAGTCATTGCGAAGTCGCCGTCCTTGTATCCGTCGAGCGAAACCTGTGCCCAGTGAGGTGCCTTGTAGGGCACGTTGTCCTTAGAATATTCTGCCGGGCCGTTAGTCTTCGGGTCGGCATATATACGGAACACGCTGAAGTCGCATGTCTGGCGCGGCCACATCCAGTTGTCTGTCTCGCCACCGAACTTACCCATAGACTTAGGTACGGTGAAAACGAGGCGCACGTCGGTAAACATGCGGTATGTAGTGGCAAAATACTGGTTGCCTTCATAGTATGGGTCAATCTCCACGTGAAGACCTTTGTCGGCCTGACGTGCCTCTTCTGTCATAGCGGCGGCAACAGAGTCGATGAGCTGTGTGGCCTCCTCGTCAGACAGTTTGTCGATGCCGAGAGCCTTGAGGCGCTGGCTTACGTCCTCTTGCTTAACCATGAAACTAACGAAGAGGTTTTCGTTAGGAAGCTCTTCTTCATAGCTCTTGGCATAGAAGCCGTTGAGCATGTAGTCGTGCTCCACGGTAGAGTGGCTGCGTATTGCCTCAAAACCGCAGTGATGGTTGGTGAATACAAGGCCGTCGGGCGATACAACCACGCCCGAGCAGAAGCCGCCAAAGAGCACTACAGAGTTCTTGATGGCGTCCTTGCTGCCATAAATGTCGTTGTAAGGAAGACTGAAACCGTAAGATTTCATCTGGTCGTAAACAGCCTGTGGCAGGTTGTAGAGCGTCCACATTCCTTCGTCAGCATGAGCCATGGGGGCAGCCGCCATGAGCGCTGAAAGTAATAGAGCTTTTGCTTTTTTCATTGTGTATGTTTTAAAAGGATTAAGGATAATTGTCGATTATATTATTATATCTGTTACTGTCACTGACGTCCCGCATCGCCACAGACGGCGCAAGGGGCACCGTGCGGCACGTTACTTGCGGAAGTATTTGCCGACGACGGGAAGCCCGGAGAGCGGGAAGTCGCGCTTAACGATCATCGCCATGAACATCACTATGAGCAGTGTGTTGACGCCAAGGGCAGCCCATACGGGCAAATCGGCGTTGGCAAAGCGCATGGCAACGAACATAACGAGGGCCACTCCCACATAGAGCATGATGTCTTTGACGGGATAGGCTATCGGATAATGCTTCTGTCCTACGAAGTAAGAGAGCAGCATGGCCGTGCCGTAGCCTGCAAATCCGCCCCACGCACAGGCAATGTAGCCGAAGCGGGGCACGAATATCACGTTGACAAGGATGAGCACCAGGCAGCCTGCCCCGGAGAACCAGGCGCCCCAGATGGTCTTGTCGATTAGTTTATACCAGAACGACAGGTTGAAATATACACCCATCATTATCTCTGCCGCCATCACGATGGGCACCACCTTGAGTCCGCTCCAGTAGTCGCGGCCGATGAGATGGCGCAGAATGTCCATATATCCTATCACTACGAGGAATGCCAGAAGGGTGAAGACAACAAAATACTTCATTGCCTTGGCGTAGGTTTCGCGGTTGTCCTTGTCCTTCGCCTTGCCGAACACGAACGGCTCGTAGGCATAGCGGAACGCCTGAGTTATCATGGCCATGATCATCGCTATCTTGCTGGCGGCGCCGTAGATGCCGAGCTGCGAGTGGGCATCGGCGTTCTTGTAGATATAGGGAAAGAGTATCTTGTCGGCCGTCTGATTAAGTATTCCGGCAATGCCGAGCACCAGGATAGGCCAGCTGTAAGACAGCATGCGGCGCATGAGGGCGCGGTCGAAGGTGTATTTGAAGCCCGTAAGTTCCTTGACAAGCAGGAACATAAGCGAGGCTGAGCAGAACAGATTGATGTAGAACACATAGCCTACGCCCACCTCCGGACTGTAGATATTGCCGATGAAACCGCCGTTTCCGCCATTTTCGTAGAGCGCGGGCAGCAGCAGGAAGAACACAAGGTTGAGCGCAATGGTAAGCACGATGTTGAAGAGCTTGAGCGCGGCAAACTTTATCGGGCGCTTCTTGTAGCGCAGATATGCGAACGGGATGCACTGAAACGCGTCGAGCGCAACGGCTATTGCCATAACCCATACATATGAGGGATGCTCTGCATAGCCCATAGCCGATGAAATGGGACCTATGAACGCCAGCACCAACGCCACGAACAGGAGCGACGTGAAGCCTACAGCCATGAGCGTGGTTGAGTATACTTTCTGCGGATTTTCGCCCTCCTTGTTGGCAAAGCGGAAGAAGGTTGTCTCCATACCGTAGGTAAGGATGACGAGCAGCAGCGCCGTATAGGCATACACATTGGTTATAACCCCGTAGCCGCCGCTTGCCGCCGAGAGCTTGGCGGTGTAGAGAGGCACGAGCAGATAGTTGAGAAAACGGCCCACGATGCTGCTCAGTCCGTAGATGGCCGTGTCTTTTGCAAGACCTTTAAGATTACTCATAATATCTAATAAGTTATATTTTCTGACATCATATTAATGCCCTTCTTACTGCCCTGCGGCATCATCCGAAGAACATATAGCATATGGCTATGGCCGCTATCACGCCGGCAAGGTCGGCCAGAAGACCGCAGGCCACGGCGTGGCGGGTGTATCTTACGCCCACGCTGCCGAAATATACGGCAAGGATATAGAACGTGGTGTCGGTTGATCCCTGGAAGATGCAGCTCAGACGGCCCACGAACGAGTCGGCGCCGTAGGTTGTCATGGCGTCCACCATCATGCCGCGCGCACCGCTGCCCGACAGCGGCTTCATCAGTGCCGTGGGCAATGCGCCCACAAAGTCGGTGTTGCCACCGCAGGCCTCAACCACCCATTTTATGCCGCCTATGAGCATATCCATGGCTCCCGAGGCGCGAAATACGCCGATTCCAACGAGTATTGCCACCAGATAAGGTATTATCCTCACGGCCGTCGAGAAGCCGTCCTTGGCGCCTTCGATGAACGCATCATAGACGTTCACCTTCTTTCTGACTCCTGCGAGGATGAATGTTATGATGATGGTGAACAGCAGAATGTTGGCCACCGACGTGCTAACGATGTTCATCTGCTCCTTGTCGAGCCTGCCGAAGCCCCACATCACGGCTGCCACCGCAACGCAAAGACCGCCCAGGGTGAGCAGCATCACGCGGTTAAGCAGGTTGATGCGCTGGTACAGACTGGTGACGATGATGCCCGTCAGCGTCGAGAAGAACGTGGCAAGGAGTATGGGGATGAATATGTCCGTGGGCTGTGCCGCGCCCATCTGGGCACGGTAGACCATTATGGAAACGGGGATGATGGTTAGCCCCGACGTGTTGAGCACGAGGAACATTATCATCGGATTCGTTGCCGTGTCCTTCCTTGTGTTGAGCGTCTGCATCTGTTCCATGGCCTTGAGGCCGAGCGGAGTGGCAGCATTGTCGAGGCCGAGCATGTTGGCGGCTATGTTCATGAATATGCTGCCCGTAACGGGATGGCCCTTCGGTATGTCGGGAAAGAGGCGCGTGAACACCGGACTCAGCACCCTTGCCAGCGCATTTACCACGCCGCCGCGCTCGCCTATCTTCATTATGCCGAGCCACAGCGACAGCACGCCCGTAAGGCCGAGGGATATCTCGAAGGCCGTCTTGGACGAGGCAAACGTGGAGTTCATTATTTCGGGAAACACCTCGGTGTCGCCCATCACCACAAGCCTGAACAAGGCTATGACGAAGGCAACCACGAAAAATGCTATCCAAATATAATTCAGTACCATATAGTCTGCAAAAATAAGATTTTTATCCGGCTTTGCAAAAAGTTATGCCTTTTAATACATTTTTTCACGCTCTTTCGTCCGTCTGCGCGGCTTTTTTGCCACATGGAGGTTTCATCGGCGACGCCACGGTGCATCACATGGGGCACAGAACGACAACTGATGGGCGCATGCCCCAAACGGACGAAAAGCCGGGATATATGTAAATATTTTTCATCATGCCGCAAATGGTTTTGCAAAAGGCCATGTTTCGCGCTGCAAAAGGTGGCCTTTCAGCGCCCGAAAGGGCACCTTTCAGAGGCTAAAAGACGGTCTTTTGGAAAGCCGTCTTTAACTGTCTGAAAGACAAGGCGTTGCCGACGGCACCATTGTCCGCCCGGCAACGCCTTAGAATGTGTGTCATAAATAGTATAGAAATAAAGGTTTTTGCTGTATCATGTATGCCGCCACGGGCGTCGTCACGACGCAGACGGCCTTAAAATCATCCTTGAAATCATGCCGAGAGCATGCCTCCGCGACGGCGCACGAGATGCATGTAGCGGTCGTAGACCTCGTCGGCTATGTCCTGCCATGAGCGTGCCAGCGTGGCGCGTGCGTTGTCGCCGGCTGCACGGCGCAGGCGCTCGTCGGCAAGAATCTGCACCAGGCGCTCCGTAAAGCCCTGCTCGTCGGCACTGCACAAAAAGCCGTTCACGTTGTCTCTTATCACGCTTGCAGCCGTCGAGCCTTGCGCCATGAGCGACGGCGTGTGCATGGCTGCCGCCTCGCGCACCACGAGCGGGGCGTTGTCGTAGAGCGACGGGAAAAGGAACACGTCGGCAGCGGCATAACAGCGCTTAAGCTTCTCGCGGTCGGTTATCTGTCCGAGGAACGTCACTCTGTCGTCAAGTCCCTTTGACTGCACCATCTGCCGCAGTTCGCCGGCGGCATATCCCGTGCCAATGAAATACATGTGCCATGAGCGGTCGCGCATGTTGGCGAGCGAACGGATTATGAGTTGCGGATTCTTCTCATAGATATGCTGCCCCACGAAGAGCAGCACCGGCTCGCAGCGTCCTGCCCCGAGCATCGCGCGGCCTTCGCTCCTGAGCAGGTCTGTGCGTGTGTCGGCGGCAAAGTCGTTGCCGTTGTCCACCACTTCCACCCTGCCCTTGTAGCCATATTCGCGCAGAGTCTCCTCGACAGATGCCTGCGGAATCCACACCTCGTCGGCCTGACTGTAGAAGTCGACGACGTTTTTCACCATATAGTCGACAACCATCTTGTTTGGTATGGCGCGCTCAAAGTCGGCCCGGTATTTAGAGTGGAACGTGGCAACGATGGGGATGTTCTGCTCGCGCGCAATCTTCAGCGCCAGCCTGCCCGACGAAAACGGACTGTGGGCATGCACCAGCGAGAAGCCGACTTTGCCTATACGGGAGCGGAAAGGCAGGTCGACACGCGGGAAGCCCATGCGGTAAGGCTTGCGCATGGGTATGGGCAGAGAGAAGTAATTGTAAACGGGAAACTCCTCATCATACACCGTACCGGGCACCGAAGGCGTCACCACGCACACGTTGTTGCACTTGCGGTTGAGCCACCGCGCATAGTTCTGCACCGTTACAGACACCCCGTCCATTATCGGCGGAAAGCAGTCGTTGAAAATTCCGAGCATCTTTTATATGTTTTATCTTGTTATGCCGCAAAGTAACAAAACACTGATTACTCCGGCGTTGCTATCGTCTGACAATAGCGTTTCAATGTGTTTACCTTTGTGTTACTTGATGACTCTATGCCGTTCAATGCTCGTTCTGCGTGCTTATTCTGTCCTTCACGGTTGACATTCACGGCACCTGACGGAGCAAAAAAAAGCGGAGGCGTGCCGCCGCACTGCCTCCGCAAAAAATATATGTATATGGTTTTATTGTCCAACCGGCGCAAGCATATCCGTCACGTCGCCTATGTTGCCGTCGCAAGGGGCAGGCTCTATGCCCAGCAGACGCGACAGAAGAGGATATATGCAGGTGTTGTCGAACATGGCGGTCTTCACATATCCGTGCTTGAAGTCGGGCCCCTCGGCACGGAAGGGCACGTTAAGTTCAGAGTTGTAGGGGTCGAATCCGTGGTTGCCGGGTATCACCCTGCCGTCTTCCGACACCACCCAGCCCACGTCAGGCATTACCACTATCGGCGCAATGTTGCGGTTGGTGCCGTAATGGAAGCACTCGGGCACTTCATCCTTCTTCCACGTCCGTATGTGAGCCACGCCCTTCAGGGCATTCATTATGTCGTCTTCGTGCCCCTTATTGGGGAATATCAGCGTGGGCAGGTCTGCCATGACGCGCTCGCACCATTCGGGTTTCAGATATTCAGATAGGCGTATTATGCGCTCGGGCGATGTGGATGCCATGCCGTGGTCGGACGTAACAATGAAGTTGATGTCCTGTCCGCAGGGCAGCGCGCGCAGCCTTTTGTACAGGCTGCACATCAGCGAGTCGAGCTCCTCGACGGCCTTACGCGTCTGCTTTGATGCCGGTCCGTACGAATGTCCGCTGTGGTCTGGCTCGTTAAAGTATATCATCACGAGCTGCGGGCGCACGCTGTCGGGCAGCGTCAGCAGGCGTTCTGCCTCGTCAAGGCGTTCGGGAAAGGTCAGCAGAGGCTTCTTTGCATAGTCCTTGTAGTAGTCGGGATACATGCCTTTGATGGCCACATCAGAGCCGGGCCAGTAGACCACGCCCACCTTTATGCCCTGCCGCTTTGCCGTGAGCCATATCGGTTCGCCTCCATAGAACGAGCCGTCCTTGCTCGTAGCCTTGTCGCTTATGCTGTAGGTGCGGCCCGAAGCCACGTCATAAAACCTGTTGGCTATTATTCCGTGATGGTCGGGCACGAGTCCTGTGGCAAGCGTATAGTGGTTGGGGAATGTCTTCGAGGGGAACGACGGGCGCATAACGGCGCTAACGCCGCGGCTTCCGAGCGAGTCGAGAAACGGCGTGTCGTACATCATCGGATAGTCCCAGCGGCATCCGTCGAGCGACACTATCACCGTGTAATGACGCCCGGCGCACAGCCTTACGGCTGCAAATGCGAGCAGCAGGAAGGTAAGCAAGCTAATTTTTCTAAAGTTCTTCATCTCTATTATCACGTATTTATAAATGTTGAATGTCATCATGCACAAGGCGGGGGCAAAGCCTCAACGCTCTGTTATAATTTAAGGCGGGTTCTATAAATCCGGCTTCCGATGACTGTCTTTGCTGCTGTCATGCTGTCTATTCCGAATTTATAGAACCCGCCTTTATTCTTTTGCCTTGGCCTTACCTCTGATATCAGTTAAGCAGGGCGTTTATCTCGGCGTCTATGTCCGTTATCTGCGAGTCGCGCTTCTTCACCTCGTTGTTGCGGTCTATGAGGAAGAAGGTTGGTATGCTGCTCACGTTATAAGCGGCAAGGTTCTGCGACTGCAGTCCCTGCGGGTCTCTTACGCTTATCCATGGCAGTGCGGCAGTCTGCGTTTTCCAGAAGTGTTCGTCCGGATCGAACGCCACTTGATAGATCTCGAAGCCGCGGTCGTGATATTTGTTATACAGCTCGCGCATCTCCATTATACGCTTTGTGGAGCCGTTTGAGCCGAAGACGTGGAAGTCGAGCATCACCACCTTGCCCTTCAGGTCGGTCAGGCTGCGGCGGTTGCCCTGATTGTCGAGCAGCGAGATGTCTATGATGTTAGACACGTTCACCTTGCTGGCGTCGATGTTCTGGGCTGCCATCTTGTTGCGCATGATGCGCACGTTCTTCATGCCTTCAATGGCTATGTTGTGCAGGTTCTTGCCTCTCAGGGCGTCGGGATGATAAGTGTCCCAGCTTGTTGCCACCGCTGCAAACACCTTAACGTCGTCGGCATTCTCGCGCGGGTTGAATATCAGCATGTTGCCGAGCGTCTGGAACAGGGCGAAATACGACGATGCGCGCATCGGTGCCTTATAGATATAGTTGCGCTTTATGTCTTCCTTATATGCAGCCACGAGCTTTCCGATGCTGTCGCGCGTAAGGTCGTAGCCCAGGTTGGGGTTGTTCTGCACGGCTATCACGCGGTTCTGCAGGTCTATCTGCTTCAGGGCGAGCTCTCTGATGGTGGCACATTCGGCCGAGCCGTCAACGGTATATCCCGTTGCCATCGACGGATACGACGCCTTTACGTCAACCGTCTCGGTTGAGTCAACGCTGAGGTTGATTATCTGTCCGGCTATTCTGAGCCTGTAGAACTCGGGAGCATCGGGAGCCTTTCCGCTGAAGCTGAAGGCACCTTTGTCGTCGAGCTTAACCGAATCGACCACCACCGGTCCGTCGAGACTCATGTTCTCAAGATACAGCACAGAGTCTTTGGCCTCGGTGACAGTTCCGTTTATATGAAACTTCTTGTTGTTGCAGGAGGTCAGCATGGCCGCCATGAGGGCCAGCGTGCACAAGCATAATGATGAAAACGTCTTCTTCATTTTATATTAGTTTTATTATTTGCAATCCGGCAAACACGGCCAGCAGTCCCAGCGCCACGCTGCCGCCGACATAAAGGGCCATCATGGCCGCGCTGTCGGCACGCAGGAGCGAGAGCGACTCGTTCATGAACGTGCTGAACGTGGTGAATCCTCCGCAGAAGCCTACCGTGAGGAGAAGCTTCAGCGCAGGGCTTATACTGATGTTGTTTTCCGCAAGTCCGTAGACCATGCCTATCAGCAGGCATCCCAGAATGTTGACCGTCATGGTGCCGAAGGGGAAATTAGACAGTGCATTGTCCTGCACAAGCTTCGACAGCAGATAGCGGGCCACGCTGCCGCAGGCTCCGCCCAAGGCCACTAAAAGTATATTTTTCAACATGCTTGCAAAGTTAATGCAAGTTGAGTGAAATACAAAATAAAAGAACGTGAAACAGTCTTTTATTTTTATTTCCGAGACGAAGCTTAACTTATTCAAAGTTAATGCAAGTTGAGTGAAATACAAAATAAAAGGGCGTGAAACAGTCTTTTATTTTTATTTACGGGACAATATTTACATTATCAAAATATGAAGCACGAGAGGAAACGAGGCCGACTAATCCGCTAACGCCAAAAATCTGTAAGCAAAACTCGCCTTAATGCTTACAGCATCTGCCGCCGACATATCTACAAAAGAAAACCGTTAAGCAAAACAAAGCATATTGCTTACAATATAAAAGGTCATCTTTCAGCCTGCAAAAGACGGTCTTTTAGACGGCAAAAGGTGGCTTTTTGGAATGCAAAAGACCATCTTTCATCTTATATATATCTGTCCGCCGGACAATCGTGCCTATGCCATGACATCTGGACGCGGCACAAACCAACCGTCCGGCCGCCTACATTAACTCAATACATACGCCCAGTTTGCGCCATCCGAGACATCATTATCGCGCACGGCGGCGCAGGCGGCGTATCCACAGATAATAGCCCGTAAGGGGCAGCGTGGCGCCAAACAGGGCGGCGACGAACCACAGCAAGCGCGTGAGCATACCGCCCCACGTGCCCATGTGGACAGACATTATCCAGCCGCGCAGCTTTGACGACCTTGCCGAATCGGCGTAGGGCGACGCCGACGTTATGCTGCCCGTCGACTTGTCGAACGTATATTTGTCGGCAGCACGCTGGTTGCCAAGTCCGCCGAAAGCCACCTCGGCCGTACCGTCCGACACGGTTATGTTGTCGAAGTTTACGTTGCGCGCACGCAGAGTGTCATATACGGTCTGCCATTCGGCATAGACGTCAGTGGCTTTCCCGCCCTTGCCGGTCTTATCCTTAGCCTTTGCCGCATCCTCAGCCTGCTGCTCGGCATACGCCACGGCACCGCTCTTGGGCACCTCGCTGACGCCGAAGAGGGCATAGAAGCCCCTGCTGTACCACTGGAACGACCATGTAAGTCCGGTAAGAGCCATGACGAGCAACAGCAGCAGTACATACATTCCGCCTGCTACGTGCAGGCCTCGCCACAGCAGATGGCGGCCCTTCGATGCGGCTATCTTCAGGCTGT
>ENA-USUJ01000996-USUJ01000996.1-human-gut-metagenome-genome-assembly--contig:-NODE-996-length-25103-cov-11.164869_pt1 | contig 25103 bp, 27 predicted proteins | sample MGYA00250061_ERZ773398 | MGnify/ENA primary metagenome ERZ773398 (study PRJEB29103, sample SAMN06111992) | human gut metagenome | biome: human gut; feature: ankylosing spondylitis patient; material... | reverse complement strand
AGTTTAATTTGAGCAAACCACAACAACCAGAAGTCAAGGTTGAACAAAAACAAGAAGAACAACAAAGAATTGTTGAAAACGACAGCGGGCTTTCAGTTCAAGCAGAAATCGGAAAAAATATCGCAGTTTTTGCACCAGTTTCAGTTGATGAACTTGGCGGAATTGTTGACTTCACAAGAAAAAGACTTGCCGCAATCGTCAACCTTTCAAATTTCACAAACACCGAGATGGAAAAAGCGCTTGATTTTTTGAATGGCGCAATGTATGCAATGCGTGGGCAAGTTTCAAAACTTGATGCAAAATTATATTTGGTTGCACCAGAAGGCACTGCAACAATAACAAACGAAGAATAAAAAAGGGTTGTTCTTTTTCGGTTGCGAAAAAGAACCAAAAAGCGTGGGGAATTTGGATTTTCCCCACACCCCTTAAAACCACCCTTGGCGGAGTGGGGCAAGGGGTCAACTCGCTTGATATAAAAAAGAAAGATTTGTAAATCTGACAAATCTTTTTTTCTTTTTAATATCTTCGCTCGTGTCATTTCGACCCCGGGCTTCAACGCCTCGACCATTGGGGAGAAATCTTGTTAAACCTTTTTATTTGCATAAACACAAAACGAATGTCAAGTGTAAAATGAATTTGAGAACGATGTTCTCAAACACTTGACACCCTTTTGTTGTTTATGCAGTTAGGCAATCAAGAAGAGTTAAGGCAAAGAATGCCATAACTCTTGAAGAAAGAATTTTTTGTAATAAGTTTTTATAGAAAAACACCCCATGATTTTGCTCATGGGGGCGGGTGGTCGGGAGTGTGTAAAAAGTTTATATATCTCTTCCGCAAATGTAATCGACCGAAACATGATACAAGTCAGCAAGATTGCAAACTATTTCAATCGGTATTTCTCTTTGATTATTTTCGTAACGATTATAAACAACTCTACTTACGCGCAAAAAATCCGCAACATTTTGTTGAGTGTAGTTGTTTTCTTTTCTTAATTCTTTTAACTTTTTTCCAATATCCATTGTTTTCACTTTACATATTGTACCAATATGGTAATAATATAGTTAAAATGTACCAAATCGGTACTAATTTTTCGGAGGCGAAAACATGATAAAAAATAAAACAGTGGCAATGACGTTTGGAAAAAGATTGAAAGGATTGATGAAAGAGCGGGGCATCACAAATGCGGAACTTGCAGATGTGGTTGGAGTGAGCGAAAAGTTGGTTGAAAGATGGTGTGAAGGGGTGTCGGAGCCGAGAATTGACAAATTTGTGTTCATTGTGAAATTGTTTGGTGTTCGCATGGATTATATGTTGGGCGAGGTTGATGATTGTGATTGATGCAACAACCGAGCAATCAACCCATAATTTGTTGACGAAAGTTTTTGAAAAAGTATAATTGTTTTTGATGAAAAAAATTAAAGTTAATGTCAAGTTTGTTGTGACCTTTTGTGTTGTTGTGGCGTTGGTTGTTCTTTTTGACCAGTTGTCAAAATATTTGATTGGCGAAAACTCATATGATTTTTTGAAAGGATTTATTTCAATCGAGGGTGGACACAAAAACACAGGCGCGGCTTGGAGCATGTTTTCAAATGCAACGGTGTGGTTGATTGTGATTTCAATCATATTTTTGGCTGCACTTTTTGTTTTAAATCATTTTATCAAAAAGCCAAATCTTTTGTATTACATTTCTTTTTCAATGATATTTGGTGGAGCGATTGGCAATTTGTATGACCGAATTGCTTTTGGATATGTCAGAGACTTCATCAAACTTGATTTTATGAATTTTCCAATTTTCAACATTGCGGATAGTTTTCTTTGTGTTGGGGTTGTTTTGTTCTGTATATTTTTGATTTTTGTGGAGGCGAGAAGTGGAAAAGATAAATCTTCAAGTGACTCCAAATGATGCGGCGTTAAGACTTGACAAATTTGTTCTTGAGAACACAAGCGACATCACGCGTGCAAGAATAACAAATCTAATTCACGACGGCAAAATCTTGGTTGATGGCAAAGTGGTCAAAGCGGGGGAAAAACTCAAAACGGGGCAAAGCGTGTGTGTTGAAATTCCAGAAGACAAAACGCTCAATCTTGCCCCTCAAAAAGTTGATTTTGAAATCTTGTATGAAGATGATGACTTGCTCGTCATCAACAAACCACAGGGACTTGTTGTGCATCCGAGTGCGAGTTGTGATGAAGCGACTTTGGTTAATGGGCTTTTGTTTCAAGTGAAAAATTTGAGTTCCATAAATGGTGTCGTCAGACCTGGGATTGTGCATAGGCTCGACAAAAACACATCTGGAGTTATGCTTGTTGCAAAAACGAATTTGGCACACATCAGTCTTTCAAAGCAAATCGAAACAAAGACATGCAAACGAAAGTATTACGCTTTGCTTGAAGGTGTTGTGAAGTTTGACGAAAAAGACATTGAAACAAACATTGCAAGAAATCCAAATGACCGCAAGAAAATGGCGGTTGTGCCAAAAGGGAAGGGCAAAGTTGCCATCACTCATATGGAAGTGAGAAAGCGTTTTGCACATTACACATTTTGTGAGTTTTCTTTGAGAACTGGCAGAACTCACCAAATCAGAGTTCATGCAAAATATATTGGGCACCCCGTTGTGGGGGACGATGTGTATGGCAAAAAGGACACAAAGTTTGGACTTTCTGGTCAACTTCTTCACTCGCACAATATTGAGTTTGTGCATCCAAGAACTGGGCAAACTTTGAGTTTTGAGTGTCCACTTCCGGACTATTTTCAAAAAGTTCTCGAAAAAATTTAGGTCTTTTTTGCGACAAAGTTTTTCGGATATAATTGTATTTTGTTTTGAAAATAACATATATTTTGATAGAATATGCTGAAGGAGATTTTATGGGTAATCCAAACACAAATTTAAAATTTAAAAGATTTATGAGTCTTGTTGCGTTTTTGGCAACAGTTCTTATTGCTGTCGCACTTGTTTTGCAAGTTGTTTTGCAAGCAGTTGGAGTTGAAGCACAAGTTATTAGTGCGATGAGGCTTGTTGGCGAAATCATTGCTTATGTTCTTGTTATGCTCACTGCATTCATGTGGGTCAGAACAAAGAAAGGAGTTGTGTGGATTGTGCTTTATGCGGTTTGCGTGACAGCGATTATCACACTTTTGATTTTGAGATAATGGAAAGAAAACAAAAGACGATTTGGATAACAGTTTTTTCTGTGCTTGGAGCGTTAAGTTTGGGCTCACTTATTGGGCTCAAATTTTTGCGTGAATTCAAATATGCGGTTTTTTCATTCGTTATTGTTTGGGGGATTATTCTCACAGTCTTTCAAATTCTGCGACTAAAAGATTTCAAAAAACTTTTGGATGAAGACATGCCGCTCTATCTTGCTGAACTTCTCAACGCGGGGATAATCACTCGCGAACAATGTCTCAATCCGGGCAAACAAGAAAAAGATATGTTTTTGTCTGAACACATGAGCGAAATCAGAAAAAAAAGGTTTTTTATATCGCTGACAATAATAATTGCACTTTGGGGCGTGAGTTTGTTTTTTCTTTTTTGAAAATCGAGCCTAATCCCTTGTGTTTTATAAAAATTATGGTATACTTTATTTGCTAAATTTTAAGGAGAAATTATGGAATACAAATCAAAAAAATTAGAAAAAAATCAAATTGAAGTCGAATTTAAGTTTTCTCATGACGAATGGGAAAAAGCAACTGAACTTGCTTACGAAAAAAACAAAGGAAGATTCAACATTCAAGGATTCAGAAAAGGCAAAGCACCAAGAAAAGTGATTGAAAAACTTTATGGCGAAGGCATTTTCTTTGATGACGCGTTGGATGAAGTTTTCTCTCACGCATATAATGACTATCTTGATGCAGAAAAAGACGTTTTGCCAATCGCACATCCTGACATCAAACTTCAAAGTTTTGACGAAAATGGACTTGTTCTCGTTGCAACAATTCAAGTTGTTCCAGAAGTGACACTTGGCGCTTACACTGGTCTTGAATTCAAAAAGAACAAAGCAAAAATCAAAGAGAGTGATGTTGACGCAGAACTTGAAAGACTTCGTCAAAAACAAGTGCGCTTTGTTGAAGTTTTGGGAAGACCTGCTCAACTTGGCGACATGGCTGAAATTGACTTTGCTGGAAGCGTTGATGGAGAAAAATTTGAAGGCGGCGCTGCAAACAACTATAAACTCGAACTTGGCTCACACTCATTCATTGACACATTTGAAGACCAAATTGTTGGTATGAATGCAGGCGAAGACAAAGTTGTTAAAGTCAAATTCCCAGAAGGCTATCCAGAAGAGAAACTTGCTGGACGTGATGCAGAATTTGCTGTCACTCTTCACAAGATTGAAGAAAAAGAACTTCCTGAACTCAACGACGAGTTTGCTTCAAGCGTAAGCGAGTTTGAAACTCTTGACGATCTCAAAGCAGACATCAAAGCAAAACTTGAAAAGAACCTTGAAATCAAAGTTGAACGCGAACTTGAAAATGCAATGGTTGACAAAATTGTTGATAGCAGTGAAGTTGAAATTCCACAAATTCTCATTGACCGCCAACAAGATGCTTTCATTCGTGACTTTGAACTCAGACTTCAATATCAAGGAATGACAATGGAAAGTTATCTCAAAGCAACCAACTCAACCATTGAGCAAATGAAAGAAACAACTCTTGACCAAGCAAAAAGACAAGTCAAAATTCGTCTTGTTTTGGAAGCACTTATCAAAAAAGAAAATTTGCTTGTATCAGAAACAGAATTAATGGCAAAAATCAAATCAATGGCAGACCTTTATAAAAAGGACGTTGAACAATACAAGAAACAACTTGGCGAAAGACAAATTGCTTATATGGAAAATGAAATGCTTATGGACAAACTTTTTGCATATTTGAAAGATAACAACATAATAAAGTAATTAGAGGTGACTATGTTAATTCCAATGGTCGTTGACCAAGTCAGTGGGGGCGAACGCTCATACGACATCTATTCAAGACTTCTTGAGGACAGAATAATTTTCTTGTCGGGGGAGATTAATGATGCAGTTGCAAACAGCGTTGTTGCTCAACTCATATACCTTGAAGGCAAAAACCCAGACAAAGATATATATCTTTACATCAACAGCCCAGGCGGAAGTGTTTCGGCGGGACTTGCAATCTATGACACTCTCAACTACATCAAGTGCGATGTTTCAACAATTTGCATTGGACTTGCTGCATCAATGGGGGCATTCCTTCTTAGTTCTGGAACAAAGGGCAAGAGATTTGCTTTGCCAAACAGTGAAATCATGATTCACCAACCTTTGGGCGGAGCGCAAGGTCAGGCGAGCGACATCGAAATTCAAGCACGACATATGCAAAAAATAAAGCAAAAAATCAACAAGATTTTGAGTGAAAACACATCTCAGCCACTTGAAAAAATTGAAAAAGACACAGACAGAGATTTTTATATGAGTGCAGACGAGGCAGTAAATTACGGACTTGTTGACAAAATCTTTGACAAAAGAAAATAACAAAAAAGTTTATGCTCACGAGTTTTCGCGAGCATAAATGCTTAAATTGGGTTTATTTTCAAATTAATTGAAAATATTAAATTGAGGAAATTATGAAACAAAACGGCAATATGACATGCTCTTTTTGCGGCAAAAGCAATTCAAGTGTAAAAAAACTTATCGCAAGTCCAGACGGAAGTGCGTTTATTTGCAGTGACTGCATTGAAGTTTGCAAAGAGATAATCAAAGACGAAAATGTGACGAATATTGAAAAAGAACTTGTTCTTCCTTCGCCAAAAGAAATCAAAGCAAAACTTGACGAATATATTGTTGGGCAAGACCAAGCAAAAAAAGTTTTGTCTGTTGCGGTTTATAATCACTATAAAAGAATTAATCACAACATTCTTGCAAAAAAACAAAACAAAGAAGAGAAAAGTGACGACATTGAGCTTGAAAAAAGCAATGTGCTTTTGATTGGACCAACAGGTTGCGGAAAAACACTTCTTGCAAAAACGCTTGCAAAAATTCTTGATGTTCCATTTGCTTCGTGCGATGCAACAACTCTCACCGAAGCGGGTTATGTTGGAGAAGACGTTGAAAACATTTTGCTCAAACTCATTCAAAACGCTGACTATGACATTGAAAAAGCACAACGCGGAATAATCTATGTTGACGAAATCGACAAGATTGCGAGAAAAACACAAAATGTGTCTATCACACGCGATGTTTCGGGCGAAGGTGTTCAACAAGCACTTCTCAAAATCATTGAAAGCACAATCGCATCTGTTCCTCCACAAGGTGGAAGAAAACACCCACAACAAGAAATGATTCAAATTGACACAACAAACATTTTGTTTATTTGTGGTGGAGCGTTTGTTCAACTCAAAGACATCATTGAAAAAAGAATGTCAAACTCAACGCTTGGGTTTGCCGCCGATGTCAAGACGAAAGTTGAAAAAGATGAAATTGACCTAATCAACAACATTCAACCCGATGACCTAATCAAGTTTGGACTTATTCCAGAGTTTGTTGGAAGACTCCCAGTTGTTGTTGGACTCAGCGACCTCAAAGTTGACTCTCTCAAAAGAATTATGACAACTCCAAAAAACGCAATCATAAAACAATATATCAAGATGTTCAAGATTGATGGTGTTGCGCTTGAATTTGAAGACGATGCAGTTGAGACGGTCGCAGAGAAGGCGATTGAATTAAAGACTGGTGCAAGAGGACTGCGAACCATTATGGAAGAAGCAATGTTGGGGTTGATGTATGATATTCCAGATCAAAAAGACATCGAAAAAGTTGTTATCACGAAAGATTTCATTTTGGGGCAAAGCCCAGCAAAAATAATAAAGAAAAAAGCAACAGTCGCCTGACTGTTGTTTTTTTTGGAGTCAAAAATTTTTTTAATTTATTAAATTCATATTGACTAGGTCGTTCTTTTGCTATAAATGCAGCCGCAATAATTTTGCTCATAGAGATTTTGTTGGCGCGCCATGAGTCGGCTGATTTTGTAGCCATCGCGTTTCTTGAAGTCGGTTGGGAGCCACTTTGTGTCATTGGTTTCAAGCGATAGTCCAATTTGATTTAACCATTCCGCGTTTTTGTAGGGACTGACAGAAAGAGTTGAGCAAAAATAGTCAAATGTGTTTTTTTGTGCATATTCAAGTGTTTTTGCAAGACGGAGTTTGTAGCAAAGATAACATCTTTTGCCTCCTTCTGGTTCGTTTTCAAGACCTTTTGCAATTGTTTTGTAATCGTCTTGGCAAAAACCAATTTCTACAAATTTTAAGTTGTCGCCCAAAGAGTTGAGGTGTTCAATATATCTGATTTGTTCATTTTTGCGTTTTTCATACTCTGGTGAGTCGCTCATATTTGGATTGTAATAAAATATTGTAAGGTCAAAATATTGTTTTAATCTATCAATACACAAGGTCGAACAGGGTGCGCAACACGAATGGAGCAAAAGCGTTGGCTTGTTGCTCAAGTTGTTTATTATTTCAGCAAACTGTTTGTCATAATTGATTTTATTCATGTTTTTATTTTAGAATACGGAAAAAATAAGTCAACAATAATTGAAAAAGTTTGAAAAATATGTTGAAAAATAAAGTTTAGTGATATATACTATACATATAGAAATTTTATCACTATGGAGAAAGTTATGGATTTTTTCAAACAGTATGGTTGGGTCGTTATTGCCATTGTTGCTTTTTTCTTGATTGTAATTATTGCAATCAGTTATAAGAACAAGCAAAAAGCAAGCAAGAACAAAACTAATGTTGTTCGCTCACAAGAAGACAACCAAGAGACAAAGAAAAACACGGAACCGGTTGTTGAACAAAAAGAAGAAGTTGGCAAAGAGATTACAAAAGAAGAAAAAGTTGAAGAAAAGGCGGCAGCAAAAGCACCAGCAAAAAAACCTGCAACCAAAAAAACAACTGCAAAAAAAGAGATTGCCAAAGCAGAAGTTGTGACCGAGGGAAAGGCAGAAGAACAGGCGGAAAAAGTTGAAGAAGAAAAACAAACAAAGAAACCTGCTGCAAAGAAAGCCACGGTGACAAAAACAACAAAAAAGGTTGAAGAAAAAGCAGAAGAGTCTGTTGTTGAAGAAGGCGAAAAATTAGCCGATGAAACAACCGAAGAAAAAAAGTCAAAAGGACCACACAACTACCGCGTTGTTTATGACAAGGAAGAAAAACTTTGGAAACTCAGAAAAGATGGTGCAAAACGCGTCATAAAAAGCTTTGCAACAAAGGCTGAAGCACTTGAATATGCAAAAGACCTTTCTGAAAGAAACGACATGGGTCTCACCGTCCATAAAAAAGACGGAAAATTCCAAAAAAAGAAATAACATGAAGTGACCCAATCGGTCACTTTTTTGCAATAAAAAATTCCACAAAAACAAGGAGTGTTTATGAAAAAGTTTTTTAGATTTTTGATTGTTTTGATTATTATTGTTGGCGGTTGTGCGGGATATTTCTTTCTTGCAAACAACAAAATGATGGTGAGTGTTCTTAAAGCAGATAAGGACGCACTTTTAACCACTCTCAACAATTCAATCAAAAAAGTTCACGACTATGGCAATTTCAACTTTACTTACCAAAGTGAAAACAAAACCACAAAAACAAAACAAACAAGCCAAGTTTTGATTAAATTTGATGGCGAAAACAGATATTTTTCAGCTGAAGTCACAGAAATTGTTGGCGACAAAACAACAAATTGTTCATATTATTGTGAAGCAACAGGAGACGTTGCAACCATATATAAAACATCTGGTGAAGAAAAGACACAATACAAGAGGACTTGGGATTTGGCAGTTGCAGAAGTGATGGATGTCCGTATCGCAAATGTGATTTTGCAAAATGATTATGCCATAGCAAAAGAAGATTTTGACAAAAATTTCAAATCTTCAAAAGTGACATTTAGTTTCAAACCTTTCTATTATGGAGCACAGATTGAATCCTCGGGTGTGAAAATGGATGTTAGCAATCGTGGAATTTTGAGAAAAATTGATTTTCATGAAGTCACTCTTGGAGTTGAGGTAAATAGAACACTCATTGTGAACAAGCCGGGCAAAGCAGTTTCAATCAAATCTCTTTCAGACACTGAAAAAAATGATTATAAGCTTTCAGTCATCTAATAAAAAACAAGAGCCTCTCATTCGAGAGGCTTTTTTTGTTTGGCGCAGAGAGACGGAACGCGCAAAATTCATTTGCACGAGAATCCTTGCTCTGCAAGTTGGCGCAGAGAGGCGGAACATACAACAAGTGTATGAGAATCCGCCTCTAACAAAAAATGCCTTACGGCATTTTGTTGGCGCAGAGAGGCGGATTTGAACCGCCGGAACATTTCTGTTCACCTGTTTTCGAGACAGGCACATTCGACCACTCTGACATCTCTGCAAGCGAGTTTATAATAACATTGAGTGCAAAATTTGTCAAACGCAAATTTGTAAGTTATGAAAAATATTTGACAAATAAAGTGAGTTTAACAATAATTATATTATTAAATAAAAAGGAGGATTTTATGAGTAGAACAAACAGAATTATTTGCTATGTTGTGGCTATGATTATGCTTCTTTGTGTTGCTGTTTTGATGTTTGGCTGCAAGAATACAAAAGACGACCAAACAACGGTTATGAATATGTCAATCAACCCAGAGGTTGAATTTATTCTTGACAAAAATAACAAAGTCGTGTCAGTTTCGGCAAAGAACGATGAAGGCAACTTTATTATTGCAAAAGCAAGTTTTGAAGGAATGAGTGCAGAGGAGGCGGCAAAACTTTTTGTCAAAATCTCAAACGAAAATGGTTTTGTTGCAGAAGTTGGCGACCTCAAAATCGAAATTTCTGGCGACAAAGCACAAGAGTTGTTTAACAATGTCAAGGCAAATGTTGAAATATACATAGATCAAGAAGGGTTAAACATTTCGATTGATTTTGAAAAAATCAGCAGAGAAGAACTTGAAAATTTGCTTGAAAGTTGTATGAAAGAACTTTCTGATGAACAAATCAAAGCACTCAAAAACGATGAGATTATTGCAAAACTCAAAGAAATGAGAGACCAAACAAAAGATCTCAACACACAAAAACTCAAAGACATGTATTATGAATTCCGTGCTCAAGCAATTGAAAAAGCACAATTTGATGCATATATTGAAGCAATCAAAGTATCAACCATATTTAACAAAGATCAAATCATTGCTTACTACAATGAACTCACTCAAAAAATTGCAGCGATGCAAAAAGAATTTGTTGATGAATTCATGGCAGTTTCAAGCGACTATCAACAAAAAATGCAAGAATTCATTATTGCAAAACAAGAATTGCTTCAAGCAAGAATTGATGGTGCGACAGAAGAAATTTTGAGACAGAAAGAACAAGCACTAAAACTTGTTGAAACGCATCTTGACGCAGCGGAAAGAGCGGCAGAATCGGCAATCAAAAATGTAAAAGCAACTTTTGAAACCGTTAAGACAACTTTGAAAACAGCACTTGATGCAGTGATGAAGAGTTTGCCAAATTCAATCAACGGAAGCATAAAAATTGAAACCGATAAAGTCAAGGTTGAATTTAGTGTGAAGTTCAAATCAGATTATGCCGAATATATCAAAGCGGATTATTGGGACGGACTTGCTGTTAACGTTGCTTAATTGATTGAGGGCAAAAGGAATTATGAAAACATCGCCTTCATGATAATGGTCAACATGAAAATGTTGAAATATTAGACTGAAAGAACGCGATTAAGTTCATTGATAAGTTTTTGCTTGTTTTCATCTGACATCGGTGTCAGTGGAAGACGGAGAGCGGGACCAATCATGCCGAGATATGAAAGGGCAGTCTTGGCGGGAATTGGGTTGACTTCAACGAATAAAGTTTTTATGAGTGGGAGAAGTTCAAATTGAATTTCTCTCGCTTTTTTTATGTCTTCACAAAAGTATGACGAACAAAGTTCGGACATTTGTTTTGGAACGACATTTGACGCGACCGAAATAACACCTGCGCCGCCGAGAGCAAGAATTGAATATGTCAGCCCGTCATCGCCAGAATAGACTGTCAAATCGTCACCGCAAATTCTGATTATTTCGGTGATTTGCTCAATGTTTCCGCTTGCTTCTTTGACGGCAACGATATTTGGAATTTTGCTCAATGTTTTTAGCGTTGTGGGCAAAAGGTTGACGCCTGTTCTTCCGGGCACATTATAGAGAATGATTGGAAGACGAGTGGAGTTTGCGATTTGTGTAAAGTGGGCGACAAGTCCGCTTTGTGTTGATTTGTTGTAGTAAGGCGTGACATGGAGCAGTCCGTCAACGCCAAATTCTTCATAGCGCCTGCTTTTTTGGGTCGCAACACAAGTGTTGTTTGAGCCGGCTCCGGCAATCACTGGCACGCGGTGGTTGACATAATCAACCGCGAATTTAATCACTTCGTCACACTCGTCTTGTGACATGGTTGCTGGTTCTCCCGTTGTGCCCAAGAAAACAAGAGCGGAAACGCCGTTTTCAATTTGATTGTCGATTAGTTTTTTGAAGGCTGAAAAATCAATTTTTGTTCCGTCATCAGAAAAAGGTGTGACAAGTGCGGTTGCAACACCGCGAAAAAGCATTTTTTTCATATAATCTCCTATAAAAGCAAAGGTTGAATTTGCTTTGATTTGTCAGCGTAAGCCAAAGTATCCTCAATTTTTGACCAATCGCAAATGAGCGATTTTGGTTTGTTTGTTGGGTCGTCTTGACCAAAAGGGACAAAGAAAACATTTTTTGCTGACAATAATTTTGCAATGTTTTCAAGATTAAAGCCAAGCGCATCGTTTGTTGATATGCCAAGAACGATTGGTTTGTTGTTTCTCATGAGTGATTTTGCAACCATTGTGACTGGAGTGTCAGAAATGGCGTTTGCTAGTTTTGACAAAGTGTTTCCAGTGCAAGGTGCAACGACCAAAACATCAATCATATTTTTTGGACCGACGGGTTCGGCATCGGTCATTGTCTTTATTGGCGAAATTCCAGTGATTTTTGTGATTTTATTTTCAAAGTCTTTTGCTGTCCCAAAACGCGTGTCGGTGTTTGAAACTGACAAAGAGAAAATTGGGATAACTTTGTATCCTTTGTCAACGAGGTTTTGCATTTCTGGCAAAATTTTTTCATGAGTGCAAAATGAACCGGTTATTGCAAATCCGATATTCCTAAACATAATTATTTTCTCCTGTGATGTTTTCTAATAGATATTTTGCGGCTGTGACTTTTGCGTATTTTTGAGGAAGAGCGGGTGCGGGGACAAACTCAAAATGTGTGGCAAGAGCTGGGTCAATGGAATTTGTTGACGCGGTTTCGATGTAAATCGTGTCGCGTGCGATTTTTCCAAAGTTTTGTTCATCAAAAATCGTTTTTGGAATTGTGTTGATAATCACATCATATTCGTGCAAGTGGTTCAAAAATTGTTCTCCGAAATAGCAAGTTTTTGAAAATGAAAAACATTCTGGGAATTTAGCTTTGTTAAATCTGACCACTGCATAATTCACTCCAAGCCTTCCCAAGATGATTGCCATTGCTTTTGCAATTCGCCCAGCCCCAATAATGAGAACATTGTTTTCAAAGATTGACTTTGGCGAATGTTCCAAAATTAGTGCCAACACTCCCTCAGCCGTGATGTTTGCATTTTTTGTTGTAAAAATTTCATCATTCATTAAGTCGTGATAAGCAATTTCTTTGTTATTTATGATTTCTTGATGTTTTTCAGATATTTTTCCACAATATAATGATATTTTGTTGGGAAGAAGATTAATTTCCTCATCAGTCCATTTTTTTGCTGGCGAGAAAATCAATGCGTCACCCAAGCCAATTTTTTCAAGTGTTTCAAAAGAAAACTTTTCTGTGATTTGATTTCTTTCTTCCAAAAGCGTCATAAGAATTTGATTTCTTGCGTCATTTGCGTCAATAAAATATGTCATTTTTCCTCCATAAAACAACCTATGAGAGAATATGAGTTTGTGTGACAGTGCACGCACAAAAAATTTGTTGCAAAAATATAATTTTAGTATGGAAAGCAAACATTATTTTTTAAGTGCAAACACAAATGAGGGATTTTGCAACTATTTTGATTTTGCCACAAGTCCTGCCCGTGACGGATATGTTTATATTCTAAAAGGAGGCTCAGGCACAGGCAAAAGCACGCTCATGAAAAATGTTGGCAAGTTCTTTGGCGGGTTGGGTGAGAGCATTGAATATTTTCATTGTTCCTCTGACCCTGAGTCACTTGATGGCATTTTGTTGAAAGAAAGGAATGTCGCCATTGTTGACGGCACAAGTCCACATGTCAGGGAAGCAAACATTCCAGGGGCTGACTCAAAAATCATCAATCTTGGCGAGTCCATTTCTGACAGCATTCGAACAAAAAGAAAAGAGATTGAAAAATTATACATAAAGAAAAAACATGCTTATTCATATATTGAACAAATTCTTGAAGTTGTTGGCAAATTATATGAAATCAATGTCAAAATTGAAAAAAATTCGCAAAAAAGCAATGATTTAGATAAATTATTTAACAAATTTATTGAAAAAGTGTGTGGCGACAAACTTGAAAAAGTGGGCTGTGTTCGCCACTTGTTTCGAACAGTTTTGAGTGATGACGGAGAAAAAAACTTTGATAAAGACAACGCTTATAAAAAAGTTTTGAAAGCAAGACTCGGAGTGAATGATGCAACTGAATTGTTTTTTGGACTATCAGAAATTTTTGAGCAACAAGGATATGAGGTGATATGCTTTCATGACTATCTCAGTCCAAAAAACATTGAGTCTTTGTATTTAGTTGAGCGGGGTGTGTTGATTGAGCGAGCGTCCGCAAAACTAAATCTTGGAAATTGCCCAAATCTCGAACTCTATGTCAATAATGAATTTATGATTGACGGAATGCTGGCATTTGCCACAAAGTTTTTGGCAGTGGCACGTGGACATCATTTTGAAGTTGAAAAGATATATCGAGGCTATGTTGATTTTTCAAAACATAAAACCATTACCAGCGAAATCATATCAGACATAAAAACAAATTTTCCGATAAATTAACTTCAATCAAGGTTTTTTCATATTATGCATAGGTTCAAAAAAATTTTCGGAGAAACAAATGGTGGTTGTTCACAAATACGGGGGGTCGAGCGTTTCAACAACAGAAAAAATCACGGCGATTGCAAAACATTTGCATGCTTGTCATGAGTCGGGCGAGGAACTTGTTGTTGTGGTTTCGGCAATGGGTGGAACAACAAACAAACTCATCGCTCTTTCAAATGAAATTACAGACACTCCAAACAAACGAGAACTCGATGTTCTTCTCTCAACAGGAGAACTTCAATCTGTCGCACTGCTTTCAATCGCGCTGCATAAACTTGGCGAGCGGGCAGTGTCTCTCAGTGGCGGTCAGGCGGGATTTTTGACAAGCAGCGACCACACTCATGCATATATTGAAAAAATTGATGTAAAAAGGATAAAAAAGCACCTTTCAGAAGGAAAAATTGTTGTTGTTGCAGGATTTCAAGGCGAGGACATTTTTGGCGACATAACAACTTTTGGGCGTGGTGGCTCTGACACAACCGCAACTGCACTCGCCTCAAGTCTTGGATGCGCTTGCGAAATTTACACAGATGTTGAAGCGGTGCATAGTGTTGACCCAAGAATATTTGAATTCGCCAAAAAACTGCACGAAATAACCTATTCTGACATGATGGAAATGGCAGTGTGCGGTGCAAAAGTTTTGGAACCAAGGAGTGTTGAACTTGCGTGCAAATATCGTGTTCCGCTCTATCTTGGAAAAACACTTGAAGTTGATAAAACAAAAGGAACTTGGATTATGGAAAATGTGAATATTGAACATATGCCAATCCGTGCAATAACACAAAAAGACCGATATAATGCGGTTGTTCTCACACTCAACCGCTACGACACAAAATATTGGAGTGCAGTCTACAAGCTTTGTGAGAGTTTGACAAACTATGAAATGCTTTCCTCAATCATATCAGGCGAAAAAGCAATATTTTCTTTTGGAGTGCTTGATGGGGCACTGGAAGAAGTTAAACAAAAAATACAAACAGAACTTGGAGAAAGCATTGGTGCGTTGATTCGTGGTGGCGTTGTTGAAATTCATAGCGGTTTGGCAAGAATTTCGCTCGTTGGCATTGGGCTTGCAACACACACAAAAACCGCAGCGCTTGTTTCAGAAATTTTGATTGAAAATCAAATTGAATATGGTTTTGTTGCAAATTCGGAAATTTCTTTATCGTTTACGGTTGATGAAAAGGATAAACAAAGAGCGATTGAAATTTTGGCAAAAAGATTTGAATTGTGAGGCGTGATGAAAAAAATTAATTTGGCAGTGGTCGGCGCCACTGGAATGGTTGGCGGAAGTTTTCTTAAAGTTTTGGCGGAAAAAAATTTGCCAATTGAAAACATTTATTTGTTTGCGAGTGCAAAGAGTGAAGGGAAAGTGCTTCACTTTTTGGGGAAAGAGGTTGTTGTTGAAAAACTCGCCGAAGAAAACATCAAAAACAAAAAAATTGATTATGCGCTTTTTTCTGCTGGTGGGTCAAGATCGGAAGAATTTGCTCCAATATTTGTTAAATATGGTGCAACGGTGATTGATAATTCAAGTTTTTGGAGAATGGATAATAATGTTCCGCTCGTTGTTCCGCAAGTAAATCCAGAAGACGCGTATCAAAACCACGGCATCATCGCAAATCCAAATTGCTCGACAATTGGGGTTATGGCGCCACTCAAAGCACTTGACCATCTTTTTGGCTTGGAGGAAGTGGATTATGTGACATTTCAAGCAGTCAGCGGAAGCGGAATGAAAGGGGTGCTTGACCTTGCTCGAACAACAAAAGGCGAAAATCCTGAGTTCTACCCATATCCAATCTTCAATAATTGCATTCCGCAAATTGACGATTTTTGTGACAATGGTTTTACAAAAGAAGAATTAAAAATGGTGAACGAAAGCAAGAAGATTTTGAAAAAACCAAATCTAAAAGTTTCGGCAACTTGCGTTCGTGTGCCGGTTGAAAATTCTCATTCAATTTCGGTTTCTGCAACTTTCAGGAACGATGTTGATATTTGTTCTGCAAAAGAAGCACTAAAAAATTATCCGTCAATCATTGTTCTTGATGACCCAAAAAAATCTGTTTATCCAGTTGCAACCCATGCCACGGGAACAGATGAGATTTATGTAGGTAGATTGAGGCTTGACCTGAATAACCCAAAACGAGTTCACTTTTTCACAGTGTCTGACAACATTCGAAAAGGTGCAGCATCAAACGCGATTGAGATTCTTGAACTTTTGCTTAATAAATAGTTTAAAAAAGACGAGGCTAAATGACCTCGTCTTTGTTTTTGTCTTTGTTCTCGTCTAAATCTGATTTGAGAATGTCGGGAACATTTGGCTCGGTTTTTTGGTTTGGCATTTGAGCGATGTTTTCTTCAACTTGAATTTTCGCAATTTCGATTTCTTGTTCTTTTTTGCCTTTTGCCGTGTCGATTGATTTTCCAAACACAACAAAGCGGCAGAACAAATATTCGGTTGCAAAGTTAATTATCATCGTTCCCGCAAGAACAATATATTCATTCCAGCCAATCCCCGTGAGGGCATTGCTCCACCAGGTTGAAAGTGGCGTGAAAACAACATAGTATGCAGCAACTTTTGCCATTGCGATTGGAATGTTGTTTGCCGACTTAAATGTGAACTTTCTGTTGAATGTGAAATTCCAAACAACTGAAAGCACGAGGCCAATCAAATATGCAATCCAATATTTTAGATGTGCGACTTCGTTGAGAAGTGTTGTTGTTCCAAGCTGAATAATTCCAGCGGAACAGGTGAACAGCAGGTATTTAAAAAATCTTAAAATTTCTTTTTTCTTGTTTTTTTCCATGTCGGAAAGTTTACATCAACAATCTCATTTTGTCAAATCCTAATCCAGAATGTTGTTGGGCGCAACCTTGTTGAAGCGTGGGTTGAAATAGGAAACAAGCGCAAGCACAAGCAAAAGGCTGCTTATAATCAAATAATATATGTTTTTGCGAACAACAAAACTTGAAAGCAGCAAAATGAATGATGCAAAAAAATAACCCTTGCTTCGTTTTCGGTTGAGTGCGACACTCAAAATTTCTTGTTTTGAAGGTCGAGTGTTGGCAGGCATTTTTGTCTTAATTTCGGGAAAACAATCATAAAACTTAAGCAGTTTGTGAAAAGTATCAAACTTGTCCAATATCACAATTTCAAAATCTTGAAAATGCTTTGCAAGTTTGTGGACTTCGGGGTCAACGCTTCCAGTCGTTATGACAACTTTTTTGGGATTTTCCTTTTTTGCAAGATTCAGGCAAAAAAGCAAGTTGTCACACGAAAAGTCTTGATAGGTATAAAAGGGCAATAGCACAACTTTTTTGTCCGGATTTTCAACAACAACAAAGCGACTTTTTTTGGTTGCTTTGTGTTTGAGGGATGCAAGTTTGTGAAAAAAGTTTAGGTTTTCTTTGTCTTCTGAAAAAAGAAATGTCAGAGTTGTTTCTTCAATCTGTTTTTCAAGTTCTTTCTTGTTTCCATTTTTTGCCTGTTTTCTTTTTCTTATAAAAAACAATCCAACTTCCACAAGAGCAGAACAAAGAAGTGAGCAGACCAGTGCGACGACCCAGTCCCTCACAAAATATCTTATCCACACAAACGAAACAACAAATTCCAAAAAGACACGGGCGAGCGTGCTAATTATAGTAAATATATTTATATTCTTAATAAAGTTTTTCATATACTATTTATAGACACTTTTCCGTGTTTTAAACAGATTTAAAAAATTCAAAAATTTTCGAGATATCCATATTGACAAAATCCTCACAAATGCTATAATATTTCAAAAAAGGAGACAAACAATGGTAGGAATTGTAACTAGTATTGTTATTGGAACGCTCGCTGGCATGGCCGTTTCTGCAGCGGCAGCCATATACGGATCGGTGAAAGGTGCACCACGTGATAGAGCTGCAAAATTGCAGAAAAAAGCATACGAGGGAAAACTCACAGGAAAAAGACTTAACAAAGCGCTTGTAAGGAACTATAAAAGGCAAATCACTGCACTCAAGTGGGGACGTATGCCATTGATGGAAAAAGTCAACTCTTTTTCTTATAAGGTTAATCGTGATGATGATTTTGCTGATCTTTGGGAAGCAAATAGCACAACAAAAAAAGACAAAAAGAGCATGAAAAAACTTGCTATTTGCAAATCAAAAATCAAAATTGCCGAATTGAAAAGTAAAAAAGTTGGCAAATGGCAAAAGCAAAGAGATAAAATCATCAAGTCTTATGGCATTGGACCAATGAAAGAAATGGGTTGGATGGAATCAATGCCTAAACTCGGTGGTGGCGAATTTGTCAACAGAATAAAAGGCTATGGGGCAAAAGAAGGTGGCATATTTGTCGGGGGCATCGACAATGAGATCAGATATCAAATGGCAGCAACATCTGATGACACAAAAGGCTATGATCCAAGTGATTTGTTCCAAAAGGCTCAAACACAATTCAGAAATAGTATGCCAACAACTCGAGCAACATTCAAAAGATTTGGTGTGAACTATCCAATCACTGCAGGTCTTGTTCCTGATAGATTTGTTGTTGGGGGCAATAATACGATGTTTAGCTTATCAAAACTTGTTATTTTGGCAAATGCATGTTCAAAACTTTCTGAGAACAAGGACATGAAGAAGGTTCAAGTAATTGATGATGTTGCAGCCAAAAACGACAAAGTCAAATATTTGACCAGATCACAATTTGCTCAATACGCTTCGGAATATGTTAATTCAAAATCTGGCAAAATTGGTCTTGATGCTCTAAAAAAACTTGATTGCGAACAAGCACAAGCAATTCAAGATACTTTGAGCAATTATGTTGCAAGTTATAAAACAGATATCGAGAAATAACAAACAAAAAAGAAAACGCGGAAAAAATGATTCCGCGTTTTTTGTTTTTGCTTGTCGAATTTGGCAAAATTTGAGGTTTATATTTTTTGATATAATTGACACAATAATTTTTTGTTTATATAATGTTTTCTATGAATCCAGGATTTTACATAGGAAAATTGCATATTGCGTGGTATGGTGTTTTGATTGCGTTTGGAATGCTTGTCGCAATTCTTCTTTGCATTCCTGACGTCAAAAAAAGAGACATAAAAATGGACGAGATGATAAGTCTTGCTCTTTGGGTTATTCCATTTTCAATCATTGGTGCAAGACTATATTATGTCATCTTTTATACTCATGACTACACATTTGCCGAAATGTTCCGAATTTGGGACGGAGGCATGGCAATTTATGGTGGCGTTATTGCAGGTGCGCTCACAATCATAATTTGGTGTGTGATAAAAAAGAAGAGCATCGCGGGTTTTATGGATGTTATTGCGCCGAGCCTAATCATTGCTCAATCAATTGGCAGGTGGGGAAATTTCATCAATCAAGAAGCTTATGGTTATGTGGTTGAAAATCCGCGTTTGCAATGGTTTCCATACGCCGTATACATTGAGGCGGACGCGAGTTGGCACCTTGCAACATTTTTCTATGAAAGCATGTGGAATTTGGTTGGATTTGCCATTCTTATGGTCATTTTGTATTTTGTTAAAAACAAAGGCGCAGTCGTTGCGTCATATCTTGTTTGGGAAGGAATTGGCAGGGCAATGATTGAAGGACTGCGAATGGACAGCCTTTATATTGGAAATTCCGGAATTCGCGTTTCGCAACTTCTCAGCATTTTTATGATTATTGGCGGACTTGTGTGGATTGGCTTTATTATATATAAGGATATAAAGCAGAAAAAACAAAATGGAGGAGATAATGAAGCAAGACAAAGAAAAAAACAGACGGGAAAATGAGTATCTTATTTCCATCATAACAAAAAAATACGAGGGCGAACTCGCTGAAAAGGACAAGGAGATAACAAGACTTCGTGTTGAGGTTGAAGCACTTCGTAGCGGTCAAAAGCACCTTGCCTCAAAAAAAGCGAGCATTTCAAATGCACTTGTTGCTGCTGTTGACAAGGCAAAAGAGATTGAAAATAGTTCCAAAAAAGTTTATGAACTAAAAATTAATCAACTTTCAGCTCTTCAAGCACGCTGGGAAAAACTTCTCGAAGAAATGCTAAAAAAATATCCAAACCTTGTTGAAACCGAAAATGTTGCTCACATGGTGAAGAAGTTCAAGGATTCAATGCTTGAAGTGATGTCGGGGGACTTTGATATTCCAAAGATGCCAAAGGAAACAACGAGCGGCGACCAAATTCGCTCACTCCTCAGCCGTGTCAACAAAACCGAAAAGAAAGAAGTCGTGAAAATCGCAAGAAAAAAACAATCTCCAAAGTCGGTCGAAAAACAAACTCGTCCAGAAGGGCTTGACAAACCAACTCTCATCAAGCCGATTGTAAATATGAGCATGGATAAAGATGAGGGGTTTGAAACGCTTGCTGACAAATTTCTCAGCGTTGATGAAGAAGAGGAAAGTGTTGGGCTTAACAAAGCGGTATGTTCAAAAGTTTCAAAAAACGATCCATATGCCTATCCCGATGTCAATGAAAGTGGATTTGACCTTGAAGAAGCGGTTAATCCAAAAGATGACTTGGAAGAAATTATGAAATCTTTTGATTTCTATGAAAACTAAAACACTGTTCTTTTTTGGAGCCAAAAAAGAACCAAAAAACCTTTGGGGCAACGCAAGCCCCAAGCCCCGGCGTCCTTGCGAAGTTGGGCGAGGGGTCAACTCGGACTGCGTATAAAAAGAGTTTTGCTCAAATTAATCCAATTGATTAATCGTGGTGCTCGTTTTAACGAGCACCACTCATTGGGAGCAAAACTTTTTCTTTTTATTCTTGTCCTCGTGGGAGCATAAACACAAAATAGTGTCATGTGTAAAATGAATTTGAAAACAAGCGTTTTCAAACACTTGACACCCTTTTGGTGTTTGTGCGATGAGGCTAACAAGAAGAGTTAAGGCAAAGAATGCCTTACTCTTGGAGGACTTTTGACGTGGAGACTAGACTTCTGGGGTCAGCACCTTTGGCGAGATAAACACTTTAATATGATGTAAATTTGAAAAGTTTTCAAAAAAATAAAAAAAATTTTGAACGAAATTTTGTGGTGAAAATGGCTGGTTTTTAGGCCTTTTTGGGCGGCTTTTTGAAACACCGGGTATCGTGTCGAATGTGTTTTTGAAAAAGTTTAAAAAAAATGTAAAAAAAAATAAAAAATTTTGAAAAAGTTGTTGACAAGCACTTTTTAATGTAGTATTCTAACCTAGCATTCGCAAATGAATGCAAAAAGTTCTTTGGAAACTGAATAGAAACAAAAAGATAGAAAAGGTAAATTGTGCATTGAAACAATTGGTAAGCAAATATGCAAATCAATTCGTTTCATAACCAAAAGTCAACGAACAAACAGTTATGAGCGAAAAATCAAAATCTAATGATAATAACTATTTAATATAGTTCTTATACCAAAAACGTTAGAGTTTGATCCTGGCTCAGGACGAACGCTGGCGGCGTGCTTAAAACATGCAAGTCGAACGGAGTTGATTTCCTTCGGGAGATCAACTTAGTGGCGGACGGGTGAGTAACACGTGAGCAACCTGCCTACTACAGGGGAATAACACTTAGAAATAGGTGCTAATACCGCATGAGACCACAACCCGGCATCGGGAAGGGGTGAAAGGAGCAATCCGGTAGTAGAGGGGCTTGCGTCTCATTAGCTAGTTGGTGAGGGTAACGGCCCACCAAGGCGACGATGAGTAGCCGATCTGAGAGGATGACCGGCCACACTGGAACTGAGATACGGTCCAGACTCCTACGGGAGGCAGCAGTTAGGAATATTGGGCAATGGAGGAAACTCTGACCCAGCAACGCCGCGTGAAGGATGAAGGTTTTCGGATTGTAAACTTCTGATCTGTGGGAAAAAACAAATGATGGTACCACAGGAGAAAGCTCCGGCAAACTACGTGCCAGCAGCCGCGGTAATACGTAGGGAGCAAGCGTTGTCCGGAATGACTGGGCGTAAAGGGAGCGTAGGTGGCCTTTTAAGTGAAATGTGAAAGCCCGGGGCTCAACTCCGGAATGTCATTTCATACTGGAAGGCTGGAGTGCAGGAGAGGTAAGCGGAATTCCTAGTGTAGCGGTAAAATGCGTAGATATTAGGAAGAACACCAGAGGCGAAGGCGGCTTGCTGGACTGTAACTGACACTGAGGCTCGAAAGCGTGGGGAGCAAACAGGATTAGATACCCTGGTAGTCCACGCCCTAAACGATGGATACTAAACGTGGGAGGTATCGACTCCTTCCGTGTTGAAGCTAACGCATTAAGTATCCCGCCTGGGGAGTACGGCCGCAAGGTTGAAACTCAAAGGAATTGACGGGGACCCGCACAAGCAGCGGAGCATGTTGTTTAATTCGACGCAACGCGAAAAACCTTACCAAGGATTGACATCGTATGCATAGCTTGGAAACAAGTGAAAAAATAGCAATATTTCATACAGACAGATGGTGCATGGTTGTCGTCAGCTCGTGTCGTGAGATGTTGGGTTAAGTCCCGCAACGAGCGCAACCCTTGCCGTTAATTGCCATCATTAAGTTGGGAACCTTAACGGGACTGCCGTAGATAATACGGAGGAAGATGGGGATGAGGTCAAATCATCATGCCTCTTACACCTTGGGCTACAAACGTGCTACAATGGCCACTACAAAGAGATGCAATGTCGCAAGGCGGAGCCAACCTCAAAAAAGTGGTCCCAGTTCGGATTGTGGGCTGCAACCCGCCCACATGAAGTCGGAGTTGCTAGTAATCCCGAATCAGCATGTCGGGGTGAATGCGTTCTCGGGTCTTGTACACACCGCCTGTCACGCCATGGGAGTTGGGGGGACCCAAAGCCGGTGAGCTAACCCGCAAGGGAGGCAGCCGTCTAAGGTAAAACCAGCGACTGGGGTGAAGTCATAACAAGGTAGCGGTATCGGAAGGTGCCGCTGGATCACCTCCTTTTAAAGAGTTATCTTTAAGTCGAGGCCAAAGTTATTTGGCAGAATGCTGTTAGGTTTGTTCAGCACAAAAACAAACAAAAAACCCGCAAAATTTGCAACCAAACGTTTCATACAATCACAATGAATACCCAATCTTAGAGTTTCTATTCCATCCAAAACAAAAAATCAAGAAAGGTTATATACCTTTCTTTTTTTATATTTTTAACACATTTTGACAATAAATTCTTGACATTGAGCATATAATAGCTATAATAATAGCTAGAAGGAGGATGTTATGAAAAAAGAATTTGAAAGAGTTATCACCACAACAGAAGCAAATCAAAATTTTTCCAAATTGACCAAAAGGGTTGATGATAATGGAATGGTATACATTCTCAAAAACAACAAACCAATTTATGTTGTAAGTAAATATAACGATGCATTTTCTTATTCAGAAAATGATTATGTTGAATTGGTGGCAAGGCGTATTTTATCTCAACATCACCATGCTTTCGAGGTGCTTGGACAATGATTAAGTTTGATAATGAAAAAGTTTTGTTGCTACAACAGATAATAATTGAATCTTCTGGAGGAACGGCTGGAGTACGAGATTTTGGATTGCTGGATTCAGCAATAAATGGAGCATATCAAACATTTGATGGAATAGATTTGTATAAATCGAAAGAAGAAAAAGCGGCTTGGCTGGGTTATGCGTTAGTCTCTAATCATGCGTTTGTTGATGGAAATAAACGAATAGGTGTTTTGGTTATGTTGTCATTTTTGTCCATAAATGGGATTAATATGAAATATACAGATCAAGACCTAATTGATCTTGGAATTGGAATTGCTAGCGGAGAAATAAAATACGAAGGTGTGCTTAATTGGATAAACAATCATAAGGAATAGATATATTGGGTTTTAACAAACAAAAAAAACAAGAAAGGTTATATACCTTTCTTTTTTTTGCGGAATTCAAGTTGTTGATTGAAAATAATTCGTGTTAAAAATATTTGTATAAATTTTGACATTTTTATTGACAAACATAGTTTAATAACATATAATAACAATCGTTCGTGATTCACTAGCTCAGTCGGTAGAGCACTTGACTTTTAATCAAGGGGTCCCGGGTTCGAGCCCCGGGTGGATCACCAAAATAACGCAACTCTGCGTTATTTTTTTATCCGCCGAATGACAATGGTGCTTAATGACCGAATGACAAAAAGTGCGAGTGGTTGACAAGCGAAATGTCATGTCGAGCAGTCGACCTCAAAGGCCAGAACCTTTGGCGAGACATCTCGTAAAACCAATATTTGAATAAAATGTTTTATGAGTGCAGTGGTCGTCGTGCTGCACGGTTTTGGATTTCTCGCTCCGCTAAGCTCCGCGTCGAAATGACATAAAGGGAGTGTGACAATCTAAGGATCTGGATTCCTAGACATATATAAAAGTATGGTTTTATATTATATAATATATATTGATTATATGGGGGAAAAGTGGGGCAAAAAAAAGTGAAAAAAAAGTGAAAAAATGTGAAAAATATGTGAAATTTGTTTGACAGGTTGTTTTTTTATGAGTAATATGAAGGTATAAATCAAATCAATGAAAAGCAGTTGGGGGCTAAAATTTGACTAGATTACATAACTTGACAGAATTTTAGTGAGCCCTCGCAACAGGGCTCACTGTTTGATTTATGAAGTAAATGACATTTTTGCACAGCAAAAATAAAGTTTGCTTCCACGGGTTGCTTTTTTGAATTGCCCAAAACCTGTAGTCGATTAAGGAAAGACACCTTGGTGTCATCCTGAGACGGACCCGAATGATGGACAATCGTCCATGTCATCCTGAGACGGACCCGAATGATGGACAATCTAAGGATCCAGATTCCTAGAAAGCCCATCAAGATAGCCCATCTCGGAATGACAAGAATTGAAAGCCCATCAAGATAGCCCATCTCGGAATGACATAAATAAGAAGGAATTCCGATATGGTTGAGAGCAAAACACTCAAAAAAACGACTCAAAAAAGATCATTTAAATGAATTAAAAAGGAGATTAAAAAATGAAAACAAAGAAAATTTCATGGCAAGCAATTGCAATCGTAGTTTTGGCACTTGTTCTCATCGCATCAATCGC
>ENA-USUJ01000993-USUJ01000993.1-human-gut-metagenome-genome-assembly--contig:-NODE-993-length-25174-cov-8.473005_pt1 | contig 25174 bp, 20 predicted proteins | sample MGYA00250061_ERZ773398 | MGnify/ENA primary metagenome ERZ773398 (study PRJEB29103, sample SAMN06111992) | human gut metagenome | biome: human gut; feature: ankylosing spondylitis patient; material... | reverse complement strand
CTGTAGTCCTTGACTTGTCAAAGTATTTCGATACTCTCAATCACGAAATCCTCATTAACCTTCTTCGCAAGAATGTCGTCAAAATTTTTATATTTTTTCATGAATTATTCCTTTCCAGCCAATCATGCATATATGCCAAGGCTTTGCTTATTTCTCAAACGTCAACAATAAGTGCTATAATAATTAATTTTTGAAATTGCGGTAATAAGGGAAACTTTGACCACTGACGGGTCTATAAGAATTTTTGAAAGAAGAAAAATTACTTCTAATACCACCATATCATGGGGATTCCTTATTGGCAAGCCTGAAAAATGTTACAAAAAGGCTACAAAAAATCCAGAAAAATGTTACAGAACGCTTCTAAAGTTTTACTTTCCCGGCATTTTGGGGTAAGATAAGCAGTATAGATTCCTAAGGACACAGAAAGAGAGGGTTACTATAATTATGAAATTTCAGGACATGCCTTACGAGAGAATAGATTTTGCCAAAGTGCAGGAAGAGATGGGAGAACTGATCCGGGAGCTGGATGCGGCGAAGAGCGGGGAGGAGCAGTTCGAGGTGCATCAGAAGTACTATGCGCTGACGGACCGTGTCATGACGCTGATGACGATCGCGAATATCCGCTTCGACATCGATACTTCCGATAAATTCTACGAGGAAGAGCATAAATACTACGATGAGCAGGGACCGGTATTCAGCAATCTGGTGCTGGCTTATCAGAAGAAATTATATGAATCCCCCTACAGAGCTTATCTGGAGGAGAAGATCGGTCCGGTAGCGTTCAAGAATATGGAGCTGGCACAGAAGTCCATGAGCGAGGCGTTGATCCCGCTGATGCAGGAGGAGAATTCCCTGACTATGGAGTATGATAAGCTCATCGCCGGTGCGAAGATCGACTTCGACGGCAGGGAACTGAATCTGTCCCTGTTACGGCCCTATCTGGTGAATTGTGACCGCAATGTCCGCAGACAGGCATGGGAGAAGATGAGCGCATTTTTCCTGGAAAATGAGGAACAGCTGGATACCATCTACGATAAACTGGTGAAAAACCGTACCGCGCAGGCCAGAGCCATGGGATATGAAAATTATCTGGAACTGGGCTATTACCGTATGAATCGTAACTGCTATGGTAAGGACGAGGTAGAGGCTTTCCGTCAGCAGATCAAAGAGTATTTTGTACCCTTCGCGGAAAAACTGCATGACCGCAGAAGACAGCGTCTGGAACTGGAAAAGCTCAGCTATATCGACGAGCAGGTATATTTCAAGGATGGCAACCCGGCACCCACCGGAACCCCCGAAGAGATCATGGCAGCCGGACAGAAGATGTACCGTGAGCTGTCCACGGAGACTGCGGAATTTTTTGATTTCATGATGGAGAACCAGTTATTTGATGTCCTGGGGCGCAAGACGAAGAAGGCGGGAGGTTACATGACCTATCTGCCTCTCTACCATGCACCGTTTATCTTCGCTAACTTTAACGGTACCAGCGGTGATGTGGACGTCATCACGCATGAGTGTGGTCATGCGTTTCAGGGGTATCTCGCTGCACAGGATCCTATCAGAGAGCATGCGGATATCGGCATGGAGACTGCAGAGATCCATTCCATGTCCATGGAATTTTTCACGGAAAAGTGGATGAACCTGTTCTTCGGCGACAGAGCGCAGGATTACGTGGAAATGCATCTGGAGGATGCGGCTGCGTTTATTCCTTACGGCTGTATGGTGGATGAGTTCCAGCATATCGTCTATGAGCATCCGGAGCTGACCCCGGCCGAGAGAAAGCAGGCATGGAGCCGTCTGGAACGGGAGTACAAGCCCCACCTGGATTACGAGGGAGATCCTTTCTTCGGACAGGGAGGCTTCTGGCAGAAGCAGCTGCACATTTACGACTACCCTCTGTATTATATCGATTATTGTCTGGCACAGACCTGCGCACTACAGTACAAGGTGAAGATGGATGCCGATTTTACAGAGGCGTGGAAGAGCTATCTGAAGCTGTGCAGGCTGTCCGCCAGTGATTTTTACACTAATATGATCAAAGAAGTCGGACTGGACAGTCCTTTTGAGCCCGGATGTGTGAAAAATATCGTGGAAAAACTTGAAAAATATGTGAAATAGCTTTCTTTTTCCGCAGAAATACGGTAAAATAAGGAGTCATTGGGACTTAAGACACCAGGAAGGAGACATGTAAGCAATGTCTAAGAATGAAAAAGTTACAGAAAATAAAGAACAAACAGAACAGAAGGTCATGACCAAATATGACCGTAAGGTACAGAAGCGTAAAGAGGAGAAGGAAAAGGAGAAAAAGGAAGAGCGCATCAGCACGGCCATCGGCATCGTAGTGCTTGTGGCTCTGGTATGTCTGGTAGCATCTTTCCCCATTCGTACCTATCTGGCAACTCATGAGACCTATGTGGTGGTCAATGGAGAAGCTGTAAACAAGGTAGAGTTCGATTACCAATACAACCTGACCAAGAACAATTATATCACCCAGTACGGCAGCTATCTGACATACTTCGGACTGGATACTTCCAAAGACCTGTCCACACAGATGTATTCCGATACCCTGAGCTGGCAGGATTATTTCGAGCAGATGGCCGTTGAGAATCTGAAGCAGTCCAAGGCCATGAAGACAGCAGCCGATGCAGAGGGCTTCACCTACGATACTACCGATGAGTACAACACCTTTAAGGAGACCATCAAGACTTCCGCTGCATCCGCAGGCATCTCCGAGAAGGAATATATACGTTCTATTTACGGTGCATATGCAACCATGAGCCGTATTGAGCAGTATGTGAAGAATGATATGGTCATGAATGCTTATTATCAGAAGCTGCAGGAGGACAATGCTCCCAGTGATGATGAGATCCAGAGCTATTATGAGGAAAATAAGGCAACCTACGATTCCGTAGACTACCGCCTGACCACGATCGAAGCTGATCTGCCCACCGAGCCTACCGAACTGGCAGATCCCGTAGAAGCAACCACTGCACCCGATGCTGATACTGACGGAACGGCAACCACCGATACCACACAGGATACCGCTTACCAGCCTTCCGATGCTGAGATCGCCAAGGCAATGGAAGATGCGAAGGTACTGGCAGATGATGCGGAGAAGACCGTGGCAAAAGACGGCGAAGCACACGAGAATGAGAAGAAGTCTTCCGTGAACTACCTGATCTCCGACTGGCTGTTTGATGATGCCAGAAAGGCAGGAGACACCACCGTCATTACTAACGACAACAGCCATTGCTACTATGCCGTGGCATTTGAGAAGAGATATCTGGATGAGACTCCTTCCGCAGATGTACGTGTGATTATTCCCACCGAGGATAAGATCGGTGAAGAGATCCTGGAGGAGTGGAAGAGCGGTGCAGCTACCGAGGACAGCTTCGCAGAATTGTGCAAGAAGTATACACAGGATACTTCTGCAGTAGAAAACGGCGGTCTGTTCGAGCAGGTGACCAAGACCGGTATGACAGAGGAGCTGAGCAACTGGATCTTCGACAACAGCCGTCAGGCAGGAGATACCGTAGCCATCACTGTCAGCGATACCACCTATGTACTTTACTACATCGGACAGGATCAGCCCGAGTGGAAGATCAATATCAAAAATACTCTGGTATCCCAGGCAATGTCCCAGTATATCGAAGACATCACCGCAGATATTACCGTAGAGGATCCCAAGGGTAAGCTGAATTACCTGAAGGCGCAGGCAGAGGAATCAGCAGCCGCTGAGACTGCAGCAGAGACTCAGGAGATCACCGAGGAGCAGACTGCTGCTACCGAAGAGACCGCAACACAGGCACAGTAAAGCTTGCTCAGGAACAGAACATAGACAACAGACAAGTACCTGTTTCACTGCACAAGCAGAAGAGACAGGTACTGTTAGGTTATAGGAGAGAAGAAATGCAGGAAAAGGTTCTGGTATTAGATATTGATGGAACACTGACCAATTCAAAAAAAGAAATCACGGAAGTCACCAGAAAAGGAATCTGGAATATTTTGCAGCATGGCCATAAGGTCATTCTGGCTTCCGGCCGTCCGACTCCCGGCATGAGAGGCTGTGAGGAAGAACTGGAATTGAAAAAATACGGTGGCTACCTCCTGTCCTTTAACGGAGCACGTATTGTGGATTGCAAGACCGGCGAGGTAGTGTACCAGAGAACACTGCCCCTGTCTATCGTGCCCAGATTGTATGAATTCGCCAAGGCAAACGGCTGCGGACTGATCACTTATCAGGGAGAAGGCGTGATTTCCGCTTTTGAACCGGACAAGTATGTGGAATGGGAGGCTAAGATCAATAAGATTCCCATTAAGGTCGTACCTGATTTTGTAAATTACGTGAATTTCGACATTAACAAGTGCCTGATGACGGCACCGGAAGAGATCGCCCCTGCTCTGGAAAAACAGCTGCAGGAAAAATACAGCGATGTGGCAAGCATCTACCGTTCCGAACCCTATTTCATCGAGATCATGCCGAAAGATGTGAACAAAGCCACCTCTTTGGATCATATGCTGGAAGGCATGGGACTGACCAGAGAGAATGCGATCTGCTGCGGGGACGGTTACAACGACATCTCCATGATCGAATATGCGGGAACCGGCGTAGCAATGGGGAATGCCCAGCCGGCGGTCAAGGATGCGGCGGACTATATCACCGGCACCAACGATGAAGACGGACTGGTGGAAGTCATCGATAAGTTCATCATGAAACCGGAAGCTTAAGGTGACAAGGAACAGGAATGAAAGGGAAGTATGATTCAGATACAGATACCCGATAAGGCAAAATATATTATAGAAACTATTCAGGCGGCCGGATTCGAAGCCTATGTGGTAGGCGGCTGCGTGCGGGATTCCATTCTGGGGAGAACCCCGGAGGACTGGGATATCACCACCTCGGCGAGACCGGAGCAGGTAAAGCAGCTGTTTCGTCGCACCATCGACACCGGAATCCAGCATGGCACCGTAACCGTCATGCTGGACAAGGAAGGCTTTGAGGTTACGACCTACCGTGTGGATGGAAAATACGAAGACAGCCGACATCCCAAAGAAGTGACGTTTACTCCGAACCTGGAGGAGGACCTGAAACGCCGGGATTTTACCATCAATGCCATGGCTTATAATGAAACGGAAGGCCTGATCGACATTTTCGGCGGATTAAAAGACATCGAGGCGAAGCTGATCCGATGCGTAGGCAACCCGGAAGAACGTTTTGGAGAAGATGCCCTGCGGATCATGCGGGCAATTCGTTTTTCAGCCCAGCTGGGCTACGAGATCCACGAAGATACTGAGGCGGCAATCCGGAAGCTGGCACCGACCCTGCAGAAGATCAGTGCGGAGCGGATTCAGGTGGAACTGACTAAACTGTTGGTGTCCCCTCATCCCGACACTCTCAGAGAAGCTTATGACATGGGTGTCACCAAGGTGATCCTACCGGAATTCGATGCCATGATGGAGACACCGCAGAAGCACAAGCATCATAAATACAATGTGGGTGAGCATACATTACATGCACTTATGGAGATCGGGCCGGACAAGAATCTGCGTTATGCCATGCTGCTCCATGACATCGGCAAGCCGGCCACACTTACTGTGGATGAAGACGGAATCACTCATTTTTACGGACATCCGGCGGTGGGAGAAGAGATGGCGCGGAAGATTCTGAGGAGACTGCGATTTGATAATGATACCGTTGCGGTGGTCACCCGTCTGGTGAGATACCATGATTATGGCAATGATGTGATACCGGATCTGCGGATTGTCCGCCGGGCGGTGAATAAGATCGGGGAAGATATTTTCCCGCTGCTGTTCCCGGTGAAACGGGCAGATATTCTGGCACAGAGCGATTACCTGAGAACAGAAAAACTGGAGAATCTCGAACTCTGGAAGAAACTGTATCAGGAAATGCTGGAAAAGAAGCAGTGCGTCTCCCTGAAAACACTGGCGGTCACCGGCAGGGATCTGATCGACACCGGTATGAAACCGGGCAGAGAGCTGGGAGAGATGCTGCAACAGCTGCTGGAACTGGTATTGGAACATCCCGAGCAGAATACCAGAGAACAGCTGCTGGAAAAGGTAAAGGAACTGTCGGCAGACAAAGATTGAGCATACTTTACAGGCTTTCCTCATAAGATAGCGTAGGAACCGGAAAACGGTTAAGGACGTATCTTAGGAGGGATTGTAAGTGAATGACAGAGCAGTGGCACTGCTGGAGCAGTATGAGATAGAAGTATTGCGTACCCGAAAAGGAAGGGGAGCGATTCTGTGCGATACACAGCAGGGCTGCCTGATCTTCAAGGAATATACCGGAAGAGAGGAACAACTGCGTCTGCAGGAGCAGGTCCTGAAGCACCTGGAGGAACGGGGAACCGTTCCTGCGGAGCGATTGCTTGCCACAAAGGAAGGCGCGTTATCGGTGACAGACCGGGACGGTGTCAGATATATTCTGAAGACCTGGTGGGAAGGCCGAGAATGTAATATCCGTGACAGGGAAGAATGTATGGAAGCCATGCGGCTTCTGGCGAGACTGCACGGTGATCTGGAATTTACACCGGTATTTCCGGAGGTGGAGGAGACACCGGCACCGGTCATAGAGAGATATCTCCCCAGCCGGGACTATGAGAAGCATAACCGGGAGCTCAAGAGAGCCCGCAGGTTCTTGAAACAGCGCAGCCAGAAGACCTGGTTCGAGATCCGGTTGTCTGCAGTGATTGATCCTTTTTTAGAGGAAGCAAGACAACTGTGTGAAGAATGGAAAGAGATCGAGCTGGCTGCCTCCGACAGCGGAGAGGAAGTACCGCTGTGTTTCTGCCACGGAGATTACCAATATCATAATATTCTGCGGCAGGACCGTGGATTTTTCCTGGTAAACTTCGAAAAATGTCAGGCAGACGGGCCGGTGAGAGACCTGTATCTGCTGTTGCGAAAGCTTTTGGAAAAAAGTGAATGGGATGCCGAATGGGGCAGAGTGCTTCTGGCGGCTTATGAAAGTGTCAGACCGTTAAAGCCCTATGAGAGACAGGATCTGGTCTATCGCCTGTCCTATCCTGAGAAATTGTGGAAGATCGTAAACTTTTATTATAATTCCGGCAAGGCCTGGATCCCGGAGAAGAATCAGGAGAAACTGGATCGCCTGCTGGAACAGGAAACGGCCAGAAAGAAATTCCTGAAACTGCTGCAAAGATAAAAGCCGGGCAATGAACGGCAGACAACGGAAGAGACGTTGCGGCAGGATCGCAGCGTCAGGAGACAAAGGAGAAGCAAAAACGTTGAGAAGACTCGGAGACAAAAGGTATTCGAAGACAAAACAAATAGTAGTAAGTCTTTTGCTTGTGACAGTAATGTCATTTGCTGGCTGCGGGCAGGCAGCATCCTCCGGGACGGCGGCAACACCTGCGCCAACGGCACAGGCAGAGCGGATAGATACCGGCTTTGTTGTCACCAATCCGGACAGCTATGATTCCGCAGATACGGCGGTACTGGTGGATATCAATAATGTTGACAACACTGTCACACTGTTAAATCTGGATCTGGGCAAACGTTACACGCTGTCCATGGACGGAACAACGCGGTTCGCAGATAAATATGGAAAGGCAATTTCCCTGAGTCAGCTGCAGGAGGGGGACATCGTGGATGTGACTTTTTTGAAAAGTCAGAAGCATCTGACCTCCATGCAGCTGGCGCAGACAGCATGGCAGTATGACGATGTGGAGCACTACGAGATGAATACCGTGCGAAATGAGGTGGCCATCGGGGAAGAGGTGTTCCAGTTGTCCAGGGATACCCAGTATTTTTCCCAGGGACACAGCATTGAAAAAATGGATCTGAATCCGGCGGATATTCTGACGTTTCACGGCATTGACAGCACAGTGCTCAGCGTAACAGTGGAAAAAGGCCATGGATACCTCAGACTGGTCAACGATGAGAACTTTGTGGGCGGCTGGCTGGAAATCGGCCAGACACAGATCGTGCGGATCACAGAGGACATGCTGGTGACGGTGCCGGAGGGAAGCTATCAGGTAGATATCAGCTATAACGGCGGTGGTGGCACGAAAAATGTCGTGATCAACCGCAACGAGGAAACAACACTGGATATCGGTGATCTGGAAGTGGCAGAGGCACAGTACGGTATGGTGCTGTTTTCCATGAATCCTTCCGATGCAGAATTGTATATCGATGGAAGTCAGGTGGATGCTTCCCAGCCGGTCACGCTGGAATACGGTATTCATCAGATCATAGCGAAGGCGGACGGCTATAAGTCGCTCACACAGTATCTCAGGGTGGGGCAGGAATCCGCAGGAGTGGATGTCCAGCTGGATAAGGCGGACTCCGACAGTAAAGACAGTACGGAAAGCAGCAGTTCTTCCAGCTCTTCCGCAACGGAATCTACCTCCACCGCAGATACGACTACGACCTATTACCGCGTGCATATTGATGCTCCGGAAAATGTGGAGGTATATCTGGACGGCAACTATGTGGGAATTTCCCCCTGCAGTTTTAAGAAGACCTCAGGAAGTCATGTGATCACCCTGCGAAAATCCGGTTATGAAACCAGAAGTTATACGGTACAGGTGGATGAAGAAGAAAAGGATGTATCCTACTCATTTGTAGACCTGACGGCCAGCTCTTCATCGACAGAATGATCCTTTCCGGGAGGGGAAGAAATGCCGTAAATATGCGGAAAAACCTTGACAAAAGGGATAAAAACAGATATATATATGTATAGACGTTTCAAAAGAACTATTTTCGAGCGTAAAATTAATAACGAAAACTCATTACAGGAGGAGTTCAATATGAACAAAACAGAATTAGTTGCAGCTATGGCTGATCAGGCAGGTCTTTCCAAGAAGGACGCAGAGAAGGCATTAAAGGCATTCACCGATGTTGTTGCTGAAGAGTTAAAGAAGGATGGTAAGGTTCAGTTAGTTGGCTTCGGTACTTTCGAAGTATCCAGCAGAGCAGCTAGAGAGGGTAGAAATCCTCAGAGCGGCGCACCTATGAAGATCGCTGCTTCCAAGGCTCCTAAGTTCAAGGCTGGTAAGGCATTAAAGGATATGCTGAACGCATAATAGAAGCTGAATTTTCAGAGACTCGATAGGACAACCTTTCGGGTCTCTTTTGTTTTTCAGAAACGGATGATCGTGAGGTTAAAAGCATGAGATTAGACAAATATTTGAAGGTATCCCGACTGATCAAGCGCCGTACTGTGGCTAATGAAGCCTGCGACAGCGGCAGAGTGCTGATCAATGATAAACCGGCAAAGGCATCCGCCAATGTCAAAGAGGGAGATATCATTTCCATCTCTTTCGGCAACAAGGAAGTAAAAGTCGAGGTCCTGGATGTACAGGAGACCGTGAAAAAAGAAGAAGCCAAAGAACTTTTCCGTTATATATAATATCAGGTTCTCTATGTATAAATTTCCACATTTTCCCATACAATACATTGTAAGTCCGGTTCCGGAAGGAGCGGAGGATGGGAGGCTATGGAGAGAATGGAAGATTTAAACGCGACAGGACGTATGCATAAAGTGACCATGACCAACAGACGGACATGTACCGTGAATGGGGTAAATGACGTCCTTTCCTTTGATCTGCGGGAGATCCTGCTGGAGACGGAACAGGGGATGCTGATGATTCGTGGCAACGAGCTCCATGTGAACCGCCTGACATTAGACAAGGGGGAAGTGGATATTGACGGCCGGATCGACAGCCTTGTATATTCGGATACCGCAGCATCCGGAGAAAAACAGGAATCCTTCCTGGGCAGGCTGTTCCGCTGATGGATGAAAATGTTTTTCTGCTGCATTCCTTTCTGCTGGGTGTGGGGATCACTTTTCTGTATGATATTCTGCGGATCCTGCGAAGAGTGTTTGCTCACAGTACCAGCATGGTATCTCTGGAAGATCTGGCATTCTGGATCTACTGTGCGGGAAAGGTCTTTCTGCTGATGTTTCATGAAAGTAACGGGAACCTGCGATGGTTTGCTGTGCTGGGGGCATTGGCGGGAATGTACCTGTATCACAGGACAATCAGTCCCTTTTTTGTAAAGTATGTGGCACTGGGCCTGAATACTCTTCTGCACCCAATCCGGAAAGCCTTGCGGATAACGGGAAATTGGCTGAAAAAGCAGTTGACTATACTTAGGAAAATGCTTAAAATATTCATTAAAAGGAGATGCGCGTATGGCAAGAAGAAAAGCAGCCTACCGCAAGAGACACCAGAACCGGTTCAGTATGTTCCTGGTGACCCTGGTCGTGTTGATGATCATGGTGGTCGTTGCGGTGCGGAGCGTGGAATTACAACAGAAGATTGCGGGCTATGATACCCAGATCGCAAGCCTTGGCGCGCAGATCGAAGCAGAGCAGACCAGAGCGGAACAGATCGAGGAATTCGGTAAGTACACTCAGACGAAAGCTTATGTGGAAGAGGTGGCGAAGGATAAGCTGGGACTGGTATACGAAGGTGAGATCCTTTTTCAGGAAGACAATTAAGCAGGGAAACTGTTTCTCAACAGTGAACCTGCTTTTTTTGTCGCAAAAAATGAAGTCTTTCCCTCCCTCGATTTGACAAAAGGAAGAGGAAAACTGCCCTATAATCGTGAAAACAGAAAGGGGAGGATGCCATGATCATAGGGAAAAAGGAGCAGGAACGGCTGGAGAGAGAACAGTGTGCACAGATCTCACTGCTGTGCAGACAGAAACTGATGGGATATGCGGAGAGTTTTGAGGAACTGGGGAAGAGCTTTCGGCAGGAGATACAGATTACAGGAGAGGACAGGCAGAATATTCTGGAAAAATGTATGCTGTGGCAGAGCAGACAGATCATGGGAGACCATCTGCAGGAAGTGGCCCGGATCATGGAACGGGTGGCAGGAGAGGAACTGGGGTATTGTCCGCTGGAAGAGAAAAAGAGGAAAAGCCTGGTACAGGCGCTCAAGAGTGAAGGGATCATCGCCAGAGACCTCTGCTATGTGGAGAAGGACGGCAGCAGCTCCGGGACAGAAGCAGGGATCAGTATGACACTGTCCACCGAAAAAAGGCACTATAAGGCGGCACAGGTGGCGGACATGCTGACGGTATTATTGGGAAAAAAGCTGCAGGTCTCTTCAGGAAGCCCTTATCTCGTGGAGCAGGAGCCGCATTGTTTTCTGTTCACAGAGGAACCGAAATACATAGCACTGACGGGGGTGAGCCGGGCGGTAAAAGAAGGGGAGAAAGTCTCGGGGGATCAGTATGCCACCATGGAATCGGAAAAAGGGAAGCTGATCCTGCTGTTGTCTGATGGGACAGGCTCCGGGGAGGATGCCAGCCGGGGCAGCGGCAGAGTCATGGATCTCATGGAAAAAATGCTGGAGGCGGGCTTCGGGACCGAGGCATCTGTGAATCTCCTGAATTCCGCGTTGTATGCGCAAAATGAAGAGGACGATCATCCTACGATAGACCTTTGCAGCCTGGATCTGTATACCGGCGAATGTGAGATCTGCAAGGTGGGCGGTGTTGCCACGTTCTGGAAGACCTCCGGAAGGGTTCTCTGTGTCGGCGGCGAAAGCCTGCCGTTAGGTATTTTTCAAAAAGTGCAGATAGAACGACAGATGTGTCAGATCCGGCCGGGAGATCTGCTGGTCATGATGACGGACGGGGTTCTGGATATGATGGAAGACGGGGAAGAGCGCATGGCACAGGTGCTGGAAGGGTTGCAGGAACAGAACCCGCAGGAGATCGCAGAGAAAATATTGTCCTATGCCATCTGTGCCTCAGAGGGACGGATTCGGGACGATATGACGGTATTTGTGCTCTGCCTGTGGGAAAACACGTGATGCCGCCTTGATTTTTCCTCATAATTAGGATAGAGTAAAAACATGAATACATGGATGGATACGCGAGAAAAAGTATTTGCATATATCAGAGAGCATCACATGCTGCAGGCCGGCGACCGTGTGGTAGCCGGTGTTTCTGGAGGGGCAGACTCGGTTTGCCTCTTATTTTTGTTGCTGGAATGGCAGAAGGAAGTACCTACAGACATTGCCGTAGTGCATGTGGATCACGGCATTCGCGCGGAGGCCGGAGAAGATGCCCGGTATGTGGAGCAGCTCTGCGAGGAGAGAGGAATCCCTTTTTTCCTGACCAGGGCAGAGGTAAGGAACAGAGCCCGCATGGAGAAAATCTCTGAGGAAGAAGCCGGGCGCAGAACGAGATATGAGGCGTTTGAAAAGGCGGCAAAGGAGTGGGGAGCCACGAAGATCGCAGTGGCCCACAACAGCAATGACCGCAGCGAGACCCAGCTGTTCCATTTGTTCCGGGGCAGTGGAATCCGGGGACTGGCCAGCATTTTGCCTGTGAGAGATCGGATTATACGACCGCTCCTATGTCTGGAACGGTGGGAGATCGAGAAGTTTTTACAACAGCGAGGAATTGTCTATTGCAAGGATGCCACCAATGAGGAGGATGACTACACCAGAAATCGTATTCGGCATCATATTTTGCCTTATGCGGAGCAGAATATTGTAAAGGGCTGTGTAGCGCATATGAATCAGACGGCGGAGCTGCTGGCGGAGACGGAGGACTATCTGGAACTGCAGACAAAAGAAGCAGCTGGCCGATGTATCCGGGCAACGGACGGTGACGGAGAGTCCGCAGAGACGGGGGACAGCCGGAACGCGGTGATCTGTATTGCTGTGGAGTCTTTTCTGTCGTTGCATCCTGTGATCCGTAAGCGCCTCTTGTATGAAGAAGTGAAGCAATTGTCTCCCGGGCAGAAAGACATCACTTACCAGCATATTCAGGAGCTGCTGACCTTGTTTACCAGGGAAGGCAACCGACAGATCTGTCTTCCGTTCGGCATCCGGGGTAGACGGCAATATGAGGAAGTCCTGCTGACAGTAGAGAGGACAGACAGGGAGCTTTTGGAGAAGACGGAAGTGGCTGAGAAATATCAACCAACTCTGCAGCTTCCCCCCGGACAGACAGGGACAGTGGAATGTGAAGTGGGAACGGTGGAATACTGTGTGTGTGACCTGGCCGCTGCCCATGAAAAAAACCAAGAAGTTCCCACAAATCAGTATACGAAATGGTTTGATTATGATAAAATAAAAAAATGTCCGGTGATACGGACAAGAAAGCCGGGTGATTATCTGACCATTGCTGACGGCAGAGGCGGGATGATCCATAAATCGCTGAAAAGTTATCTGGTCGATCAAAAGATCCCACAGGCGGAACGCGACAGACTGCCGATCCTGGCAGAGGGAGAGCATGTACTGTGGGTCGTGGGATACCGTATCAGCGAATATTATAAAGTAACGGAGAATACAAAACATATTTTAAAGGTACAATTAATAAGAAAGGAGTTCGCTTAAAAGCGAAAGGACAAAAGAAAATGGCAGAGCATATCAGAGTACTGTTGACAGAAGAGGAAGTAGATAAGAGAATCCAGGAGATCGGTGAGCAGATCAGCAAGGATTATGCGGGTAAGCAGGTACACCTTGTATGTGTACTGAAGGGTGGCAGCTTTTTCATGTGTGAACTGGCAAAGCGTATCACTGTTCCCGTATCTCTGGACTTTATGTCCGTATCCAGCTATGGCAGCGATACCAAGTCCAGCGGTGTAGTCAAGATCGTGAAGGATCTGGACGAATCTCTGAAAGATAAGGAAGTTATTGTAGTAGAGGATATCGTGGACAGCGGAAGAACCCTGAGCTATCTGCTGGAGATGCTGAAGGACAGAGGTCCGGCTTCTTTACGTCTGTGCACCCTGTTGGACAAACCCGAGAGAAGAGTGATCGATGTCCATGTGGATTATACCGGATTTAATATTCCCGATGAGTTTGTAGTGGGCTATGGTCTGGATTATGATCAGAGATATCGTAATCTGCCTTACATCGGTGTGGTAGAATTCGATTAAGCGATACAAAGATGTAGGAGGCCCGTGAAGTTGAAACAAAACGGCAAAACAATCAATTCATATTTTATATTTATCATACTTCTGCTTCTGGTGATCTTCGGCCTCAACCTGTTGAACAACCGTACAGATGAATACACCAAGGCAGAGTTCATTGCGGATCTGGATGCCGGCAATGTATCGGAAGTCGTGGTGCAGCCCAACGGAGAAGCACCTACCGGATATCTGGAGATCCAGATGAAGAACGGTGTATCTCATAAGCTGTACGCAACGGACATTACAGAACTGGAGACCCTGGTACGTGAGTATGGGTTTGATCCGGTGGTCAATGACATTGAAAGGGAGAACTGGTTCCTGACCTATATGCTGCCGATGCTGGTCGTGCTGGCGGTGGGAATTTTCCTGTTCATGATGATGAATGCCCAACAGGCAGGTGGCGGTAACGGCAAGATGATGAACTTCGGCAAAAGCCGCGCCAAGATGACATTGGGTGACAAGAGTGTCACATTCGCTCAGGTGGCCGGTCTGAAAGAGGAAAAGGAAGAACTGGAGGAGATCGTCGATTTCCTGAAGGAGCCGGGAAAATACACCGGTGTCGGAGCCAGAATCCCCAAGGGTGTCCTGTTGGAGGGCCCTCCCGGAACCGGTAAGACCCTGTTGGCGAAAGCCGTGGCAGGCGAAGCCGGAGTACCTTTTTTCAGCATCTCCGGATCTGATTTCGTGGAAATGTTCGTCGGTGTGGGCGCTTCCCGTGTGCGTGACCTGTTTGAAGAAGCAAAGCATAATGCACCTTGTATCGTATTTATCGATGAGATCGATGCCGTGGCAAGACGGCGTGGTACCGGTATGGGCGGCGGACACGATGAGAGAGAGCAGACCCTGAACCAGTTACTGGTAGAAATGGACGGTTTCGGTGTCAACGAAGGCATTATCGTCATGGCAGCTACGAACCGTGTGGATATTCTCGATCCCGCGATCCTGCGTCCCGGACGATTTGACCGTAAGGTAGCGGTAGGGACTCCGGATGTGGGTGGCAGAGAAGAAATACTGAAGGTACATGCGAAGAATAAGCCCCTGGGAGATGATGTAAATTTACAGCAGCTTGCACAGACTACCGCAGGATTCACCGGAGCGGATCTGGAGAATCTGTTGAACGAGGCAGCGATCATCGCAGCGAAGGAGAATCGCTCCTTTATCGCAAATAAAGATGTTAAGAGGGCGTTTGTCAAAGTAGGAATCGGTGCAGAGAAGAAGAGCCGCATTATTTCCGACAAGGAGAAGAAGATTACGGCATATCACGAGGCAGGTCATGCGATCCTGTTCCATGTGCTGCCGGATGTGGGACCTGTCTACACCGTATCCATTATTCCTACCGGTGTGGGAGCCGCCGGTTATACCATGCCCCTGCCGGAAAAGGATGAGATGTTCGCCACCAAGAGCCGTATGCTCCAGGATATCATGGTATCTCTGGGAGGACGTATTGCGGAGGAGATCATCTTCGGAGATATTACCACCGGAGCATCCAGTGATATTAAGAAAGCCACCAAGACAGCCCGCCGTATGGTAACCCGTTACGGAATGTCTGATAATATCGGTGTCATCTGCTATGACGATGACGATGATGAAGTCTTCATCGGTAAGGATCTGGCACATGCCAAGGCGCACAGTGAGGAGATTTCCGGTGAGATCGATAAGGAAGTCAAGCACATCATAGATGACTGCTATACCAAAGCCAAGGATATTATCTTACAGCATGAGGATGTGCTGCATAGCTGTGCACAGCTGCTGTTGGAAAAAGAAAAGATCAACAGAGACGAGTTTGAAGCATTATTTCAGCCGAAAGCAGATTCCTTTTTGAATACTGAACTTTCGTAAAGGGTCGGGAGTGGAAAAGGTTTTCGCAGGAAAATCAGAGATTTGGTAGTATTGTACAAACTACTTTTGTGAAAAATAGACAAAAACAGATATACGTTTTTGTAATATTTGTGAATTTTGAGAATAGTCAAAAATAGTAGTGCATGCTATTATAATACTCGTAACCCCCCCCAATACATTATATAGTTTTTTGCTATACCCCATAAGAAAGAAATACCTTCTCTAAAAAGGGCAGTCCTCCCAAGACTGTCCTTTTTACTGTCTAAAAATCGCTGAATAAAGAGGCGGGCAGTTGTCAGATGTAAGGAAAAAGGGTATAATAAATAGAGCTTTTGAGCTTGGGACATGTCATACTGCCGGAGCGCACAAGACAACAAAGCACTTTGGCAGAAGCAGTGTCATAATATAGATAGTAAGACATTAGTCTCAGAAAGGATAGATACTATGGATCTGGAGCGATTACGTCGAACAGAATATAATCAGCAGTATATTGCTGCCATGAGACCCGTATTTAACAGAAGAGCTCTTTTTACGGATACAAGTGCGGAGTATGTGATTCCGGAAGAGCCGGCCTGTTTTTCCGAAGTGACGATCCGCTTCCGGACCGCCAGAAATAATGTGGACAGAGTGTTCCTGGTATGCGGCGGACAGAAGCATCTTATGGTACGTGTGGAGAGCAAAAATGATTTTGACTATTATGCCTACGTAATGCGTCTGGATGATCAGAAGGTATCTTATTATTTTGAGGTGCAGACCGGCAGAATTACCGGCATCTTTGATATGCGGGGCCTGGTGCAGGAAGTTAATGAATATTATGATTTCATTATCATTCCCGGTTTCCACACCCCCGACTGGGCCAAGGGAGCGGTCATGTACCAGATCTATACGGATCGTTTCTGCAATGGAGATTCTTCCAATGATGTGTTGACCAATGAATATTGCTACATCGGAGAACCGGTACACCGCGTAGAGGACTGGGGACGGTATCCTGCACAGATGGATGTCCGTGAGTTCTACGGAGGAGACCTGCAGGGCGTATTGGACAAGATGGACTACCTGCAGGAGCTGGGCGTTGAGGTAATTTATTTTAACCCTCTGTTCGTATCCCCGTCCAACCATAAATACGATATTCAGGACTATGATTATATTGATCCCCATCTGGGTAAGATCGTCAGTGATGAGGGAGAGCTGCTTCCGGATGGACAGCGGGAGAACCGTTTCGCTTCCCGTTACATCGACCGTGTGACTAACAAGGCGAATCTGGAAGCCAGCAACGAGCTGTTTGCTCAGGTGGTGGCAGAGGCACACCGCAGAGACATGAGAGTCATTCTGGATGGCGTGTTCAATCACTGTGGTTCCTTTAATAAATGGATGGACAGAGAGCGCATCTATGAGAATGCGGAAGGATATGACAAGGGTGCCTATGTCAGTGCTGACAGCCCTTATCGGAATTACTTTGATTTCCACAATCAGGCAGCATGGCCCTATAACAATTCCTATGACGGATGGTGGGGACATGACACACTGCCGAAGCTGAACTACGAGGGATCCCAGGAACTGATGGACTATGTCCTTCATGTAGCGAAAAAATGGGTATCTCCGCCCTACAATGTGGATGGATGGAGACTGGATGTGGCAGCTGATCTGGGTCACAGTCAGGAATTCAACCATCATTTCTGGCAGGAATTCCGGAAAGCGGTAAAAGAGGCCAATCCGGAAGCCATTATTCTGGCAGAGCATTACGGCAACACCAGAGACTGGTTACAGGGAAATGAATGGGATACCGTTATGAACTACGATGCATTCATGGAGCCCGTGACCTGGTTTCTGACCGGAATGGAGAAACACAGTGACGACTACCGTGAGGATCTGTTAGGCAATGCAGAAAGCTTCTGGGGAGCCATGCGGCATCATACCTCCAGTTTTTCCATGCCCAGCTGGCAGGTAGCGATGAACGAACTGTCCAACCATGATCATTCCCGTTTCCTGACGAGAACGAATCATAAGGTGGGACGTACCAATACCTTAGGACCGCAGGCTGCGGAACAGGGCATTAACAAAGCGGTCTTCCGGGAAGGTGTTGTGATCCAGATGACCTGGACGGGAGCACCTACAATCTATTACGGCGACGAGGCAGGTGTCTGCGGATTCACGGATCCCGATAACCGGAGAACTTATCCCTGGGGGCATGAAGATCAGGTACTTTTATCCTTCCACAAAGATATTATCCGCCTGCGTCGTGAAAATGAAGAGTTGCGCAGCGGATCTTTGAAAATGTTGGAAAGCGATTATAATTTTATTTCCTATGGTCGTTTTAACCGGAAAGGTCAGTGTGCGGTTCTGATCAATAACAATAATCATCCGATCACCAAGGAAATCCATGTGTGGGAGATCGGTACGCCCAAGACCGGTAAGATGAAAGTGATCTTACAGTCCAGAGATGACGGTTATTGCATGGAAGGCGCGGAATATGAGATCAAGGCAGGCAAGATCCTGATCGAGATGCCCCAGACATCCGCAACCATTTTGAAATTTATAGAAGAATAAATATATGTAACTATTCAGAACACCATTCGCAAAACCGCCTCTGCGAGGCTTCCTTTTTGCTCATGGTGGTTACTTCGCCCTATAAATAGTATCAAATGCTCTTACGAATGCAAGCATTCGACGCTCATTCGATACTATTTACATGGCTCTGAATAGTTACAAATACAAAAGACAGAGAGGATATTAGATGTTTACCATCATCATCACCCTGCTGTTGCCGTTGGTACCCATTGTGGTCTGGCGGCAATATGTTTTAAAAAACCATGGAAAAAGCGGACAGACGACTGCGCCCGGAAAAGGAGAATATATATTTCGTTATCTGACATGCCTTATCTGTGTGCTGGTCATTTCTTGGATTATGTTGTCGCTGGCCGGCAATGACGATAATACGATCCTGCGGAAACTGATCGAATCCAGAGAGTATGCGGTGAAAGTTCTCTGTGCGGAAATCTGCATTATGCTGCTTTACGCGATTGCAGAATTATTTGTGGAAGAGGCAAAAGACGGAAAGCACGAGAAGATCCGGAGTGTTTTATACAGCTTTAACGACAGTAAGGTATGGAGTGTTTTCCGCAAGTACATAGGACCGGTAGTTGTAGCGGCATTGGCAATACTGGTAGTGTGTCTGAACTTCAGTATGATGTCCGACCGTGTGCTGTGGGGGGATGAGGCGTTTTCTGCGAATACGGCCCACAAGGATGTGGATGGCATTTTGCAGGTATTGTATTACTGGGACAATCATCCGCCACTGTATTATTACTGGCTGAAATTATTCGGGACCCTGTTCGGATATAAGGTACCGGTATTCCATCTGGCCTCTCTGGTGCCCTTCGTGATCGGAATCGTACTGGCACTGACCGTTGTGCGGAAACATTTCGGGCTGCTTCCGGCAACATTTTTTGTGATGATCTCCGGTCTGGGACAGGCATGTCTGGAGTACAATCTGGAAGTCCGCATGTATGCGCTGGCTTTCCTGTGTGTAATGGGTTGCTTCTATTGTTCCTACAGAGTCATTGCTGACGGCAACAGGAAGACCTGGGCAGGCATGGTGCTGTGGGCACTGGCAGCAGCGTATTCTCACTATTATGCACTGGTGGCTGTGGGAATCATGATGTTTTTCACCGGAGTGGCCGTATGGATCAAATACCGTGGGAAAACCTGGATTAAAGGCGTGCTGGCGATTATCGCATTTTTTATCGGTTATGCGCCATGGTTGTATTTCTTCTATGCCGGATTAAAAAATGTCAGCAGAGGCTGGTGGATGACGGAGATTCTGGGGCTGGATAGGAGTCTGGAGATCGTTATGGGCGGCAGGCGCATGAACGGTATCGTATTTCCGCTGCTGATTCTGTTTCTGGTGATAACATTGGTAGCAGATTCGTCGGTATTTTCCGTGGAAAAGGACGGTATACATCTGCAAAAGCCTTCTGTAAAAAAATGGTCTGATAAGACATACGCAATGGCGGTGGGAGCCTGTACGATCCTTGGAACATTGGTATTCGCCTATTTATTAAGCGTTGTAATGGCGCCGATGCTGGCACAGAGATATCTGTATCCGCTAAGCGCGGTGGCAATTGTAATGCTGGTGATCGGCAGCAGCAGAGTGCTGGAACTGTTGGCTTTATTGGAAAAGCAATCCTGGAAGGGATTAGAACTTTTGGGCAGAGTGATTCTGGTGGTATTCCTAGGAATCATGTTTGGCATGGGAATCCGGAACTACCGGGAATGCTATGACAGCTACGAACAGCAGAAGACAGAGACCGATAAGACACTTGACCTGATCGGAACGCCCACACAGGATACCAAAATGGTCACCAATGGTGTAAAACATCTGGGTTGGACCGTATTGTATTATTACTATCCGGATAACGAAATTGTAAATGGCGACTATAGACAGGCTGAGGCGGACAGCTTCTGGTATTTTACACCGAATGCCATGGGCGGAGATTCTATTGCAGAATTAGAACAGAACGGCTATCAGGTCACAGATTACGGACAGATGCAACTGTCACAGTACCCCTTCTTCTTATATTATATGGAAAAACCGCCCGGAGTTTGATGTATTTCGTAATGATGCGCGCGTCTTCGGCGGTAATCATGACCGTCAGGGCTATTACTTCTGGAAGGGCGATCATCCGCGAGGCAACCGCTGGGCGTTCCTCAACTGGGATTTCCCCGGTATGCGCTCCGCAGTTTTTGTCGACGGTCCCATCAATGATCCTGAGCATCCGGCAAAGGGCTGGTTTGCGGAAATCGCATTTCCATGGAGTGGAATGAAGGATCTTGCCGGCGGTCGTCCGATCCCGCCGAAGGAAGGCGACGAGTGGCGTATTTTTCTGGGTCGCTATAACAATCTCGCCATCAACGGCGGTCATACCAGCGTCGGCTGGGCTTGGGACAAGGTCGGCTCTGATGACAATCATCGTCCCGAGTGCTTCACAAAGTTCCGCTTTACAGAGCAGTACGCGGAAGACCGCTGAGGCGGCAGAAGGGGGCATTCAACATGGCAAAGATCCTGGTCGGTGGCATTTTGCAGGAGACCAACACCTATTCCCCGCTGAAGGAAACCTATGATGCCTTTCAGCAGTACCGCGGCGAAGCGCTTCTGAACTACGTACACACCGCACCCGCACAGCTCATTACGCAGGCAGGGCACACAGCCGTTCCTGCCGTCTATGCCAGCATCATCCCATCCGGGCTCTTAACCGCGGCAGAATTTGAGCGTTTTGTGGAGGACTTTCTCAGCTATTGCACCGATGACATCGATGGCATCTGGCTGTCTCTGCACGGTGCCATGACGGTGGAGAAGATCGGCAGCGCCGAAGCTTATCTGGTGCGCCGTCTGCGCCAGCGCCATGGCGAGCAGATGCCTATTTTCGCTTCATTTGATTTCCACGGCAATATGTCGCTGGAGCTCGTACAGGAACTGAATTACATTGCAGCCTACTACACCGCGCCGCACGTGGATATTTACGAGGCCGGATGCCGCGCCGTGCGCGCGCTGATCGAGTGTGTGCAGACACACATTTTGCCGCACAGCTGCTTCATTCCGATCCCGATGGTCATGCCAGGCGAGCTGGTCATAACTGCCGATGAGCCGACCCGCCATTTTCAGCAGGAGCTGCGTCAGATCGAGCAGGAGACTGGTCTTCAGTCCGTAAATCTCTTCTGTGGCTTCGCATGGTCTGACTGTCCGCGTAACCGCATGGCGATCACTGTTTCCGACAGTCGGATGGACCCCGCCGCGCTTGAGCGCGTCAAAGCGGTGGCGCAGGAGATCTGGGACCGGCGTTATGACTTCACCTACGGAGAGGCAAAGGCGCTTGAGCCCGAAGCTGCCGTCCGTTTTGCGGCTGAAAGCACGCTCCCGAAGATCATGATCTCAGACACCGGCGATAACATCACTGCCGGCTGCGCGGGAGATCAGGCGCTGCTGACCGGTCTGATGATCGAAGGCAAGCTTCAAAACGCGCTGGTCGCAGGTCTTGCAGACCGTGAAGCCGTCGCCCTCTGCCATGCCCACGAGGTCGGTCAGACGCTCACGCTTTCCATCGGCGGCACCATCGATCTGGAACACAGCACCCGCATCCATGTGACCGGTGAGCTGATCCTGAAGCGCACCTTTGACGCCGAAGAGCTGTCCGTTCCGCTGCGCATCGCAGTTTTGCGTGTAGGCGGAGTGGATATTCTGCTCACGGAACAGCGCTACAGCGTTATCTCCCGCAAGCGCATCAATGACACCGGACTGCGTTATGACGATTATCGGATCATTGCCGTAAAGCTCGGCTATCTGTTCCCGGATTTTGCCGAACAAAAGCCGTGCTCCGTCCTTGCTATCACGCCGGGAAACGCCTATCAGGATACCGGAAAGATTCCCTATACAAACGGTCCAAAGCGCTATTTCCCACGTGATACGTTCGATTATGTTCCGAAATTGAACTGTGAAGCATGATCGTGCAGCAGTTTGAAAATACGCTCCGCGCACCAGCCGCTATACTCAAAAGAAAAGGAAGGTAAATTATGAAAGGAAAACTCCTCTGGAATTTGAACTGGTACTTCTGCGAAGGTTTCTCTGATGAGCGCGTTAAATGCGGCAGTACCGACGGCATGGAACAGATCCATCTGCCGCATCAGGTCAAAACGCTTACTTACAACGTTTTCCTTCAGACCGACCAGATGGTCGACCTTGCCCTTGATGGCCGCATCTGTGAGGACCTTCGTCGTCTCCTGGAAGGAAGCGGCAACGGGCATCTCGCCGGCTCTCACAAGGGCGGATATTCCCGTGCGCGCTTTGAGATCACGCCGTATGTTCACGAGGGGGAAAACACGCTCTTCGTTATGGTCGATTCCAACGAACGCAACGATATCCCGCCGTTCGGCTGCGTCATAGACTACATCACCTATGGCGGTATTTACCGCGATGTCAACCTGTATCTGCTGGAGCCTGTTTTTATGACGGATGTTCTGTTCCGCTATGACATGACCGGCGAGAACACTGCTGAGGTATATCCTGAGTTTTATGTCGACAATGCCGGTCCGGCTTTTACCGGCGTGATCGCAGTCACGGTCGCCGATCGAGAGGGGCGGGAGCTGCTCTCTTACAGTCAGGACGTATCTGTTGCGGCAGGCTGCTCTCATATTACGCTCGACCGCCGCGCCGTCAACGGCATCACGCGATGGGACCCCGAAGATCCGCATATGTACGTGGTCAAGGCTGTCCTGAAAAAGGATGCACAGGAGCTGGACACCATTGAAGACGACATCGGCTTCCGCACATATGAGTGCCGCGCCGACGGGCTGTTTGTCAACGGTCGGCGCATCATTCTGGTCGGCATGGACCGCCATCAGTCCTATCCCTACATTGGTTATTCCATCGGCAAGCGTGCCCAGCGCGCCGACGCCGATCTCCTCAAGCAGTATGGTCTGAACACAGTCCGTACCTCGCACTATATGCAGTCGCAGTACTTCCTCGACCGCTGCGACGAAATTGGTCTGCTGGTATTTGAAGAGATCCCAGGCTGGCAGTTCATTGGCGACGAAGGCTTCAAGCAGGTCGTGCTTCAGGATGTACGTTCGATGATCGTCACGGACTTCAACCATCCCGGCATCTTTATCTGGGGCGTTCGCATCAACGAATCTCTGGACGATGATGATCTCTACACTCGTACCAACGCGCTGGCACACGAGCTTGATTCCAGCCGCTCGACCGGTGGTGTGCGCTGCTATACGCACAGCCATCTGCTTGAGGATGTATATACCATGAACGACTTCTGCCACGCCGGCACCTACGGCGGAAAGGGAGGCAGCGCAGGCAGCAGCGGCTCAGATCTGCGGCAGGTCCTGCGGATGCAGCAGGAGGTCACGGGGCTTCCCTATAAGGTGCCCTATATGGTCACGGAGTACATGGGACATACGTATCCCACCAAGCAGTTTGACAATGAATTCGTGCGCGATGAGCACGCACGGCGGCACGCGGATATTCTGGCACGTACATTCCTTAAAAATGACTCGCTCGGCTCCATCGGCTGGTGCGCCTTCGACTATAACACGCACGGCGATTACGGCGCGGGTGACAAGATCTGCTACCACGGTATTTTTGATATGTTCCGCATTCCGAAATATGCCGCTTATGTCTACCGCACGCAGAAATCTCCGGAGGAAGAGCTGCTGATGCTTCCAATCACGGCATTCTCCCGCGGGGAAAAGCCGCTTTACGGCATTATGCCGTTCCTGGTTCTGACCAACTGCGATTACATTGAGGTTTTCATGTATGGCAAGAGCCTCGGCTATTTTTACCCCAGCAACCGCTTCTTCGGTATGCCGCACCCTCCGATCGAGGTCGACGTCGATGTCGATGTGTTCTGGAACGATGTCTGGCAGGACGGCAAGATCGTCGGCTATCTCGACGGAAAGCCTGTTTCTGAATACAAATTCCTTCGCAATCCGCATCTTGACGGCTTTGCCGTCACGCAGGACGACACGGTCATTTCCTCGTCCGAGGTGGATACCGCCCGCTTTGAGGTCCGTTTTGTCGACCAGCTCGGTCACGTCTGTACATTCTACAACGGCGTCATCGAAATTGAAACGGAAGGCGATATCGAGGTCATCGGTCCGAGATTCCTTGCGCCGACCGGCGGTCAGATCGCATTCTGGGTCAAGTCTGTTCCGAACAGAAAGGACAGCACCGCCAGAGTCCGCGTCAAGGCGCCCGCGCTGAGCTATCCGGATCAGGTATTTGAGATCCGGCTGAAAAAGGACTGAGCTTCCCGCTGCGGCAGGGCGAAATGCTCTGCCGCGGGTCTCCGCGCAGCGGTCAGTATGTCTTGCTGCATGGTAAAATGGAAGTAAACGGCGAAATTATGTGTTGAAGAATCGCTGAGCGTCTGATATGCTATTTGTGGAAAGATGGTGCGGCAATTCCAAAATTTTGTATCATTTATCCTGAGGAGGCAGCGATGGCAACTTTACGAGAGCTATCGGAATGCACGGGTTATTCCGTTGCAACGATTTCCAGAATTTTGAACGGAGATGTCAAGCTTTCCGTTTCAGATGAGACAAGGCGGAAGGTTTTGGAAGAGGCTGCCCGGCTGAACTATTCCGCAACGCGCAGCCGCCGAGGCCGCACGCCGAAGCAATCGCTGTGCATTGGTATTGCCGAGCAACTGACGCCGGCGCAGCAGCTGGAGGAACCGTTCTATCTGTATCTGAGCAGCTATGTCCGCCAGGAATGTCTTGATAAGAAATACACATATGTCCCGCTTGACCGACGTGAAGATGGCTTTTACACCAATAATGGTGAGCCTAAGCCGCGGAAAGACGATCATCTCCATGGAGGACGAATTAAAACATGCCAGAAA
>ENA-USUJ01000987-USUJ01000987.1-human-gut-metagenome-genome-assembly--contig:-NODE-987-length-25228-cov-10.853167_pt1 | contig 25228 bp, 19 predicted proteins | sample MGYA00250061_ERZ773398 | MGnify/ENA primary metagenome ERZ773398 (study PRJEB29103, sample SAMN06111992) | human gut metagenome | biome: human gut; feature: ankylosing spondylitis patient; material... | reverse complement strand
CGCATTCGTCGCTCGACATTGCACGAGCGCTCACGCAAGACAAACTCAAGCTCACGCCCGAACAGTTTGCCGCCATTGTGAAGTCTGCCGTGGAATCGGCCGATGAACGCACACTCGACTCGGACTACACCACGCTTTGCAAAATTGCCCTGGAAGTCAACGACAAGTCCGTGCAAAAAACGCTTTTTGAGAAAATGCTCGCCTACCGCATTGATCCTGCGAAGATCGCTGGTGCCATGGATGCGGCAGTGCTTGAGAGCGTCGTCAAAAACGAATTCAACAAAGACGGCTGGGCCGAAGCGGCCATGGCCTCCGTTTATCTCTCCACGGACGACTATCACAAAGCCATCGAAGCCTTTCAAAAGGCAAGCAAATTGGGTTATACGGGAGAAAACCTGCTCTTTAAGCTCGCCGACAGTCTCTTTCACGACGCCAAGGGCAATGTCTCGGCTCAAGACACGCTTGACGCCTACCGGTTCCTTGCCAAGAACTTCTTTTATCCGATCGGTGATCTGGGCATGAGCTTTGAGCTCTATCAGCTCGAAAAATTTGCCAAAGCCACAGACCAGGAAAATCGTATCGTCGAGTACTATCAAGACAAGTTCGATCATGCTTCCAGCGCCAGGGAAAGCATGGAGATCGCTTATCGCATCGCCAAACATCAGGCTCAAAGCGGTACGGTTTCACAGGGAGATCTCGCCGCCCAACTTGAAAAGGCCTACCAAGAAATCTCCGGCATCCGCTTTATTGCCGCCAATGGCGATGATCCCCGTAAAAAGCCGAGCGCCGCACAAAGCATTGCCAACGGGTTCATCGACGCGTCGCTCTTTGGCATCAACTGTTCGGAAGCCGTGAAGTGGTACCAACGCACACTATCGGGCATTCTTGAAACAACCGATCCCAAGGACTTGGCAGCCGTCTATCAGGACATGGGACGCTGCTACCTGTGGGCTCCCGATGGCGATGCGCTCAAGCGCGATCCCATCAAGGCTCGCGAAGCATTGAAGAAAGCCTATTCTCTCGTTGAAAAGGGAGACTTTCCGGTCTACCGCGGTGAAATGCCGCACCCGGCTCGCCTGCAGGAAATTGCGAGTCTGCTCACCGACAGTTGTCTGGAAACAGGAAACGAAAAAGAAGCCTTGGACTGGGCCAACCGTGCCGTCACGATCAAGTTCGGTACGAGCGACGTGATTGCCGCCGATGCGGCCTACACCGTGGGTCTTTACTTCGAAAGCAAAGGAAACTATCAGTCTGCACAACACTGGTACGGACTGCTTAAAGAAAAGAGTTCGGCCGGCAGCGACACCAATCTTGCCAACCTGTACTTCTCAGGCAAAAGCGTGAAACAAGATTTCGGAAAAGCCGCTTCGCTCTATCAGTCGGCCTTCTGCAAGGTCCCCGAACCCATGCACGCCAACAATCTGGCTCTTGTCTATGCCGAAGGCAAAGGCGTCAAACAAAATCCGAGCTACGCTTATGCGCTCTACAACCTCTCAGGAGACACCCGCGCCAAGCACGGCATGATGATGCTCGACGAGATGCTGTCGGCCGACCAAAAGCAACAGGCCCAGACGCTTAACATGAGAGAAATTCTCTGCAAATAAGCACTGTTCTCGGAAAAAGAGCCGGTTTTCGATCGAATTCCGGCTCTTTTTTGCGAAGTTTGCTGAAAATGACTACGCCTTAAGTGTTTCAGAGATGAACTTCTTCACCGCTCCGACATCGGCCGGCATCACCGTGACGTGTTGTTCGCGATTTTCGATGCCGACATAGCTTGAAGGCACTTCGGGAGCCGCGCCGATCGCTTCCTGAATTGTTGCGGCGAACTTCGCCGGAAGCGCTGTTTCCAAAGAAAGCATCTTGACGCCTGCGCGCACATATTGCCGTGCGGCAAAAATGCCGTCGGCCGTGTGCGGATCCACGATAAGGCCTTCTTTTTCAAAGACTTCACGAATCGTATTGATGCGATCGGCATGAGTGCTCTTGGCCGACACAAAGCCGCTTTCGCGCACTTGAGCCATTTCGCTCTCAGTAAGGGCGAAGCCTCCCTTAAGAGCAAGCTGTGTCCAAAGTTCCCTGATGCGCCCGGCGTTGCGCCCGACAATATCGTAGATATAGCGCTCGAAATTGCTCGCCTTGGAAATATCCATCGAAGGAGAGCTCGTCACGAAAGTATGTTCGCTGTCGCGCACACGGTAGACACCGGTCTTAAAGAACTCGTCGAGAACGTCATTTTCGTTTGTCGCCACCACGAGTCGTCCGATCGGCAATCCCATCTGCTTGGCAATCCAGCCGGCCAGGATATTTCCGAAGTTACCAGACGGAACCGTGACGTCAATCACTTCACCGGGCTTTTCTGTGACTTCCAGCCAGCCCTTGAAGTAATAGACGACCTGCGCCGAGACGCGGGCCCAGTTGATGGAATTGACCGTGCCAATGTTGTACGTCGCTTTAAATCCCGCATCCTGACTGCAGGCCTTGACAATGTCCTGCGCGTCGTCAAACGAACCTTTGACCGCGATATTGAAGATGTTGGGGTCCTTGAGGCTGTACATCTGGGCTCGCTGAAACGCGCTCATGCGTCCCTCAGGAGAGAGCATGAAGACGCGCACGCCTTTGCGCCCGCGCATGGCGTATTCGGCGGCCGACCCGGTATCCCCCGATGTGGCCCCCAAAATATTGAGTTCCGTGTTGCGCTTTTCGAGGATGTACTCAAAGAGCGCTCCAAGGTACTGCATCGCCATGTCTTTGAAGGCAAGCGTCGGGCCATTGGAAAGTTCCAAAATGCGAATCTTGCCGCCGTCAATGGACCGCGTCGGCGTGATCTTGGAAAAGTCCTCACCGGTGCGGCCGTTGTTGTAGACATCCTCGCGATAGACGCCCGCAAGCATGGTTTTGAGCGTGTCTTCCTCAATATCGGTTGCAAACAAACGCAGGATCTCAAACGCAAGTTCTGCGTAGGACAAATGACGCCAATCCTCAAGATCGGTCTTGGTGACCTGCGGATAAATGCGGGGCATGAAAAGACCGCCGTCAGCCGCAAGTCCCTTGAGCACGATGTCACTGTAGCCCGCGCCCTCGTCTTCGCCGCGCGTGGACTGATAGGTCATTGCGTATTTGATTGCCATTTCTCGGCTCCGAATTAATTGAGTTCTTCCTTGCGGATCATCACTACTTTGCCCCGCGTGCTCGGCAGCGCTTCAATGGCTGCAATGGCTGCCGTCACAGATCCTTCCAGAGCGCTGTGCGTCATCGCCACGATCTCCGTGTCTTTTTCGCCGATCACAGCTTCGGGCTGCAGCACCGACTCGATCGAGATTGACTGTTCGGCAAAAATGCGAGCCACCTGTGCAAGTACGCCCGGTTCATCGGCCACAGGAATGCGCAGATAATAAGAGCTCACCGTTTGGCTCATCGGCAACCAACCGAGTTGCGTCGTTTCCTGATTGTGTTTTGCGGGCTTAAGCGCCTGAGCGTCGCCCGCTGCCGTCATACGCACGATGTCCACCAAATCGGCTACCACGGCCGAGGCAGTGGGTTCGGCACCGGCGCCGCGTCCGTAGAAAAGCGTGCTGCCGACAGCGTCGCCCTTGACAACCACCGCGTTCATCACGCCTTCGACGTTGGCTAGCAGTCGACGCATCGGCACCAATGCAGGATGAACTCGCAACTCTATGCCGCGTTCCGTACGCTTGGTAATGCCAAGCAATTTGATGCGGTAGCCCATGTTTTCCGCGTAACGGATGTCAGTCGCCGTCAGTTTTGTGATGCCTTCAACTGTCACGGCATCAAAGTTAACCGGCGTGCCGAAAGCGAGCGCGCTCAAGAGCGTAATCTTGTGAGCGGCGTCAATCCCTTCGATGTCAAACGTGGGGTCGGCTTCCGCGTAGCCCAAAGCCTTGGCCTGCGCGAGCGCCTCTTCGAAGGAAAGCCCCTTGTCCCGCATGGTCGACAAAATGAAATTGCAGGTGCCGTTGATGATGCCGGCGATCCATTCGATGCGGTTGGCGGCAAGACCTTCGCGCAAACTCTTGATGATCGGAATGCCCCCTGCCACGGCAGCTTCATAAGATACGGCCACTCCCTTTTCGGCTGCCGCCGTGAAAATTTCATTGCCATGCAACGCAAGAAGCGCCTTATTGGCTGTTACGACATGCTTGCCGGCGGCGATGGCTTCAAGCACCAGACTCTTGGCTGGTTCAATGCCGCCCATCACTTCCACAACGATGTCGATTTCCGGATCATTGACCAGATCGTGCCAGTCTTTAGAGAGAGTCACTCGTTCGTCAACGATGCCGCGAGCGCGATCAATATTGCGGCAAACCACGGTCTTGACTTCAATGGGAGCACCGGCTCGGCGCGAAAGTTCCTGTGCGTTACGCTTAAGAACGGCATACGTGCCGCCCCCTACGGTTCCGAGTCCGGCGATGCCGATTTTGACTGCTTCCATTGTTTCTTTCCTTTTGTTTTGCAATTGTTCGGGCGCTTTCGTTTGGCCGAAGACAAAAATGAATGCGCTTTCTGTGATTGTATTGATCTGTTGCGCCGCGCACCTCGGCGCTATTGCGTAGCCGGGAAAAATTATGCGGCGCCTTCCAGTAACAAAGACGCCGCTTTTGTTTGCTTTGACCTATCAGCCTTTCACGGGTTCGGGACGAGGAGCATCCGGGTCGATAAGGCCGTCCTTTCTGAACATGTGTTTGATACCGTGCAGTGCCTGACGAATTCGGAATTCGTTTTCAATCAACGCGATGCGCACATGATCGTCACCATATTCCCCGAAACCGATACCTGGGCTCACAGCCACCTTGGCGTCTTCAAGAAGGCGCTTACTGAACTCCACGGAACCGAGCTTGCGATACGGTTCGGGGATTTTGGCCCAGATATACATGGATGCCTTCGGGCACTCGACCGGCCAACCGATTTCGTTGAGCCCCTTCCAGAGAATATCGCGGCGCTTCTGATACTTCAGACGAACCTCCTCGACACAACTCTGATCGCCCTCAAGCGCCTCAATGGCTGCAACCTGCAGCGGCGTGAACGTCCCGTAGTCGTGGTAGCTCTTAATACGAGCCAAAGCATGCACCAGCTCCTTGTTGCCGACCATATAGCCCAGTCGCCAGCCAGCCATGTTGTATGACTTGGACATCGTAAAGAATTCAACGGCTATATCCTTAGCGCCCGGCACCTGCATAATCGAGGGAGCCTTGTAGCCATCAAAACAGATATCGGCGTATGCCAGATCGTGCACAACCCAAATGCCGTAGCGCTTACCGAGTTCAACGACCTTGGCCAGAAAATCGAGTTCCACGCACTGCGCCGTCGGGTTAGACGGGAAACCCAGAATCATCATCTTGGGGCGAGGCACGGTTTCCACAATGGCGCGCTCAAGCTCTGCCAGAAAGTCGACGCCCGGAATCATTTTGACCGAACGGATGTCTGCACCCGCAATAATCGCACCGTAGATATGAATGGGATAAGAAGGGTTAGGTACGAGCACCGTGTCGCCACGATCCGTACATGCAAGCATCAGGTGTGCAATACCTTCTTTGGAGCCAATCGTCACGATGGCTTCCTCATCGGGATCGATGTCGACGTCGAACTTACGCTTATACCAATTGCTGATTGCTTTGCGCAGACGCGGAATGCCTTTGGAAACCGAGTAGCCGTGCGTATTGTCGCGCGATGCGACTTCAATCATCTTATCGACAATATGTTTGGGAGTCGGACCGTCGGGGTTACCCATCGAAAAGTCAATGATGTCTTCTCCTCGACGACGCGCTGCCATCTTGAGAGCGCCCGTAATGTTGAAGACATACGGCGGCAGCCGTTTGATGCGAGAAAAGTCGGAATTCATATGGGTCTCCCAGAAATTTTTCAATCCGAATCAATCGGATACATCGGCAGATATTAGCAGGAGCCCAAAGACACAACACTTCGAAATAACTTTTTCAAAGCTCTCTAGACCAAACGGTGCAAAGCGATACCTCCAAATAACTACGATATTAATCTCAGTCGGCCAAAAGTTTTCCGGGGTTCAATATGCCCTTGGGGTCAAAAGCGCGTTTGATGGCACCCATCAGTTCCAATTCGAGCGGATCTTTAAGCTTGAGAAAGTGCGCACGCTTGAGTTGTCCGATGCCGTGTTCGGCAGAAATCGAACCGTTGTGGCGACTCACAACCTCGTAGACCGTCTCACGGATGCCCTCTTCATTTTCAAAGGCCAGATTGGGCGGAATGGAGCCGATATTAAAGTGCAGATTGCCGTCGCCGAGGTGACCGAACACGGAAGGATCAATCCAGTCGAAACGCGCGTTGAGTGCGGCAAGTGCTTCGTCGACAAAAGCGGCGATGTCACTGATTTCGATACTCACGTCATTGTGCAGGTTGCCGCCCACGTGTGCGTCTGCACTCGGAATCGACTCGCGAATCGCCCAAAAAGCCCGGCTGTCCTTGACCGAATTCGACAAAAAGGCGTCTACCACATTACCTTTCTCGAACTGTTTTTCAAGAATAGATTCCAACGGATTGCAACCGGGGTCTCGAGCATAACTCAATTCCACCAGGCACCACCACGGCGCCGATGAAACGTCGCCGGGCAACGTCACCGACTCGATCTGCTCGCCCACGCGCTCAATGCACTTAGCCTGCATCAGCTCAAAGCCGGTCAGTGCCGGACCGGCAGCAGTTTTCACAGAAGCCAACAGTTCGCAGGCTTTATGCGGATCTTCCACACCTACCAAAGCCGTGCAAGTGGTCTGCGGAAGATTAAAGAGTTTGACGACAGCTCGCGTGATGACGCCCAATGTTCCTTCGCTGGAAATAAAAAGCTGCTTCAGATCGTAGCCCGTGTTGTCTTTGCGAAGCCCTCGCATCATGTTGACGACACGACCGTCGGCAAGCACCACTTCCAGGCCAAGCACCAGATCGCGCGTGTTGCCGTAGCGAAGAACAGCCGTACCGCCCGCGTTCGTTGCAATGCAGCCGCCCAGACATGCTGTTCCTTCGGCCGCAAAGCTCAAAGGAAAGAGCCGACCGGCCTCTTGTGCCGCTTGTTGTGCTTTTTCAAGAACCACACCGGCCTGTACCGTCATGGTGTCGTTGACCGCATCAATCTCCTCAATTTTGTTCATGCGTGAAAGAGACAACAAAATCGCGTCGCCCTTTGGCGAAGGGGTTCCTCCTCCCACCAGACTCGTGTTGCCCGACTGAGGCACCACAGGCGTACCCGTGCGATTGGCCCAGGCAAGCACTTGGGCAACTTCTTCGGTATTGCCCGGACGAACCACGGCGGGCGTCTTGCCGAAGAATCGGTTGCTCCAGTCAACCAGATAGCCGGCGGTGTCGGCATCTTCGGTGAGCACATTGTTTTCGCCCACAATGGCGCGCAGTTCGGCAAGCATGTCCATCTTTTTCTCTTTCCTGTCTTTGTTCGTTATTCGTTTTGCCTTTGAGGAACGCGGCACAAACCTAAGCAACGTCAAACGTAGCAGCCGGCAAGCAATCCCAGAATACGGTCGCAGCGATTCGTAGCCGATGACGTCGGGATATCTGCAGCCTGCGCTCCGGGGCGACGAGCTTTGCGAACTTGCGCCTTTTGCACGCGTACCGAACCGTCTTCGTCAATAATGAACTCCACGGCGGAACTGCCCGAAGTCAGCCCCAGAAAATCGCGGATGTTCTTCGGCACGGTCACTTGTCCCTTGATCGTTAAGCGCTGGCTCATTTTTTCACTCCTGTTTAGCCGATTTGTCCCCATCGGACGGGTTCGGCAAGTCGGATTAAATCCACCCTGTTTTCACATACAAAAAAAGCCATCCAATCCATTTCGATCAGACGGCCGTTGTATCCGTTTGGTTGCCTAATCAAGGCCACATCCGCTCTCTCTCTGAGAGAGAAGCGTTTCCACCTTGCCCGGACGGAGCAGGTTGGCGCAGACTTTTGGTTTCTGCTTCGAAATGTACCGCTCATCTTACAGATCCGGACAACTCCGCACAATAAGGCATATTGCCTATGTCAACATGGCACTCAAAAGCACAACGTTATGACATTTGATGAACAGACAAAACGGGCGCCTTTTCGTTTGAAGGAAAAGACGCCCTGCCAGCTTTCGTCTTGTGCGCAATTACGCTTCAGGAACCAGCTTTTCAACGCCGCCCATGTAGGGACGCAAAGCTTCGGGCACCGTCACGGAACCATCGGCATTCTGGTAGTTTTCAAGCACAGCCACAAGCGTACGGCCCACAGCAAGGCCCGAACCGTTGAGCGTATGGACAAAGTGCGTACGACCGTCGGCGTCCTTGTAGCGAGCGCCCATGCGGCGAGCTTGGAAGGCTTCGCAGTTGGAGCAGGAACTGATTTCGCGATAAGTGTTCTGAGCGGGCAGCCACACTTCAAGGTCATAGGTCTTGGCCGACCCAAAGCCCATGTCGCCGGTGCACAGCAACACCTTGCGATACGGCAGGCCAAGCTTCTTGAGAATGTTTTCGGCGCAAGCCGTAAGTTCTTCGAGGTGTTCGTAGCTGTCATCGTCGCGCACGATGCGAACCATTTCAACCTTATCGAACTGATGCTGACGGATCATGCCGCGAGTGTCACGTCCATAGGCACCTGCTTCCGAACGGAAGCAAGGCGTGTGAGCGGTGATCTTGATGGGCAGATCGCTTGCCTTGAGCATCTTGCCCGAGACACAGTTGGTAAGCGTCACCTCAGCCGTCGGAATCAGGTAAAGGGTTTCGCCCTTGCCTTCCTGACCGCCCTTCTTGGCTGCAAAGAGGTCCTCCTCGAACTTCGGCAGCTGGCCGGTGCCGCGAAGCGTTTCGGCCGTCACGATATAGGGCGTGTAGCACTCGGTGTAGCCGTGTTCGGTCGTGTGCATATCAAGCATGAACTGAGCAAGCGCACGATGTAACTTGGCAACTTGCCCTTTCATGTAGCAAAAACGCGAGCCGGAAAGCTTGGCGGCCGTATCAAAGTCCAAGCCCAACGGAGCACCGACGTCAACGTGATCCTTCACGGGGAAGTCAAACGTACGAGGCGTGCCCCAGCGGTACTGCTCAACGTTGTCGTGTTCATCGCGCCCCACGGGCACAGATTCGTGCGGCAAGTTGGGAATGCTCATCAGAAGTTCGTTCAGGCGTTCACGCACGCTGTCGAGCTGAGCGGACAGAGCGTTTAGCTTTTCAGGGATGGCAGCGGCTTCGGCCATGAACTGAGCGGCATCTTCGCCCTTGCTCTTTGCAATGCCGATCTGCTTGGAGAGCTGGTTGCGCAACGCCTGCAGTTCTTCCGTCTTGGTTTGCACTTCCTTGCGCTCGTTTTCGAGTGCGTTGAATTCCTTTTCGGGGAAGTCGAAGGGACGCGTCTTCAAGCGGGCGATCACTTCGGGAAGCTGCTTGCGCAGCATATTGATATCGAGCATTTCTAACCTTCGATGATTTGATTTGTCGCACTGCAGTTATGACAGCAACATTCACTGTTGCGTTTGCAGGCCGATCTATAAGAGAATCCCATAGCAATCCAGCCCCAATGGGTCTGAATCACACACAAACGAAAATTTTAGCACCGTGCGGCTTAACGCTTCCGCGCCTTTCCCTGCTTGGCCGCCTGTTCGTTGAGTTCACGCAAGCGCGCGAGTTTTTCGCCAATCTTAATTTCAAGTCCGCGGTCGGTTGGCTCGTACCAACGCATGCCTTCGAGCCCTTCGGGCAAATACACCTCCCCCGCGGCAAAGGCTCCCGCCTCATCGTGAGCGTAGCGATAGCCGTCGCCATAGCCAAGTTCATCCATGAGTTTGGTGGGAGCATTGCGAAGGTACATCGGCACAGGCCGCGTACCGTCTTCACAAATAAAAGCGCGCACCGAGTTAAACGCTTTGTAGACGGCGTTACTTTTAGCGGCAACAGCCAGGTACACAACAGCCTGAGCGAGCGCCAGCTCGCCTTCCGGAGAGCCCAACCGCTCATATATGTCAGCTGCATCCAACGCCACCTGCATGGCTCGCGGATCGGCCAGCGAAATATCTTCCACCGCCATCCGAATCAGACGACGGGCGATGTAACGCGGGTCGCAGCCGCCGTCGAGCATGCGGCACATCCAGTAAAGCGCCGCATCCGGATCCGAACCTCGTACACTTTTGTGCAGTGCGCTGATCTGATCGTAGAAGTTCTCTCCTCCTTTATCGAAACGCCGCAGACTCGAAGGCAGCGCGCTTCGCAGGAAATCTCCATCAATCACAGTCAGCTTTCGGTCGCGCGCCATGCCGCAGGTCACTTCAAGCGCATTGAGACATCGGCGTGCGTCGCCGTCGGCCGTTCCTATCACAATCTTGCGCGCATCATCGGTGAGTTCCAATCCGGGAAACTCGCGCTCAAACGCTCGGTCGATGAGTTCCGAGACCTCTTCGGCAGACAAAGGTTCAAGGACGTACACCGCTGAGCGACTCAGCAATGCCGAATTAACCTCAAAAGAGGGATTTTCCGTTGTAGCACCGACGAAAATGAAAAGCCCGGACTCAACATGCGGCAAAAACGCATCCTGCTGGCTTTTGTTGAAACGATGCACTTCATCGACAAAAACCAATGTCGGGATATGCCGTTGCGTCATCGTTACGCGCGCTTCTTCAACGGCTTCGCGGATTTCTTTGACGCCGCTGAGGACTGCCGAAATCGCAACAAAGGGAAGTCCGAATGCATCGGCCATGAGACGAGCAAGTGTCGTCTTTCCCACTCCGGGCGGCCCCCAGAGAATCATCGAATGCGGTCGGTGCGTTTCAAAAGCCACCCGCAAAGGCTGCCCCGGCCCCAGCAGCTTTTTCTGACCGATCACTTCATCTATCGTCTTCGGGCGCATGCGTTCGGCCAACGGCGCGAGCTTATTGAGCAAAAGCGCCGCTCTTGACGCCGCCTCGCTGGCGACCGACGACCGAATCGGCTGTTCGGGCTCAAGCCCTTCAAATAAGTCCTGAGACATCGTTTTGTCCTTGTCTGCCGAACATCGCCTCAGTGCGTATCCTGCAGCACATCAGCGCCCGAGGGAATCTTGAAGTCGAATGCGCCGGCCTCAATCTTGCCATTGGTTTTCACATCTCGGAACGTAAGCGTCACTGTCTGACCGAAATGGTCAAACAGACGCATGCTCGCCATCACGCCCTTGGCATCAAAGCCGATTTCAAAGCGACGATACGTGAGATCCTCGACGAGCGGCTCGGCCGCCACCCAATCCAGACCGCCGTCGCTTCCCATATCTTTCAAGCGAAAACTTTTCTCAATGTCACCTTTGCCAAACAAAATGGCCGCCGGCGTGGCACTCATCGCTTTGTTGAGTTTTCGCACCGTCACTTGATTAAGATCAGGATCCCACACATAAACGGTTTTGGCATCCGAAACAATCGTTTGCGGATAAGGAGTCTTCGTTTCCCAGACGAACTTGCCGGGACGTTCAAAAACAAACGTCCCTGCGCTGTCACTTCCGGCCGATTCCCCCTTCTTGTCGGTCACCTTTTGAACAAACACCCCCTGCGCCGTTGTCGTCTTATCAGCAAAGGCCAACAACGCCTCCCTGCCGGAAGCAGCCCAAACCGATGCACTCGAACATGCGGCAATAATGAAGATCAGCGCATTTACCATTCGTCGAGTCATTACAGAGCCTCCGTATTGTCTTTGACGAGCACTTCTCGCTTGCCCGCCGGGTTGGGCTTACTGACGATACCGGCCGCCTCCATGCTTTCAAGCAGATTGGCCGCGCGGTTGTAACCGATATTGAAGCGGCGCTGAACGAAGCTTGTGGCCGCACGCTTGTGTTGAATCACCATCTGCACAGCTTCGTCGTAAAGCGGGTCGTTTTCGCCACTGCGCCGAGCTCCGGGAGCACCGCTTTCACCCGCGGCGGAACCCGTTTCCGGCTCGGTAACCGCGTCAACGTATTCAGGCGCACCCTGCGCCTTGAGTTCTTCCACCACGCGCAGCACTTCACTTTCGGCCACCATACAGCCCTGAACGCGCTGCACCCCCTGCCCCGGACGCTTAAAGAGCATGTCGCCCTTGCCGAGAAGGTCCTGCGCTCCGGTGTCGTCAAGCACCACCTGACTGTCAAAGCGGCTTGCCACCTGGAAGCAGACGCGCGCTACGATATTGGCTTTGATAAGCGGCGTCACGATATCCACACTCGGGCGCTGCGTGGCAAGCACCAAGTGAATGCCGGCAGCACGCGCCTTCTGAGCCAGACGCATGATCTGAGTTTCAACTTGCTTGCGGTTGATGAGAATCAAATCGGCAAGCTCGTCAATGAAGCAGACGATGTAAGCAAAAGGCTTGAGTGGCGTATGCGGTTCGGGCGCCTCGGGCGAAACATCGAACGGATCCATTATCGGATTACCGGCAGCAATGGCTGCGCTGACCTTGTCGTTGAAGCTATCGAAGCTTCTCACGCCCAGCTTACTCATCAGGTTATAACGGCGATCCATTTCGTTGACTAGCCAATTAAGCGCATTGGAGGCCTTGTTCATATCCGTCACCACCGGGCAGAGCAGATGCGGAATATCCTGATAAAGCGAAAATTCAACGGTCTTGGGGTCAATCAGCACCAAGCGCAGACGATCCGGCGAGCTCTTGTAGAGTAGCGACAGAATCATCGTATTGATGCAAACCGACTTGCCCGATCCGGTAGTACCGCCCACCAGAAGATGCGGCATCTTGGCCAAGTCGACTACCACGGGCTTGCCCGCAATGTCCTTGCCCAGCGCCAGAGACAGCGACGATTTGCTCTCAGTGAAGTCGGGGCTACCGATGATTTCCTTGAGGTACACCGCCAAGCGCTGTTTGCTTCCGTTGGGAATTTCCAGGCCCATATAGGGCTTGCCGGGAATCACGGGCACCACGCGCACCGAGTCCACTGATAGCGAACGCGTGAGGTCGCGGCGGATGTCATCAACTCGACTGCCCTTGACGCCGGGCGCAAGTTCAAGCCAATACTGCGTGATGACAGGACCGGCCTGCGCCCCCACGACGGTTGCATCAATGCGATATGTCTTGAGTTTGGTTTCGATGAGGCGGCTGATCTTTTCTACCGTCTCTTCGCTGATACCGCGTTGATCAGAAGGCGGATCGATCAGGATCTCCAGATCAGGCCCCTTGACGCCTTCAGACGAAGTCGTGGCGGCAGCCTTGGCACGCTTGCTTCGTGTTGTAGCCGCAGAGGGGCGCTTGACAACATCCTTTACTTCGGCAGGAGCAGAAAGATCAGCCTCGACTTTTTCTTCCGTCGTTTCTTCGGTAGCTTCGTCTTGTTCAGAGACAGTCTGCGGCTTTTCCTTACGACGCGGCGTAGTGATGAATTTCACGATCGTTTCGAAAATCAGACCGAGTTTTTCGGCCAGATCAAACCAAGAAAAGCCAAAAACAAATGACAGACCGACGGCCGTTAGCAGCATAAAGAGGAAGGTCGAGCCCCAGATTCCGAAAAATGGCGTCACTTGGCTCGCCACAAATTGACCGTAAAGACCACCGGCACCGAGCGGAAGCGTCACGCCCGCGTAACCGAACTGCAGCGTCTCCAATCCGACAGAGGCGCTCATAAGGATGACAAAACCGACGCTTGCGGACCAAGGACGAAGGCTGTACTGCACAGTATTGGCGCGAGCCCACAACGCCCGCACCATCTGCACACCGGAAAAAGCGAGCACCGCCACAACCCACCAGGCCGATCGACCAACCAGCCAGTAGGAAAAATCCGCCGCCCAGGCCCCAACGATGCCACACAGGTTGGCGGCCTTTTGAGTGCCGGTTACGGAAAACCCGGGATCAGCCGGCGAGTACGTTGCAAGCGAAAGCCCGAACAAGACGGCCAAAGCAATGCACACGACCCAACCACCGGCAATCATGAGGTAGCCGGCCGCTCCGGAAAAGCGAGCAAACGCCTCGGCACGAGCGACCCTGGCCTGCTCCCGAGCTGCTTTCTGATCGGCACGTTGCTGTGCCTCTTTGTTTTCTCGCCATTCGCTGGCGATAGCGGGTTTCTTGGTTTTACGCATAGCCGATGAATTATAAGGATTTCCGCGCTTTTCTCGCCGTTTTGGACTTGTTCTCACAGCAAGATTTTGCGGAGTTTTCAACAGCTTGAAAGGTCGCGTACATTTGGCAAAACAAAATCGGCTTACTCACAAATACCTGAGTGCACTTGTCGAATATACTGCCCTCATCTTCAGTTTTTCCAAGGAACGTACCGCTATGCAGACCATGCCCAACATCACGATGGTAACCGACGCCAACTTCGACTCGGTTGTCGCTGAAAGTCAAAAGCCTGTGCTTCTTGCCATCGGCGCACAGTGGTGTCCCGACTGCCGCCGTCTCCAGCCTCTGTTCATGCAATTTGCCAAGGATTACAGCGACAAGTTGGTGTTTGCCAGCTGCGACTTTGACAACAACCCCGGCATTAAGGAGAAGTTCGACGTGCGTCATATTCCGGTGTTTGTCGTCCTGAAAGACGGCCAACCGGTCGACACGCTCATTGAGCCCAAGAGCATTGCTCCGTTCAAGGAATTTGTTGAAAAAGCAGTTGCCTAACGTTGAGAAATGGCGCTTTGAACCTCCGTTCGAGGCGCCTTAGGCTCTTGCTTTCAATGTCCGCCTCGGGCATAATGCCTCCTTCGCAGGCGTATGCTTGCGGTTGAAAAATTTGATCAGTGGGGGTGTAGCTCAGCTGGGAGAGCGCTGCGTTCGCAATGCAGAGGTCAGGGGTTCGATCCCCCTCATCTCCACCACTCAAAAGTCCGCCGATGTCCGCTCGCATCAGCGGATTTTTTGTTTGCAACAAGGCCCTCAACCGCCAGGAAATGCTCGAACAGACGCATTGTCATATTAGGTTATATGGTATAGTCGAAAATGGGTGAATAGTTGCAAGAATTCCGAGATCCCGGGCTGTCTGCCGGGACTCTTTTTGCAATAGAAGAAGAACAAATTTTCGGGAGAAAACGGGTGAGTACACGACAAACCTGGTCAAGCCGCTTGACCTATATCCTGACCGTTGCCGGCGCGACGATCGGATTCGGCGCCACATGGCGCTTTCCTTATCTCGTCGGTGAAAACGGCGGTGGCGCATACGTGCTCACCTTCATTGCCGTCATGATGCTCGTCGGCATTCCCATTATCCTTGTTGAAAACGTCATCGGCCGCCGCGCACAGGCCAACAGCGTCGACGCCTTTGCTTTGGCTGGCCGTGCTCCCGGCTATTCTCCGAGTCCCTTATGGAAACTCTTCGGCTACACAGGGCTTTTGGGCGCCTTCGGCATTCTCGCCTACTACATGGTAATCGGCGGCTGGGTGATCTCATACATCTGGCATATTTTCCTCGGCGCAGCAGGCGTTGCCGGAGGCCTGGACCTTTCGAGTCCTATCACGAAAGAACTCACCGAAAGTTTCTATTCCGACACCATTGAACATTCGCCCTTTGCAATCACCTGCTACACGCTCGTCTTCGTTCTCATCAACTGGGTGATCCTGCGCAAAGGCGTCATTCAGGGCATCGAACGCTCGGTGAAGTACCTGATGCCTCTGTTGCTGCTGTGCCTGCTGATCATGGTGATTCGCAACCTCACGCTCGACGATGCTGCAGCCGGCGTGAGCTTCTACCTGACGCCTGACTTCTCCAAAATCACACCCCGACTTTTCCTTGACGTGCTCGGCCAGGTGTTCTTTGCCCTGTCACTTGGTTTCGGTGTGATGATCACGCTTTCTTCGCACCTGAACCAGAAGGAAGACATGGTCAAGACAGCTGTTATTACAGGCATCATCAATACGCTGGTGGCCGTAATGGCGGGCTTCATGATCTTTCCGTCGCTCTTTAGCGCCAATTTGGCTCCCGATTCCGGACCGTCTCTGGTCTTCAAGTCTCTTCCGATCGCATTCTCCGAAATGTTCCTCGGCAACTTCTTTGCGATCGTCTTCTTCCTGTTGCTGGTGATTGCTGCTCTGACGACGTCGCTGACCATCTATCAAGTGATCATCAGCGTGCTTGTTGAACGTCTGCGCATCAGCCTGGGCCGCGCCATCAATCTGACGCTTGGCGGCATCTTCCTGTTCGGCAATCTGCCTTGCATTCTTGCCTATGGTCCGTGGCGCGACGTACGCATTCTCGATCGCAACATTTTCGATGCGTTCGACTTTGTGAGCGGCAACATCTGCTTTGTGATCACAGCACTCGGCGCCACCATTTTCGTGGGTTGGATTATGAAAAACAACGCCAAGGACGAAATCGACAACTGCGGTACGCTGCCGCATAAAACCACCGGCCTTTGGTTTGTCTGGGTGCGTTATGTCATTCCGGTCGTGATCATTGCGATCTTCGCATACGGCCTGCGAGGCTTCTTCGCCTAACAGCGGGTTGTATCCGATCGGACAGGAAGCGCTTCTAACTTGAGGCGCTTCCTTTTTTTGTTCCTCCGGATTGCCCGTTTCTGCCAAATTCTTGTTCACTGTTGTCGTACGTCTTTCGAGCTATAGCATCCTGAAAAAGCACGGGTATCATACGAAAAGCAAAAACATCATACTGGCGGCAGTCGCGCGCCGTCCTCTTTGAGAATTCGGATATGCTCGGTCGTCTTTTTCAATCCGCTACCCTTGTTTTGCTTTTCGGCATATTGTCGCTGAGTGCAGATGCCGCCCCCATAACCATCACCGATCTCGAGAATCGCACGATCACGCTCAAAGAGACTCCGCAGCGCATCGTCGTGGGAAACTACATCCTTAACTTTCTGATGGTGGGCGGAACCGAGAGTTTGAAAAAAGTCGTCGCCCTGCCTCAGGACGGCTGGCAGGCCACGCGTTTTGGCGAATACACTGCGCTGACAAAGTCTTTTCCTGAGATCAAGAAAATCCCGAGCATCGGCGGCTACCACGACAACATTCTCAACACGGAAAAGATCATTTCGCTCAAGCCCGATCTCCTGTTGATCAACAAAAGCCAGTACGCCGACAACAACAAACGCGTCGAAGTTCTTCAGAAAGCCGGCATTCCGACCGTGGTGCTCGACTACCACGCGCTTACCGCTGCCAATCACACGCAAAGTACGAAAATCCTAGGCGAACTGCTCAATCAGAAATCCACGGCCGAAAGTCTGAATCGACGCTATCTTGAAGTTGCCGATATCGTCCGCGAGCGCGTTTCCAAACTCCCCGAATCAGCCAAAGCCCGCCGCGTCTACGTCGAAACCGGAAGCAAAGGCCCAGGCGAATATGGCAACACATACAACAAGGGCGTGCTCTGGGGCGGCATTCTCAATCAGCTGCAGGCAAACAACATTGCCGCGGACATGAAGCAGCCCTACGCAGCACTTTCCCGCGAATACGTGCTAGCACACAATCCGCAGATTGTTATCATCACCGGCAGTATCTGGCAAGGCGCTCATGACACCGATCAAATGCGCATGGGGCTTTCCGTCTCCCCCAAAGAAGCACAATCGCGGCTGCGCGGCTTTGCCTCTCGTCCCGAATGGAAAACCCTTGAAGCCGTCAAGACCGGAGAGGTCTACGGCGTTGACCACGGCTCTCTCCGCTCCATGGTTGACTACACGTATCTGATGGATCTCGCCAAAATCATCTACCCTGAAGCATTTGCCGATTTTGATCCGCTTGCCGAATACAACCGTTTCTGGAAAACATATCTGCCTGAAGTTGACGGCTCGGGAACATTCTTCATCAAGCTCGAACGCTAAACCGATCGCAAAGGAAATCGAACCGTGAGCTGCGACCTGCAATACCGACTTCAAAGCCGAAAACGCCTGCGCATTCTCGCTGCCGGTGTTGTCGGAGTCGTTTTGCTTGCCTTAGCAGACCTGATGACGGGCTCTTCCGGCATGAAACTTGCCGCGGTGCTTCAGGCTCTGCTGCAAGGGCCAGAAGCCGGCACAGCTGAAGCCGTCATCGTCTGGTCCATTCGTCTGCCGATGACGCTGACGGCTTTCTTCGTGGGAGCCGCCTTATCGTTGGCCGGTCTGCAAATTCAAAACATCACCGGCAATGCATTGGCAAGTCCATCAACACTGGGGATTTCCTCAGCCGCCGGATTCGGCGCAGCCGGCGCCATCACCGCCGGATTTACGATTTTCGGTATGCTTTGGCTCGGCACGGCGCTTGCCGCTTTTTTCATGGCCATCATCGTGTCTGCGGCCATCTACTGGCTCGGCGGCCGGCGCGGCATGTCGCCTTCGACCGTGATCCTTGCGGGCATCGTCATGAACTTCTTTTTCATGGCACTGCAGCAATTCCTGCAGTACCATGCAAGCCCCGAAGTCGCGCAACTCATCAGCGGCTGGACCTTCGGAAATCTGGAGCGCAGCACATGGACCAGCACGGCAGCAGCCGCTGCCGCCGTGATCGCCGCAGCAGCATATTTGATCGGACGCTCGTGGGAACTAACGACGCTCACCATCGGTGAAGAAAGAGCCCTGAGCCTGGGTGTTCCCGTGCGTCGTCTTCGCGTTGTCGCTTTTGGCATTAGTGCGCTGCTGATCGCCTGCTCCGTTTCCTTTATCGGAACCGTCAGCTTCGTCGGACTGGTTGCACCGCATCTGGCCAAATTGACGCTCGGCGAAGATCAGCGCTATCTTTTGCCGGGAAGTCTTTTGACCGGCGCCATGCTGATGCTCGCAAGTTCCGTGGCCGCTAAACTGCTCTCGGCCGGCGCCGTTCTACCGGTCGGCATCGTCACAAGTCTTGTGGGGGTGCCGTTTTTGCTTGTTTTACTTTTGCGCAGCACTCACGCCCGTTACGCCTAAGCCGCGTCATTGCTTTGTTTTTGAGGCCTCGAGGCCATCGAGAAGATCGCTCATGCAGATTCTTTCAACCGCTATCCCCGACATTGTGTTGCTGGCGCCTGCCGTCTATCGAGACGATCGCGGCTATTTTCTGGAGTCATACAACCGCCGCACACTTGTTTCGCTCGGCATCAAAATTGACTTTTTACAGGACAGCGCCTCGTTTTCTCGGCAAGGCACACTCAGAGGGCTGCATTTTCAGAAGGGCGAGCACGCCCAAACCAAACTTGTGCGGGCGGTATACGGTCGCATTCTGGATGTGGCGCTGGATATTCGAGCGGGTTCCCCCACCTTCGGACAATATGTTGCAGCTGAACTCTCCGACGAAAACAATCTGCAGATGTACATTCCCAAAGGGTTTGCTCACGGCTTTGCAGTCCTCTCAGATGTCGCGCATGTGGCCTACAAAACCGACGCCTACTACGCCCCCGAAAGCGAGGGTGCGATCAATGCCGCAGATCCGGAACTTGCCATTGACTGGCAACTGGACGGCACCGTTTGCCTGCAGTCCGGCAAGGACAAAGCGGCCCCTTCTTGGGAGCAATATTGCCAGGCGCCTGCCTTTCACTATGAAGGAGCTCGCAGATGATCTTGATCACCGGCGCAAGCGGTCAATTGGGACAAGCGCTCACCGCGCTTTGTCAAAGACGAGGCATCGCTTGCCGTGCGTATTCTCGTCAGGCATTGGACATCTGCGATCAAGCCCGCATAAAAGCTTGTTTTGACCTCGAGTCCTTCGACTGCGTGATCAATTGCGCAGCCTACACCGCCGTCGACGCCGCCGAAGATGATCCGCAAACCGCTTTTTCCGTCAATGCCGAGGGGCCCCGGATTCTTGCCGAAAGCGGCGTACCGGTCATTCACGTGTCAACCGATTATGTCTTTGACGGAAAAAGTTCTTTGCCATACGGCACCGATGCCCCCGTCAATCCGCTCTCGGTCTACGGCCGCAGCAAGCGCGCCGGCGAAACCGCGCTTCTCTCAGGCGGCTTTTCGGGTCTGATCGTGCGCACGGCATGGCTTTACAGTAAGAAAGCGGACAGCCGCAATTTCTACCAAACCATCCGGCAACTCGCATCAAACCGAAACAATCTACGCGTCGTCAACGACCAGATCGGCGCACCGACGCTTGTCGACGATCTGGCAAAAGCATTGGTTTCGCTCTACGAACAAAAGGCACACCTGCAGCCGATGCGGCTTTTGCACTTTACCAACGCAGGAAGCGGCTCGTGGTATGACTTTGCCTGTGCCATCGTGCGGCATCTCGATTTGTCCTGCTACATCGAGCCCGTTGCTACGAGCGACTATCCGACAAAAGCAAAGCGACCGTCCTACAGCGTGTTGTCGCTCAACTCGCTGCAACCCTACGCAATTGAGCCGCGGCATTGGCTGACGGCATTGACGGAAGATTCTTCCCATGTTTGAAAAAAGCATTCTCGTCACCGGCGGCGCCGGCTTTATCGGAACCAATTTCGTGGCGTATTTTGCGCACACCTACCCGAACTATCGTCTGATCGACCTGGATGCGCTCACCTACGCGGGTTCTCGATACGCCTTTGACGCACAAGCGCGAATGCCAAACGTCGTGCCTGTCGAAGGTGACATCCGCAATGCCGAGCTCATTCGCGATCTCCTCGAAAAATACGACATCACGGGTGTCATCCATTTTGCCGCTGAAAGCCACGTTGACAATTCCATCGTCGATCCTCTGCTTTTTGTCGACACCAATGTCAACGGAACCGTGGCGCTGTTAAACGAATCCCTTCGCTACTGGAAACGCAAGAGCTGTCTGGCTCAAGCCCGCTTTCATCACATTTCCACCGATGAAGTCTACGGAAGCCTCGGCGAGGAGGGCTTTTTCACAGAAAAAACGCCCTATGCGCCCAACGGCCCCTATTCGGCAAGCAAAGCCGCTTCGGACCTGCTCGTTCGCGCCTATTGCCGCACGTACGGCTTGAACGCGACGATTTCTAACTGCTCCAACAACTACGGCCCCTGGCAGCACAGCGAAAAACTCATTCCCACCATCATCCGCAAGGCTCTTGCGCACGAAGCGATACCGCTTTACGGCAACGGCAGCAACGTGCGCGATTGGATTTGGGTGATGGACCACTGTCGCGCCGTTGACAAAATCTTTCACGACGGTCAAGCCGGCGAAAGCTATAACGTGGGCAGTCACGAGGAACACTCGAATCTGGACATGATGCGCATCGTTTGCCGTCTGTTGGATCGACTCGAACCCTGGGGCGGACACCGCTACGAAGAGCTCATCAAAAACGTCACCGATCGCCCCGGTCACGATTTCCGCTATGCCATTGACGCAAGCAAAATCCGCCGTGAGCTCGGCTGGAACCCCGAAATGTCATTTGAAACCGGCATCAAACAAACGGTACAGTGGTATCTGAGCCTTCATCGCCAACGCACAAATCAATACAAAATAAACGACGAAGACGAAAGATAACAGCAAAAGTCACCTTTCAAAAGAGAAATCTCACAAGGACCGAGCTATGGGGCACACTCATCCGCACGACCATGACCATCATCACGAAAACCTATTGAGCGGGCTCGACCGACCGGTTCACACCGACCTGAAACTGAGCATCGAGAACCTTTCTGTGTCGTTCGGCAGCAAAACCGTTCTCTCCGACGTTTCGGCCGACATCGCAGGCGGCGAACTGGTAAGCGTCATCGGTCAGAATGGTTGCGGCAAAACCACATTGCTCAAAGCCGTGGCAGGGCTCGTGAAAGCAACCGGGCGAGTGCTCGCCACCGAAAACGGCAAAACCCTCTCCAACAGCGCCGTGGCGTATGTTCCTCAGCTCACCGCCGTCCAGAGTCGCCTCACGGTGTTTGAAATGGTGTTGCTCGGACTCGTGAATGATCTTTCGCTTACGGTCAACGGCAAAACGTTTGACCGCGTTGATGCAGTACTTCATGCCATGCACATTAATGAACTGGCCTCCGAACCGGTCCTGTCTCTGTCGGGCGGCCAAAAGCAACTCGTTTTCATGGCGCAGGCTTTTGTTTCCTCTCCGCGCGTGTTGCTGCTTGACGAACCCACAAGCGCTCTGGACCTGCGTCATCAGCTCATCGTGATGCAAGCGGCACGCCGATACACCGAGCGCACGGGTGCCGCAACCGTGTGCGTCGTGCATGACCTGATGGCCGCCGCCCGCTTTTCCGACCGTCTCATCATGCTTGACCACGGTCGCGTGCGAGCCTGCGGCACGCCCAAAGAAGTATTAAAGCCCGATATGCTCGAAGCCGTGTATCGCGTGAGCACTCATGTGGGTCTGACCGAACCGGGTTTTATCAACGTGGTGCCGATCGAGCCGCTCTGAGCAAAGCGCAAACAAAAACACCGGGCGAGAAACATTCGCACCGGTGCCTATCGTCGACTCCGAAAATCAGCCGTTACATTTTGGCGACTTTGGTGAGTTCAACGTCAAAAATCAGCGTAGCGTAGGGAGGAATCACACCGGGGTAACCCTGTGCTCCGTATGCGAGATTGTAGGGAATCGTAAGCTTGCGCTTACCGCCCACCTTCATGCCTTCAATGCCCTGCTCCCAGCCGGCAATCACCATGCCCTGTCCAAGCGGGAATTCGATCGGCTCACCGCGCGGGATGCTCAAATCAAACACCGTGCCGTCGGTGAGTTTGCCCGTATAGTGCACGCTCACAACCATACCGGGCTTGGCTTCTTCTCCGGTACCGATCTGCACTTCATCAATTTCAAGCTCGCCGGGTTCGGGCACTTCCTCCACCTCGAGAAGCTCAACTTCAAATTCGAGCGTTGCATTGGGAGGAATCACGCCGCCGGCGCCGTATTCGCCGTAACCGTATTCAGGAGCAATCACAAGCTTGCGCTTGCCGCCCACCTTCATGCCGGCAAAACCTTCGTCCCACCCGCGGATCACCTGACCGGCACCAAGCGTAAAGTCAAACGGCTGGCCGCGCGGAATACTCGAATCGAACACCGTGCCGTCGGTGAGTTTGCCCGTGTAATGCACGGTGATGCGAGCGCCTTTTTTGGCTTCGGCGCCGTCGCCGACCACGATGTCGGTAATCTGTAGAGGTTCGGTCATATTTTGGTTTCCGTTGTTGAGGCCGTCAGTTTGCGGCCAAATGGTTGAACTTGGCCCGTATCTTGCCGAGATTTCCTCGACGGAGCAAATCTTCGGCTCCTCAGATGCTGTTTCTAAGCAAGTTACCTTATTGCGGCTTATCGAAAGTCTAGGTAAAGTAAGCGCAACGATCGGTACGGTTTACCGACAATTCTCTTTGTTCGGATAACAGATGATGAACTTGACGAAGCATTTCAACCAGTTTTGGTGGTGGCACCTCCCATAGGGCGGGTGCGCTTTGTCACATCACAATAACGAGTGAAGTTTGAAAAGAAGAACCCGCGGACAACGACTTCCACGAGCGGCACTGTTATCACGTCGATTCCCACTGGCACTGTGCTTAGTGTTTCGGCAGTCAGCGGCAATGACAGCTGGTATCAGACGACTTACAGCACCTATGGTACTGGTTATGTCATGAAGTCCTTCGTTGCCGTCGCATCCGACACGGTGGAAGTGAATGCAACGAACGTCAATGTTCGTAATTCTGCTAACGGCAGCACTGTCCTCTACACGCTTAGTTCGCCCGCAACCGCAACGGTTCAGGATGTTTCGTCCGATTGGGTGAAGATTCAGCCCTCCGGCAAAAAGGTCGGCTGGATTAAGGCTGATTACGTCAACAAGAAGAGCAGCGGCAGTAGTTCTTCCGGCGGCAACAGCAGCGGCGGCGGTAGTTCTTCTTCCTCTGACCTTGTTGGAAAATCGGGAATGGTCGCTGTCAATGCAAGTGGGCTGAATGTACGCAGCAGTGCAAACGGCAGCTTACTGAGTTATAAACTTTACAACGGTGAAAAGGTCACCATTCTGGAAGTGAGTACCGCCGGCGGTTACACTTGGTATCGCGTTCAGGATTCGCAGAACCGTACGAATGGCTGGGTTCGCTCCGATTTCATTGCAGTGGATAATACCAGCGGTGGAACGACGGAAAACAGAGTTTTGGGCACAAGTTTTGACGGTTATACCACAGATGCTGTTTCCAGCTATGTAACTATCAGAAGTCGTCCCCGTGCAAGCAGCGCTGACATACATCACTTTGAAGTAACAGAAGTCATGACATTCTACACATTTACTGGTGTAGGTACAGTCGCCGAACAACGTCAATGGTTATATGTGGATCATGGTGCTTTTTCTGGCTATGTTTGTGCTCGTTATATTGGCGGCGGTGCAAATTCGTTCAGCGGTAATGCACAGGTTAACGAGTCGCAGGGCGTCTATCTTCGTCTTCTTCCTTCTACCAGTGCTGACCGTATTGCTCTTCTTCCTTTTGATAGTTATGTCAAAATTCTGGATACATCGGTTGCAAACTGGTATCGTGTTGCTTCTGTAAAAGGCACAGGCTGGGTCTCTGCTGATTGCATTACACTAAAAAAGTGACAGGACTGCCTTCCACAATCCTGTCACACTCTCTTATCCTTTTGGGATGGAAGCATCTACGCCCCAGATGCTTCCATCCTCCGCATAGATTCCTACTTCATAGTAAACCTCATTGGTTGTCAGATGCTCTTCATACTTGCAGAAAATCAGCTCCCACACGGCAACCGGGTTATCGCTTTCCGGGAAAGCAATCTTAAACTGGAACTCCGGATAATATTCCGCCAGCGTGTCCCACGATACATCAAACTGCTCATGAATCGCCATCACTGCCAGCTGGAATGCCTTTTCCTGCGGAACTGCGTTTTCATCCGGCATCGCCACAACCCATGAATAATAGCCAATATCATCATAGGTGCTATGCGCCATCTGACGCCGACCCAGCAGAAAATCCTCAAATGCTTCACTCAGCGGATGATTATTAATGCTCGCCCGCAGAGACGTCCCGACAGACCCTTCGTCCATCTTCTGCCACAAGTCAGCAATCGCGGCTTCATCCTCCGCCGTCAGCGTAATCGTATATTCCCCCTGCGCCCACGTTTTCGTCCAATAGTTATCCGCAAACGCGGTCGTGCTGAACAGCATCACCATCACCGCCATCAGCAGTCCCAGCAGTCGTTTCATCCGTTTCTCCTCCTTCATTGCTCCGGGCTTTCCGCCCTGTTTGCTTCCATTATATCATCATCCGGCGGAAAAAGGAAGCGCAAAAACCGGGCAGGTCAGCCCTCCCGACCTGTCCGGTTACTTCCTATTGTAACGAAAGCTATCCAAAGGAATTTTTGCAAGATTCCACCTAATATCTTGACTTTCATCTTTTGTCCACCTATAATGTACATAGAATAGGAGGTCTTTTCTATGAAACGTGCGTTTCTTCTGCTGGTGCTTCTTTGTCTCTTGCCCATCCATGCGCTGGCACAGTTCATAACC
>ENA-USUJ01000985-USUJ01000985.1-human-gut-metagenome-genome-assembly--contig:-NODE-985-length-25256-cov-5.045594_pt1 | contig 25256 bp, 19 predicted proteins | sample MGYA00250061_ERZ773398 | MGnify/ENA primary metagenome ERZ773398 (study PRJEB29103, sample SAMN06111992) | human gut metagenome | biome: human gut; feature: ankylosing spondylitis patient; material... | reverse complement strand
CCCGCCCGAATATGTCGAACCCGATTTCGGTCTTGAAACCTCTGTATTCGCCAAGCGGTCGGAGATCGGGATTGGTCATCTTCTTGCAAAATGCAAGAATTGCCTTGCCCGCTTCGGCTTTGACCGTGATTTCTTTGCCTTGCACGATCATGGGGGAAAAGCCCTTTTCGTCCTTATGCGTGTTTTCCTTAGCGATTTCAATATCTGCCCCATATCCCGCAATGCGTTCTTCCTCTTCGGAAACTTCTTTCGGGAAATCCTTGAACAGCTGATCCTCCAGCATATACCTCTCGGACAGATGGGCAGACTTTTGCAGTTTCAGTTTTGCCACATCCGCATCAAGCTGCATCTTCTCCATAATCTTCGGATTTCCGCTTGCAAGGGCTTTGATCTCCGCATAAGACAGCGCCGTATCGTCCACATCTTCGGCGCAGCGCACGGGAGACTTCGATGTCATAATCTGACTGATAAATTTCTGCTTACTCTCCAAAAGCTGATACATATATGCGTCAAAGGTTCCCTCCGTGACATAGCGGTATATCTCTACTTCCGGATTGCTGTTGCCCTGACGGACGATTCGACCGAGGCGCTGTTCCAAATCGCTTGGTCGCCACGGTACATCCAGATCGTGAAGCGCTATCAGACGCTCCTGCACATTTGTGCCGGCTCCCATTTTGAAAGTGGATCCCATCAATACCCTGACCTGTCCGCTTCGTACCTTGGAGAACAGGTCTTTTTTCTTTGCGTCGGTGTCTGCATCATGGATAAAGGCAATCTCGGATTCGGGTATCCCCTCCTCTATGAGTTTTTTCCTGATGTCATCGTACACATTGAACTTACCGTCATGATGCGGCGTGGAAAGGTCGCAGAATACAAGCTGTGCCGACTTCTGTTCCGCCGTCCGCTTCCAAATATCCACGACATTGCGCACGCAGTGGTTGACCTTGCTTTCTTCAAAGTCCGGCAGGTCGGGATTCAGCAGCCTCTGATCCAACGCGGCTTTTCGTCCGTCGTTCGTTATCAAAAGCATATTATCCTCATTCGACGATACCATGTGCGAATGAACTTTTGCTGCTCTGTCCGCAAAGGACTGCACCATCTCTTTCTGAATCTCACTGGACGGCTCTTTCTCAACATGGAAGTTTGCTTTCGGAACGGGGAGATTCAGCATATCCGCCGTTTGTACATCGGCAACTTCTTTGAACATCGCCATGAGTTCGGGAATATTGAAAAACTTTGCAAAGCGTGTTTTGGCTCGATAGCCGGTTCCGGTAGGGTCAAGCTCAATCGCTGTCACCGTTTCTCCAAAGGTTGAAGCCCATGCGTCAAAATTGGTCAATCCCTTTTCTTTCAGCGCGTTATATTGCAGATACTTCTGCATGGTATAAAGTTCTACCATCGTATTGCTGATCGGTGTTCCCGTTGCAAAGGTTACGCCCTTTCCGCCCGTGATTTCATCGAGATACCGGCACTTCATATAAAGGTCGGAGGACTTCTGCGCTTCGGTCTGCGAGATACCTGCCACATTCCGCATTTTTGTGTATGCGGCGAGGTTTTTGTAAAAGTGTGCCTCATCCACAAAAAGCCTATCAACACCGAGCTGTTCAAAGGTCACGACATCATCCTTGCGGCTGCGGTCGTTGAGCTTGTCCAATTTCAATTGCAACTGCTTCTTGGTTTTCTCAAGCTGCTTGATAGTAAAACGCTCCCCGCGACTTTCCTTGAGTTCCGAGATACTGTCCATCAGCTCGTCAATTTCGTTTTGCAGCATCATTGCCTGACGCTCTGACGACATGGGTATCTTCTCAAATTGGCTGTGCCCGATGATAATCGCGTCATAATCGCCCGTTGCAATTCTTGCACAGAATTTTTTGCGGTTCTTGGTTTCAAAATCTTTCTTGGTAGCGACAAGAATATTGGCAGACGGATATAGTTGCAGATATTCACTCGCCCATTGATTGATCAGGTGATTGGGGACAACGAACATGGATTTACTGCAAAGCCCCAACCGCTTGCTCTCCTGCGCGGCGGCTACCATCGTAAAGGTCTTCCCTGCGCCTACAACATGGGCGAGAAGCGTATTTCCGCCATAAAGAATACGGGCAACCGCGTCTGCCTGATGGTCACGGAGCTTTATTTCAGGGGACATCCCATAGAAGCGAATGTGTTTGCCGCTGAACTCACGGGGGCGTATGCTGTTGAACTTCTCGTTATAGAGCTTGCAAAGCCTTTCGCGCCGATTGGGGTCTTTCCATATCCATTCCTCAAATTTTCGGCGGATCTCTTCCTGCTTGCCCTGTGCAATCGTGGTTTCCTTCTTGTTCAGCACCGCTTTTTTATTACCGTTTTCATCCTCAATATAGTCAAAGACGCGCACATCCTTGAGATTGAGGGAATCCTCGATAATGTTGTACGCATTCACTCTGGAAGTACCGTATACGCTGGTCGCTTTTACATTTCCTTTTCCGTAAGACTTATCTGTAATCCGCCACTGCCCCGTAATCGGTTCAAACTTCACTTGCATTCGGTACTTATAGTAGTACGGGATTTCAAGCAGCTCAAAAACGAATGCCTGTATATCTTCCGGCGGAATCCATGTGGAACCGAGCCTGACCCCGATTTCCGATGCTGACAGATCTTTCGGTTGCACTCTTTCCAGTGCTTCCACATTAACGGCGTAATCATCCGGGGACTGTTCCGCGCTTCGCCTTGCCGTTGTCAATTTTTCGCGGACATTGCCGGAAAGATACTCATCTGCCGGCAAGTATTTGGGTTGCTTGTCGTTTCCGGACCCGTAAAGCGGATTGAGAAAAATAACGCCTCTGAGATCGGCAAGGATTTCTGCTTCGCTTTTTCCTGTCAGTTCGCTCATATAGTCCATATCCACAAAGGCGTGTTCTCCGAGCGACACCGCCAGCGCCTCGCTCGCCGTATCCACACGGTCAACGGTCAGGCACGGGTTGATGGTTCGCTTCGTGAAAATATCCGCCTTTTCTTTCAGATTGCCTTCCTCGTCCAGCTTTTCAAGCGAACATAAGAGGAAGTAGGCGTTATCTTCATCGAACACGGACGCATTACCGCGGCTGCCCAAGAGTCCGTACTTGGCGGTAAAACGGTCGTACTGTTCATTCAGCTTCTGTTGCAGAGCGTGTACCGCGTCGTCCGGGTAATTCTCAAGCTGGGCATCAATGAGTGCTTTCACCGTGTCACGGATTGCAATCATGCCTTTGATGCGGTTCTCCCCTGTCATAGAGGTTTCCACCGGCTTCATAATGCTGTTCTCGCGGTAGTACACCTTGCCGTTTACAAGCGCATACGAGAAGTTACGCACAGACGGGTCTGCCGGAAGAATACCGTCCGATTCTTCTCCTGTCAGTTCGTCCTGCTCGACCTCGGATACTTCGGCGTGGATGTTGCTGACCGCTTCCGACAGCAGTTCCGAAAGCTCCATATCCGCAAACGGCTTGCAGGTGGTCTGCGGGCCGAAAGGACCCGATTCCGTTACCATACTGCCGAGTACCATATCCGGATGTTCGACAACGTATTGGTTCATCTCTATGCCGTTTTCGTCTTTTCCGAGGTGGCACCAATCGGGATCGCACTCTACCATGCGGTCGCGCTTCTGAAGAAAGATAATATCTGCGACGGCTTCCGTTCCCGCCGACGCCTTAAAGGTCGTATCCGGCAGGCGGATTGCTCCGAGGAAGTCCGCACGGGCGGCGATATACCGTCTGACGGACGGGTTCTGCTTATCCAGCGTCCCTTTACTTGTAATAAAGGCAACGACACCTCCGGGACGCACCTGGTCAAGTGCTTTGGCGAAAAAATAATCGTGAATGAGAAAGTTGTTCCGGTCATACCGCTTATCCTGCACCTTGAACTGCCCGAACGGGACATTGCCGATTGCGACATCAAAGAAACTGTCAGGGTATGCGGTGTTTTCAAATCCCGTGACCGAGATATTCTGCCGCTGATACAACTGCTGTGCGATGCGACCGGAGATGCTGTCAAGCTCCACACCGTAAAAGCGGGATTCACTCATGCTATCCGGCACAAGTCCCATAAAGTTTCCGACGCCGCAGGAAGGCTCCAGAATGTTGCCGCTGGTAAAACCCATATTTTCAAGTGCTTTGTAGATCGCCTTGATGACTACGGGCGGCGTATAAAAAGCCGTCAGAGTGGATTCTCTGGCGGCGGCATACTCGGCTGGGGTAAGAAGTTCGGAAAGCTCCCGGTATTCCTGCGCCCAGCTATCTTTATTTTCATCAAAGGCATCCGGAAGCCCGCCCCAACCGGTGTACTCCGAAAGGATCTGCTGTTCTTCCGGTGTTGCGATACGATTTTCACCCTCCAGCGTATGCAAAAGACGGATGGCGGCAATGTTGCGGCGGTATTTCTCTTTCGCACCGCCCACGCCGAGATCGTTGTCCGTAATACGGAAGTCGTGCTTTTCATCAAACGGAATTTCCGGGTGAAATGTCGTAATTGTCTTTTTCAGCTTCGGCTTTTCCTCCTGCAAGGTAGGCATTGCCGTTTCTTCGCTGTCCGCTTCCGGCGCATTGCCCGGAAACATCCGATAACCGTCAGCTCCATACTCCGCTTCGTAGGCATCACCTGCTCTCTCGGCTTCCCTGTCTACCATGTAGCTCTCAATCTCCCGGTTGATCGTGGAAAGGTTCTCCGCCGTAAAGCCCGTATAGTCCGGCTCCGTATCAAAGGTTGCCATTGCTTCCGTAAAGAACGGTGTTCTTGCATCCGCAAGCTCGCAATCCGCCATTTCACTGATACTGTCGATGAAAGCGTCTTTCTGTTCTTTGTCCGTGAAATCTCCGCCGTTGCTTACAAAGTCCTCATAGGCTTCTCTGAATACGGAGAAAGAGAGCGTGTTCGTCACAAGCTGCCCGCCCGCATCCGAATCGGGATTGTAATAAATCCAATAAAGCTCTTCTCTTGTCGAATCAAGGAAGATATGCTCCTCGGTCGGAATATCCTTGTCAGGCTCCGGAGTTGCCTGCCTATCGGCATTGAACTCATTGAAATCCCGGAACACAACGGTATATCCGGCTTCTTTCAGCTTTTGTTCATAGCGGTCTATGGTGTATTTCGGGACACCGCACATCGGGTATCTTGTGCCGTCTGCCATCGCGCGGGTGGTCATTGTCAGGTCGCAGATTTCTGCGGTTCTCTTCGCGTCATCATCGAAGAACTCATAAAAGTCCCCCAATGAATAAGCCGCAATTTCGTGTTTGTCCGCTTGTTCCGGTTCGTTCGGTGCAACCGGTGCGGGCATCGGCTCATTGACAACCGCCTCACTCTCTTTGAGCAAAAACGCCTCATTCAGCGGATTCTCTTTGATACGCCGAACAAATACTTCAAGCGTCATTTCCATCGGGAACAGCGTCCCGTCGTACAGTTCAACGCCGTCTGCGGTTGCGGAGGATAACTGTACCTCGCTTTGACCGATGTGCAGCCAATCTCCGAGCTTCAGGTTCAGACCGTACTGCGTAAAGTCAATATCTGAAGTCCTTTCTTCCTGCCCGGTTTCTATCGGCTGAATGACGCGAGGGGCTTCTGTATCTTGCTCTTTCTTACGGTACTTACTGCCCGGGAAAAGATTGTATTTTCCCTCGGCAAACCGTCTGACATCGGCAAGGATTTCTCTGTCATGATCGTAAGTGCGGCTCCTCGGCATTTCGGAATCAAATACCGTCTGCATCATTCCGATAATCTCATTGACGCGCTCGGCATCGCCAAGCTGTTGGTACACCTCTTTTTCGGCATCGCTTCCGAAATAGTCCTCGTCCTTTTTCTCAAACGGACGGGGCGCTTCAGCGGATTTCCCGTAATAAAAGTTTACGATCCGTCTTGCAATCTGCTCTTTTTCATAAGCGTCAAGATGTTCGACCTCTTTTGCCGTCAGGTATCTGTCACTTCGGATCAGTTCGTCTATACGGTTTGCCACCTGCACCCAACTCAAAAGCACATTTCTGACTCCGTTCTTGTCAAGCCCGCCTGCAAGAGCCAATCCTTTGCTATCATGGCTCTCGTCCTGTCTGCCGCCATAAGAACCGCCGATGCCGTATTCATCCGAAAGAAACTTTGCTCTTTCCTGCTTGTTCTTGTTTCGCAGGAAGAACGAATAGATACGGAATTTCCCCTCCGAAACATGGTTGCCGGAACGGACCAGATGATTGTCTATCTGATCCTGCGAGAGGTAGTGTTCAGGCGGGAGAACATATTCCTCCTGCGGGTATTCCACCGGATCACGGCGATAGCTACTGACAAGCATTTTCACGAACTGCGGCGTGTAACCCTCGCGTCTGCGGGCTTCACCCGTCAGTGCATCCACCGCTTCCTCAAAGACGGGAATAAACGGCTCGGCTCTCCCCGGCTCGTGCAGCGTCGCAAAGAAGAAAATGACCTGTTTCTGATAGTCGTTTTGGGGAGGCTTTTCCGGGAACTCTGCGTCTCTCAGAAAATCCCTGTAGACATTCGTCACTTTCTCTGCCACCGACTTATCATAAACAGCAACCGCGCTTGACACTTCATCCTTTGAAATATACTGACCAAGTTCAATCAGTTGACGGATGCGGTCATCTATTTCCGACCACGACAGTGTAGATTTTCTCCATGCGGTTGCAACGCTCTCTCCCGTAGCGAAAGTCACACCGTTTTCATCCCACGAAACGGCACATCTCTGACCGTTGACAATCAAGCCGATGGCGTCGGTTTCATATTCGGCACGGAGAAAACGGATATTTTCTTCTTTATTGTTTGCTCTCCGGTAGAACCCATAGATACGATAATTGCTGCGGCTCGTACACCCGCCGAGGCGGAGAAAGCCGTCAATGACTTCCTGCGATACGGCGAAATTCTGTTTGACCGGCTCAGGTTTCTCTATCACCGTTGTTTTCGCAAGCGTTTCCGGCATCGGTTCATCCAGATAGTTGTTATCCTTGATAAGCGCTTCAATCAGTTCCCGCGTCGTTTGCCATGAGAATGACATTTCTGCTTTCGGGTTCAGAAATGTCCCCTCAAACAGATGCAAGCCATCATCAAACAGGCTGCTGTATCCGATATATTCGGTGTGAGCTTCATCCTTGTAAATGGATACGGTCATCGGCTTATAGCACGCACGGATATACTGATTTTTACGCTCCTCATCCTTTTCCTGAGACAGAAAAAGCACGATGTCCTGCTTGCTGTGGGCAAGCTCGTCACCGTGCTTCAATATTTTTATGAGATCGTCGCCGTCAAGATAATTGCGGGGCTGTTTTTCACTTACGAGTATATCAGGTCGTTCAGAACCGTCTCCTCCGCCGACGCTTTGATGCTGTTCATCTCCTGCACCCAAAGCATCGGATTCTCCGCTTTCATCTGCTCGTTCACCCCACGGCTCTCTGCCATCTGCTGCATAAGGCGCGAAAGCATCGTCTTCGCCGTCTGCTCGATCTCGTGCAGATGGCTGTTCAGCCGGCACTGCGTCAGCAGCGTCGTGTATGTTCCCTTCCTGTGCTCCTTCAGGTATCGGAGCCGCAGGTCGCCGTACTTGCCGATTGGGTAATGCGTTTGCTCCGGCAGTTTCAGGTCGGGATACAGCATCCCGTCCTGTGCCTCGTGGTAGGTCAGATTCAATCCGTCCATATTCTTTTTCCTCCTGTCTGTGGTTTTGTTTTTCGGTTTCAGTCTTATTGTACTCGTTTTCTCTCTTTTCGTCAAAGGTGCGATTTTCTTTCTCGCAGTTTTTGACCGTGCGCTCAATCTCCCGCAGGCATACCTCGGAAATATCCCGTGTGGCATTGCCGAGCAGATTGATGGTTTCGGCGGTGTTATAGAAGCGGAGGTCATCAAACGCATCGAAATCCAAAAACATATCGCTGTCCTCACCGATGCGCGTCAACACCGTGTATGCTACGCTGGATATGAGGATGGATCGGAGTCTGACTTTCAGATTGTCCTCGTCCATCCCCTGCAAGGCACTGTTTTCTGTCAGGTGGGAAAGGTCGGAGAGGTAGTCGGTCATGTTATCCTCAACCGCATTTTGACACGCGGAAATCACCGACGCGACAAAACTGCTGTCATCCTCCAATTCTCCGAACCGATTCTCCAGCGCTTCGGTCACATCGTCGTGATACCCGTTCCGCACCTGCCACAGCTTCAGTTCCTCCCCGTGACGCCCATGGGTATCCGCCACATCAAAGACATAGCGGATACCGGTATAACTGCCCTTATCCTTTATCAGAGCAATTCCTTTGGCATGGCGGTTGACCCAACGGTCAAACACCTTATTCCAAAGTTCAAGCTCTGCGCACGCCCGCGCATGAGGGCGTTGTGACCAGATGAGCACCTGATCGGGGAACGAATACTTGTACTGAAATGCCGCTGTCCGCAGGAAACTGCACCACACCTCCCTCGAATAGGTCAGCGTGGCAAGCTGCGTCTGATAGACTTCCTGCAAAAGATCAATTTTTCTCGGCATTTTGTATCGTCCTTTCTTTTACGTTTATCTTTCCTGTAATCGGTCTTTCTTTGCCGGATATTCCTTCATATATTCATCCAGCCGCAAGGAATCTCCTGTATAGTTCCAATCTTCCTCCGGGTCAATATCCAGATATCCGTCCGCAGGAAGCGAGATGGGTTTATTTGAGATCAGCGTTCCCAAGTGATTGACAAGGATTCCCTTTGCAATCTGACACGGTTCTCCGTTCCCATCGTCATCCTCACGGACTTCATAAAGAAAATATCCCTTTGGCACAGTGGTACGGTCAACCCGCAGACAGGTGAACAGCATCGGCTGTTCCTTCACCTCCACAAGATCGTACCATTCATCCCGTGCATCTACTCTGTTGCTCATTATCTTGCCTCCCTTTCGCGTTTCCGTTCTTCAAAGCGGTACACCTTTTCCGGCAGTTCCCAACCGTAGATCTTTGCCACTCTGTCCCCGAGCTTTTCGGTCACACGGTCAATGTTCTTCTGCGTGGCAGTACCGTCATAGAGCTTTGCTTCCAGATCGTCAATATCGTCATTTTTCGCGCTGTCCTTGATTTTGCGGTAAACATAGTGGTTTGTTCCGTCGTGGTGCGCCTGACTTCCGCAGAATTCACCGTTCCGGTCAACATACCACTCCGCGCTATCATATCGGTAGTCAAGACAGTCCGAAAGGTCGGCATCGGCTTTTTCCCTGTACCCTTGATGTCGCCCGTTCCAAAGACCGAGGTCGGCAATAATAAGCAAACTGCCGCCGATGGGCTTTTTCAGATTGATACGCTCGTCATCAAGATAATCCGCATTGAGTTCCAGCATCTTTTCATACAGTCCATCTTCGTCAAGTTCCGGGTACTCCGCCTGTAATTCGTCCCGCCAATCGTCCAAGTCCAGATCCATATCCGACCAGACCTCGTATTTTTCGGGACTTTCATAATACTTGGCTCCGATACGCTCCATCGTCTCGGCAAACTCGCAGATATGCCATGCGCGACCGTCCGCCGTGCAGAAATGGTAAGGATCAAGAAACCGGCACTGATACGCTTTGATTCTGCCGTCCCCAAATTTGATCTCTACATACCCACCGTCCGGAATTTTGAAAAGCAGATCATAGCCCGAATTGATGAAGCGGATCTCTTTCGGATGACCGATAGTTCTCTCGTCATTTACGGTCATAACGCCGCATTGATTTCCGAAAATATATCCCATCAGCGTTCCTCCCCGTGTTTTTCTCTCGGCTTTGACTCAGGCATCGGGAGAACATGGAGCTGTCCGTTCACCCGCAGAAACATTTCGGGAGTTCTGAATCTCTCAGAATACTTTTTGATTCTCTCCTCGTCAAGCGAAGCAAAGTCCGATTCTCCGAGTCCCGTAATCAAGAGATTTCCGGCAGCGATGTCAATAATCACTCCGTCATCATTACGAATCGCGCGGTTCAGCGGCAGACCGTTGATCTTACCTTCTTCATTGACAATGAACGCGACCTCATCTTCCGTAGGATAAAAAGCCTCAATATCCCCATCTACCTCATGTTGAAGCGATTCCAGATCGGAGCCGATCTCCTTGACATACGGTTTCTTTTCCGGCTCAATCATCAGCACCTTAATGGTTTCATTTTTAACGGTTTTTGCTTTATCTGGATCAAAATCAATCTTTTCAAACCCGATGCTGTCACAAAAATAAAAGCCGGGTTCAACCGAATCCGACTCAATAACCTCCACCACATCCGATACCGAAAGCGACCTCGCTTTATAATCGTCAGGTTTGTCGATATTGAACTTTTCGTACACATCTTCAAGCGACGTGCCGTCAACCTCCGCCTCGTACACTTTGTCATAGATTTCGGGGCAAATATCTTTACTGCCCCGACGTCTTTCCAGACTGTGAAGTCCTACAAAGGCAATACGCTCACTGTCCCTGTCGGAATTTATCTGGTATATTGCTATTTTCATTTTACTTTGTTCCTTTGCTTCATAAATTCTCGGATCAGCCCCCGGCACACGCCAGCCGAACATACTGCCCGCTTCCATTGCCATCCTCTGTGCTTCGCTGACACCGATTGATTTGTTCATCCCTTCCACTGTGCTTCCTTCCGGCAAGGTAATCGGATAATACCCTTTTTCCGCATAGCGGATCAGGATTGGTTCACCCGTACTTGCAAGTCTGGAATAGCAGTGCTCCGGTAGCTTCTTTTCCTTTGCAAGAAACTCCATCAGATGGATTTTATCATAAGCGTAAATATAGCACTCATAGTCACCTGCCCCCGGCGTACAGCGGATATAATATGCGTACCTGTCCGACAGAACCCGGAAACCCCAACAGTCCTCCGTATAGGAATGACTGTTCCGGCATTCGTCTTTTCCGTAGCAGAATTTACGCATTTCGGTTCTGCTTTTCAACACTCCCGTGCGGAGGTCGTCGATAAACATATCGAAACTCTCTTTGAAGTGGCTGTCATTTTTCTCGCTGTTTGCATGGTCGAACCATGTACAGTTGAATTCCTCGCCGCTTCTGCCGAAATCTATGCGAAGATGTCCGATGGTTCCGAGCGCTTCATCCCGTTCTTTGTCAGAGTAAAACAGAAGCTCCTCCGCTTCCGTTTCTACTGCTTCCGGTTTATTCTTCATTTTCTTTTCTCCTTTGCCCACTCCGCGTCTGTGCGGAAGTATCCGCTTTCATCATAGTTGCGCGGATCTGCGGCCGGGGTATCCCAGCCGTAGATCACACCTCCTTCCATTGCCGCCTGTTGCGCTTTCGTCACCTTGAGAGTCTTGTTTTGTTCGGCGGCATACTGTTTGTTTCCCTCGCGGTTTTGTCCGTATTGCGGAAAGCTCTCAAAGCTGTTATCTCCGTAACGGATGCGCATCCGCTCTCCGCTGTATGGCGTTACACCATAGCAGGATTCGGGCAGTCCGATTTCCTTTGCAAGCGCTGTCATCAGCTTCGTGCGGTCATAGGCATAGATCGCAAACGGTTTCATTGCATTCCAAGGAGTACAGGCAATATACCATGCACAGCGCTCCGAAAGCACGCGAAAGCCATAGCATTCCCGACCGAAGGCATACGGAATATGGCATTGCAGTCGCTCCGAGCAGACCGCCGTCATTGCCGCTGCGCTTTTCAAGAGGAAAGACGCATCCGCAGAACGCAAAAAGCACAGCAGAGTTTCATACTCATACTGTGCTTCTGCCGGAATATGCAGTTGTCCTGCGTCAATGCTGATCTCATCTCCGGCAAATGCTCCGCGCACAAAACCGAGATACCCGCGACTTCCGTCCGCCTGTTCGGTAAACAGTCCTGTTTCCCGCCAGATTGCAATCTTCTCAAGTTTCATGGTCGTCCTCCGCCGTTTCATCGGTGTTGTCTACGAGATAGGAAAGCAGCTTGTTTTCTTTGACCGCCTGCATACATTCCAATACACTTGCAAGCTCAATCCGACAACTGCGGGGGAGCTTTACCGCGTCCCGAATGGTCAGCGACGCGATCTGCTTTTCCTCTTTACATCCCGCCTCTACAAGACTTCGCAGGATGGATAAATGTTTTGCGTGTATCGTTGCCATTATCTCTCCTCCCCTCTTTTCTTTTCAAAATCCGTTGTCAGAAATCCGTGATGAATGTCCTCCAGCGCTTGCTTTGCAACATACGGCAGAAGCGATTCCGGCACAATCCCCATTACCTCGGAGCGCTCGATGCGCTCATACTTTCTGCGGCAGAGATTCCATCCGTAGCAGGCACTCCCGCGGCTGTTTGCTTCCGCACCGAATCCGCCGACGATATAGTAGAGTTGATTGCCGATATTCCGGCACCCCTCACTCAGCACCTCCGGCTTGACTGCGACCGTACACTCCTTGATACTGTAATGCCAATCAATCGGTATCATGTCTTTTGGGGTAAGACACGCGGTGTCTTTCAAGCCGTCAATTTTTTGGTCATTTCTCAAAATGATGCTTTCAGCTCCGATATTCTCACCGAAGTGCTTCAGAGCTTCAAAATAATCGTCGGTGGTGATGCCCTCATATCGTCCGAACAGACCGTTATCCGTGACAATGCAGGACATATACCGCGGCTTTTCCGTGTTTTCTTCATTGATTCCGAGGACAATACGCTTCCCGCCAATCCAGACCGAGGACTCAATGCCGTAGTCCTCGATCATTTCTTTTTCTATCCCATACATCACTTGTTCCCCTGATAGTAATCGTCATACACCGTGCCGTCGATGGTCAGCGTGTTAGCGTTACGGATTGCCGTGAGCATTCCGGCAGGAGTCCAGATCTGTGTTGCCGTTACCGAAACGGTATAGCTGCCGTTGGCTACATACACGGGAATAAAATGCACACGCTCATTCTTGTCCGCGTTGGGATTAGCGATAAACTGATAGATACCACCGACTTTTTCAAGGGTGCGGTACTTTTCGCTTGCAACAGAATACCCGAACTCCGGGAAGGTCGCATACACACTCTGTGCTTCTGTATAGGCATCCGCATTGGGCATAACATAGCCGGATTTCGCAACAAGGGCGGGATTCCAATTCAGCGTGATACCGTACCCGGATTTCATTTTCCATGTCGCTCCGACCTTTTCAGCGGTCAAGCAACCCGAACCGGGTGTTACTGTGGGAGTTGTGTTGCTGACCGTAATGCCGTAGGATTTCAAAATGAGCTTGCCGCCCTCGTATACCCACATATTCCAGGTCGCCGAACCCGCTTTTGCAGCAGGAGCCGTCGCATTGGGCGAGTATCCGGCAGGAGCATTTTTCTCAAAACGGGTATTCGGAGTTTGAGAGGACACATAATTCGTTGCCACAACCGCATATTCGGTCGTGTTGTTGTCGCTGTTCTGTTCCTTGCCAGCATTTTCGTGTGTGATCGTTCCTTTGCAGAAATAAGTCGTTCCGGCACTGTCTGCCGGGACAACCCATTTGAAATAGACAAGGTTTCTGCCGTTCGCGGGGATTACGACCTTATCCCAAGTCTGCTGAGAGACTGTTTTCACCTTGCCGCCATCAAGATAGTAAACAAGGAAATCGAACGACACATTATCTTCGGGAAGAATATCTGACGAACCCTCATTACCTACGAAGAAGCTCGAAATGACCTGCGATCCCTCTGTGTATTCGCCGTTTACGGATACAACAGATGTGGATGTTTCAACAACCTTTTTCACATTATAGGTTGCCGAAGTGGAGTTGTTTGCTGTGCGCGTTTCGCTTCCGTGATTTGCCCAATTGATTCTGGCGACAAGTGTCTGTGTGCCGAGGCTCGCACCGACATTCAGCGTAAACACGATATTCTGTACACCATAAGCCGAGAAATTGACCGTAGTCGAATAGATGACCGTGCCGTTCAATAGCACTTCAACAGGGACATTCGCGTAAGGCAGATTTCTGTCCCAATTGTCCACGCGGAACTTGACCGTGACCTTGCCATACTGTTCGATTTCGTCCGGTGTCACCGTGAGATCGCTGACAGAAAAGTCGTAGTTTCTCTCCTGCCAAACTGCGTAAAGCGTTACATCCTCCTCGGCGGTATAGGTTGAACCGGTAGCGTAAGCAACAGACTTTGCAGAACTGTCGGTCGCCCAACCGAGGAACACATGATTCGGTCTTGTGGGAATCGCAACCGTCAGAATGAGATTTTGTCCGTGCTTCTTGGTTTGGCTTGTCGGAGCACCCGAACCGCCATTTGCGTCGAAAGATACGGTATAGGTTTCGATTTCCCATACCGCATAAAGTGTCACGCTCTCATTGGCAGTGTAACTGCCTCCCGCCTGATAGGTTGCCGTTGTTGCCGTCGAAGTGGTTGCCCAACCCCTGAAAGTGTAACCGTACCTCGTGGGGATTGTGGAAGTCAGAATCAATGTGACATCCTCGGTCTTGGTCTGACTTGTGGGAGTGTTTCCGCCGCCGTTAGCGTCATAACTGACAGTGTAAGTTTTGGGGATATAACGCCAGACGGCATAAAGTGTCACACTTGCCTCATCGGTGTATCTCTCACCGGGGGCGTAATTTGTGAGCATTGTCGTCGGATCGGTTGACCAACCCAAAAATTCGTATCCGGCTCTCGTCGGTTTGACCGTTGAAAGCGTCAGCGGAACTCCGTAGGTTTTGGTTTGACTTGCAGGAGCGCCTGTGCCACCGTTGGCATTGTATCGAATGGAGTAGGTTTCGGGATCATAGCGCCACACCGCATACAGCGTTACATCGGCGTTATCCGTGTAACTACCACCGGCTGAATAGCTTGCTGAAGTAGCATTTCTGTCTTTCGACCATCCCAAAAACAGATAGTTTTTGCGGGTCGGCTGTATGGTTGTCAGAGTCAAAGTTACACCGTAGGTCTTGGTCTGTCTGCCGGGGGCGCCCGTGCCTCCGTTGGCATCGTAACTGACCGTATAGGTTGCGGGCTTGTACTTCCAGACCGCAAACAAGGTAACCGACACATTGCCCGTATAGCTTCCTCCTGCGGTGTAAGTTGCCGTCGTTGCCGAACTGCTTGCAGACCAACCTACAAACTCATAGTTGGTGCGATACGGTACCGTAGAGGAGAGCGTCAGCGTCACCCCGTGGACTTTGGTTTGAGATGCCGGAGTATTGGAACCGCCGTTAGCATTGTAGCTTACAGTATAGGTTTGCGCCGTAGTCTTGGTGTATCCGCAAAGGCTACAGGTCGATACAACCTGCCCGTTCAATGTCGTGCTTGTAAAGGTGTGATTCTCATAGCTTACCGAACCGATTGTCGTATCGCAATCCGTGCAATGCGAATATTTTCTGTGCTGACTTGCTGAATACTGCTCATATCGGGTTGTGGCTCTGTGGCTTGCGTACTCGGTCGTGCTGTAGTCGCCATAGTTGCATTCCTTCACCCGTTTATGCTGACCTGTGCTATCATACTCCCACGCGCCGTAGCTGAACGGACCGTGCGTGGTGCCGGAGGAAATCGTTGCACCGCAGTTTTTACAAATGGTTTTCCACTCACAGCCGGTTGTCCATTTCTTCTCGGTGGAGGTGTGGGCGCATTCCCAAAGAGCATACAGCGTCACGCTCGCATTTGCGGTGTATTTTCCGCCGGGCTGATACTGCGCACCGGGCATGAATTTGTTTGTCGCCCAGCCCTTGAAGGTATACCCCGTGCGGCGGGGTGATACAGGAGACAGCGTCAGGGTGACATTTTCTGTTTTGGTCTGACTGCCCGGCGCACCGCTGCCGCCGTTTGCATCATACGACACCGTATAGGTTGCGGGTGCGTTTTTCTTCCATACGGCGTAAAAGGTACGATCGGCATTTGCATAATACCAATCTCCCGGCTGATACGATGCGCTCGTGGCAGAAGATGAAGTGCTCCATCCAAGAAAGGTGTACCCGTTTCTTGTCGGTTCCACAGAGGGAATGAGGAGTTTGATTCCGTGATACTTTGTCTGTGAACCGGGACCGCCCGACCCGCCGTTGGCATTATAACTGATGGTATAAGTCCTGGCTGACCAGACTGCATACAGCGTCGTGTTTGCATTCGTATAGAATGTTGATCCCGGCTGATATGCCGCATAGGAAGTGGAAGAACTCGTTCCCCAGCCCTTGAAGGTGTATCCCGTCCGATACGGCTTTGCAGTTGGCAGGGTGGCATTGGTAAAGTGCTTCTTGGTGATACTCGACGGCGCACCCGAACCGCCATTCGCATTGAATGAGATGGTATAAGTGCTTTCATAATAATATACTGTTGTGGAGCTGCTTTCCGATGAGAAAGTGCCCGAAACCGATGATTTAGACGGAGTATATCCGCTGATCGTCGGAGAGTAGATGGTGTAGCTTGAACCGCGCTTTCCGTAAGCGGTTTTGTCCACTGTCGCTGTTCTGCGCGATGCGCCGTACACATAATGGACGACCATTTTGCAGGCTTTTTCGTAATATACGGTGTAGCTTCCCGACCCGTGGCGGACATAGTTGGATGCGGGAAAGCGCCAAGAGATCATCTTTCCTGTTACTACAGAATCATTTGAATCTGATAAAACATAGCCATCATAGGACGGTGAGGTTACGCGAAGAGCTTCTCGGACAGTAGCTTCGGCATCTACCTGTCCAGAGTTCGTTCCTAACGTTTTTCCGTCTTTGGTTTTATAGGTTATCGTGTAGTTCATCGGATAACTGTACGCCGATACCGGAAGCGAAATCGCCCCGACAAGCGTCATGACCACAAGGAACAGCGACAGAATTCTGATTGCGTTTTTCTTCATTCGTTATCCTCCTTAACGCCAGGAATGACCGCGACATCGCCGTCAATGCCGGGCTTGTCGTCACGACTCCCGTCAACAGGCAGTTCCACATCAATGCTCACATCTTCCGGCTTCGGGGCAGGATCCGTTCCCTTTCCGTCATCGGTAATGGGCGGAATCTCCGGTGTTGTCTGATTCGGAGGTGTTGTATCCGTTGTCTGCTCCGGAGGCTTTACATCCGGATTGTTTCGGTTGCTGTTTCGGATAATCCCCATCACGACGACGCAACCGATCATCAACAGGGTGATCGCAATCGTAGCGACCATCATAACATTATTTTTCTTTTTCATGTTGGTTCTCCTTTAATACTTTTCATTGAGCATTGCATTGATCTTCACCGGAATCGGAATCTCCGCCACAACTCTGCCGAATGCGCGGAACGGTACGGTCATGGTGTACCGGACAGTCACACCGATGCTCCCGCTGTCCGCCGCTGTAATCTCCGGGCGGCTGACGGTATAGGACGCATCGCCCTTGGAAACGGTCTTTTCGGTGATTCCGGCATCCGCAAAGCCAAGCGTTCCGTAAGCGCGGCGAACAAACTGTGCGCGGTCGATATGACTTGCATACGCTTCTCCCTGTTTGAGTGCGTCATACTGTTCCACCGCATATTTGGTCACAAGGCTGTCCAGCGCCAATCGGCTTGCTTCCTTCTCGCTTCTCACAAGGCTGAACACGAGTGAATACTGCACGGACACGGCGATCATCATCACCACCGCAAGCACCAGAACGCAGGTCAGGATATACGAAAAGCCCTTTTTGTTTCTGAGCATCTTCATATTCCGCCTCACTTCCAATACACACGCGACAGCCCCGACTGCGTAACCGTAACCGAGAACGGGAGCGTAAAGGTTCCGAAGCCCTGCAAGGTAATCTCATGCGTCAGCGTACAGGTGATGATCTCGCCGAGCTGCACCTGCTTCTTTGCCGCATTATAATAGGTCGTATTCCAAGTGACCGTTGGCGTGATGCCCGTTTCCTCGCAGAGTTCCGCAAATCGTTGCTGCACTTCCTCTCCGACCTTTCCCGTAGAGGTCGCTGTGGCGATCAGTTCCTCACACATATACCGCATATCCTGCTTCAGGGTGATTGCCGACCACAAAGAAATGGCGATGACCAATACGAAAACAAGAACAAGCACCGCAACGGCAAGGTCAATATAGCCCTCGCCCCGGGTGCTTTTCATAATCCTTTTCATTTTCATCCGATCACCGCCTTACATAATGCCGCCCAGAGAATTCATCAGCACCTGCCCGATGACTGCAATGTAGATGAGCAAAAAGCACATCATCAGCGCCATCGACAGCTTCTTGACCTTGCGCGGCACAGTGTTCGCCTGTGCTTTGAGGTTCAGCCGCTGAAGCTCCTTGAACTTCATCGAAAGTGATGTCCAGAGTGCCGTTGTATCCGCAGAATTCTCCACGGTTTCCAATGCCCTTACGACCTCGCTCAGCCACGCCGAGCCGATACGCTTGTCAAGGGAATCCAAGGCGTTGCGGATATTGCCGCTGCTTCGCATTTCGGCAACCGTAATGAACAGTTCCTCTTTGAGTTCGGGATGAGCTATCGGGATATACGACTCCAGAATATAGATGATGTCACGGCTGTGCGTAAGCAGTTTTTCAATGTGTCCGACCAACCTCGGCAGTTCGTACTCAATATTGGCTCGTTTCTGCCTGATCTTCCGCGTCACCTTTTTGGATTCCGAGAAATACACGAAAAACGCGATACCGAGAATGAGAAAGCCGAAGAAGACGGAAATAAAAAATGCCGGAATTGCAAAAATTCCGACCATGAGCGCTTTGACAATGGCGTCCGCCATATACTGCTCCGGTGTGATCTCCATATTCGCCGTGCGCAGGTCAATCACAAGATTTGCGCGTTTGAACTCGTTCAGATGCAGCTTCCCTGCCAGCTTGGTGGCAAAATCCCGTCGGTAGAGTTCGATGACGCCCGTCTTTTTCTTGCCCTTCCGTCCGACGCTGTTTGCCGCTTTGGAGGCTTTCAGCGAGGGAATCTTCATCAGATCTGCCAAGAGGAACCCGACACCGACTGCGGCAATCACACCGATGATAATCTGTAAAACAATCATACGCCCTCCTTATCTCCGGTACTCGACCGGCTTGCAGTATTTCTGCATTCTCAAAAAGGTAAAGAGCATAACCGCGCCGCAGATTGCCAGCGTAACCTTGCCGAAGGTCGTATACATGAGCGCTCCGTACCACTCTTTGTTGAGGAAGTACAAAAGCGGGATGTTTGCAACAACCATCAGCGCCATGATATAATATTCTCTTTTGTTCTCCGAGATCATGACCTTCAGTTCGGCATTGACAATACGCATATCCGTCAGTTTTTCGACTACGGGATAGAGCGTTCCGATCAGTTGGCTATCGTCCTGACACGAGATCAGGGTATCGCACCATTCCTCCCACACACAGTCCTTTACCCGTTCCCGCAGGTGACAGATTGCCGCTTTGACATCGGGATTGATGACCGAGATTTCCACAAGGAAGCTCTGAAACAGTCCCTTGACGGGCGGTTTGAGGTTGTCGATGTTCTCCTCCACCGCGCTTTTGAGGTTCATAGTGCGCTCATAGGAAGAAGTGATTGCGGAAAGCCCGGTTTCCAGCTCTAACTTCACCTGCTCCTCATACTGCTCCACGGTGCGAAGCAGGTAGAGAAACGGGATCATGGCAAGTGCAATTGCCAGAACGGGAGCCAGAAACGGATTCCCGATAACGATGGCACCGACGCAGCCGAGAATCATCAGAAGCAATGCCACGGCACACGCCACGCCGAAAGATTTTTCCTTTCCCGTATCTGAAAGTGCGCGGCGGATCTTATCCAGCCACAACACCAGCTTGTTGGTTCTTTTCTTGCCTCTCGCGCGCATTGCATTGTCGCGGAGACTCTTTTTCCTGTCCAGGATAGCGGAAACATCTGCGCCGATGCTCTCCGGCGTCAGTCCGAGGATGCGGACAATGCCAAAGGCAATCAGCAGAAAACTGATTATATAGACAACTGTCATTCTGTTTGCTCCTTTCCGGTGTACTGTCCCAGCAGTTCCTGCGGTACACCGCCGCGCAGGAGCTTTAAGCGAAGAGAATCGGAGATCGGGTTGACACGCTCAAATTTTCCCTCCACGCGGAATCGTCCGTTCTCATACTCGTTGCAGTAAATTCTGTACTGCCACAGCTTGCGGTAGATGAGTTCCCCGTCGTCACCGACCACGCACTCGGTAATGTCCATCACCTTACGGGAGTTATCCTCCAGCTTGTGTGCAAAGACAACGACCGGAAAAGCAAGCGCCGCCTGTTGCAGCGACTGCTTCTCAAAGTTCTGATAGGCAAGTGAAGCGATTCGGCGATGCGCAAAACGCCCGCCACCGCCGTGAACGGTGGATACCACCGTATGGTCGGTAGAGCTGGCTTCGATGGCACTGTATGCTTCCCGGTCACGCATTTCTCCGACACAGATAATGTCCGGGTCGAAACGGAGTGCTGCCATAAGCAGTTGTGCCTGCGTGATGTTATATGCCTCGTTATCCGACGGGCGGGAGATGGTATGCACCACATTGTTGATAACCTCCCCTGCTCCGTTCCGCTTGACAAGCGACAGTTCCCTTGCGCCCGATTCGATGGTATAGATACGCTTATTGTCCGGAATCCCGGCAAGCAAAGCGTTGAGCAGCGTCGTTTTACCCGAACTTGTTCGCCCCGCAACGACAAAGGATACGCCGTATCGAATGCAGGTTTCAAGGAAACCGAGCATTTCCTCCGTCAGTGTGTTTGTGCGGATCAGGTTGTCCCTGTCCACTCTCTGCGGGTACAGTTTACGGATACTGACGGCAATCGCGCGTTCTTCATCGACCACGGGCTTTTTCACCGCCGTAATACGGGTATTGTTCGGCAGATGTCCCTGTGCCAGGGGTGACGCATTGTCGATAATCATACCCGAATGCTGAAGCAGCTTTTTGACCACATCCTGTGCGTGCTGCGGGGAAAAGAAATGCTCTTTGGTCTTTTCAATCCGACCGTCGAGGTGTGTAATGGCGATGTCGTCCCAGCCATTGATGTTGATCTCCTCTACATCGGGATCGTCGAGATAGCGCGTCAATACCGAATACTCCGCCATTTCCGAATACAGTCTTTCGGCAAGCGTCTTTTCGGTATAGCCGTCCACCGTAAACCCGGTGTCATAGAGGTACTGCGCGATATACGCTTTGAGTTCCGCCACCTTGGTGCGGTCAATGAGTGCCGCCGCATACTTTCTTGAAATATACTGCTGCACCATGCCCGAAAGGGAGGCTAAATCGATTCTCGGCATACGCTCACCTCAATTTCTCGGCAATCATCCCGACCGCCTGCATAAAATGCCGATCCTTCAACACCTCACTCATACTGCCCTCCAGACTCTGTTCGGCAAGCGCCGCAGAGAACGGGAGTGTGACCGCAATCTTTCCAAGGTGGCTCCTTGCGTCCGCAACCGGCATGGCAAAGGTCTGATTCGGGGTGTTCATGACGGTGATCTGTGTCGGCGGCATATATCCGCGTGTCATGAAATGTCCCGACTGCGACAGCACATAGGAAAGGCATTTGAGATCGGGCGTTACCAATCTGACGCTGCTGTCGGCGGTTGCAAGTGCGGTCTGCGTCAGAATACTGTCCTCCGGCTCACTCATACAATCGACCAACACATAATCCGTATTGGCGGCAAGAATATTGAGAAAGGACAGCGCCTTCTCCCCGGTATATGTCGGATGGCTGTGGGCATTCTCCTTGTCCCGATAACCGAGAACACCGAAGTTTTCCCTGCCGCGCAAAAGCGTGGTATAGGAAAAAATATCGTCCGCCGTGATCGTGGTCTTGGCAAGCAGTTCACCGAGCGAGTAAATGTCCTCACTGCGGTATAAGGGAAAGACAACAGGCAGGGAGGGGGCAATGACATCGGTGAGGACGGCAACGACCTTGGTCTGTCTCCGTCTCCCCGTTTCATACAAATGCCCGGCGAGCTTCATGGTGAAAGCCGTCTTTCCGCTATTCGGTGTCCCCCATACTGCGATGATCTTACCCATTGGTGTCCTCCTGCGAAGTGGTTTCCGACGAGTGGGACGCAAGATAATCTTCCTGTACCTTCAGGTACTGCTCCGCAACTGTCTTATCCCTTCGGCATACCAGAGAGAAATGCAAGGTCGTTGTGGTATTCAGGTAAGCAAGCAGCTTTGCCTGATCGGGAGAGGCAAGCAGTGTGATCGTGATTGCCTGTGTTGCGTCGGTTTTCCGGTCGCTGTCCACCGAATCGCCGGTCGTGGTCGTAATGACCTTTACATACCGGAGTTCGGGCGGCACATGGGACTGATTCGTCTCCTTGTCATAGACAATGACGCTGACTATATCTCCGTTCCGGAGCTTATTGGACAGCCCCTGCGCAAATGACGCGATATTGACCGAGATGGCGACCTTGGTGCCGTCGAGAGCGGACAGCACATCATCCGCGCTGTTGCTTTTCTCCGCAACAAGGTCGGCAATCATGATCTGCCCGGCGTAGAGATTAGTCGCAGCGTACTTACCCACCACATATTTCTTATTTTTTACCGTTCTGTCCGACAGGTTCAAGGCTCCCACCTTGACAAGCTCCACATCGTCCTCGGTAATCAGGTGTCCTCGCTCCACATTCTGTTTTACCTGTACCACTTCCACTTTTCGGTCGGTGAAGCGGTTGACAAGAGGTGCAATCCCGAATGTGATACCGAGAGCGAGGACAATACAGATAATTCCTATCACCGTTCGGTTGCCGGTGATTCTCATTTTATTTTTCATGAGTACCTCCAATTTTTAGATTAGATAGCCGATCCAAAGACCGACTGACAAATACGGAAGGAGTGCAAAGGGCTGTGTTCTCTGCTCTTTCTTCCTGTGGGTAATGATGAGTTGTGCAACCACGGCAATCAGGAGTCCGAGCATAAAGCCGATAACCCCCTTGTAGAATCCGAGCAGAAGTGCGGCAGCCGTGGACAGCTTGATGTCTGCACCGCCGATCCCCATGCGTTTCTTTCCGCACAGGACGATGAGCATCTGCGCACCGCCTACAATGGCGGCACCGAGAAGCTGTGAAAGAACAGTCGCTTCCGAGGTGTTTATCACCGCCAGCATCAGCATCATAACGGACAGTATATCGTCCGCTTCGTGAGTAGAGTGATCCTGTACGGACGCATACAGCAGCACAAACAGAAATGCGATCCCGCAGAATGTCCGCGGGGACAGTCCGCCAAGCAGGAACAGCATCGCTGAGCCACACCCGGTCAGCACATACGGAAGCCACGGGACAAAGCGAAAGTCCCGTTTCTTCATGTTTTTGCAGAGATAGCGCGTACAGATGAGTGTGAACAGGACGGTTGCAAGCCCCTCGCACAGTATCCGAATCATTTCCGGCATCATATCCTCCTTCCGTTAGCCGGGGCAAGTGCTTCTCCTGCACCTGCCCCGAAAAGTGGTTCTTACGCGCTTATGCGGTGTAATCCCAGAGATTGCCGATCTCGGTGTCGAGGCGGGTCTGAATGTTGCCCTTGATGAACGCATACACGATGCCCATGAGCAGAACGCCGACCACAACGGCAATGATGATCCCGACTGTCTTATCGATATAAAACTCGGCTTTGGCATTGGCAACGGCAGTCTGCGCCTTGCAGTAAATCTCGTTGCACTTGTTGTCGATGGCTTTCTTGGAACGATTAAAAAAATTCTTGATTTTGTTGAACATGATTTTTACCCTTTCGTTTTTGAAATTTGATTTTTTTGTTGTGCGGAAAAAGAAAAACGGACTCGCCTCCGCTGATCGAATCCGTCTTAGCTGAACATGGACTGAATCTTATCCGTCAGTCCCGGCAGAACCGTATTATTGAACAAGGCGTACAGTCCGGCAAGCAGCAAGCCGCCGATCACTACGGCAATAATCATGCCGATCACCTTATCCACATAGAATTCGCCGCGTTTGTTTGTTGTGACCGCCTTTATCCCGGTCTGTTTCCGGCGTATCCACGCCTTGATTTTTTTGAACATGGTTCCTCCCTTGAAGTGAATTTTGAGCGTTCTTTACACAGTCATATCTGTCACCAACTCCTTTTTGGAAATATATATAACTTAATCTCTTATTCTCTCATACTCTCTCCTGTCAGTAAACTGTTAGTATAAGGGGTTAGAGTGTGAGGAAGGGGAAAAGAAAAAGACCTTACCGTTTGTTTTCGGGTAAGGCCTTAGCGGGCATCGTCACGGCTGCGGCGTATGATCGTTCTTTCCGTTGCTTTAGATTTCTGCCAAGCGTCGAGCAGCTTGAAGATGGTTTGCCGGATCAGTTCGGGCGGGGTACGCTCCGGGAAGAAACGCGAGAGTTCGTCCGACTTGAATTTCACTGTCTCCGCCTGGTTTGGCTTTTCTTCGGTCATGATGGAGAATATCTTGTCCATATCCAGCTTTCCCTCCTGACTGAGCTTTTTCATGCGGATCGCCTGCGATAATGACGGCGTTGCTTCTTCGCTGTCGATGGTTTCAACGAGGTTGCGCTGTTCGTCCTCCGAAAGATACGAAAGTTCCACGGCAGGACGGAAAGCAATACTTTCCCGGTCAACCATTTCAAGCAGTTCGGGGACAAGTTCGTTAAGACGGATATAGCGTCTTATTTGCTCACTACTGTCTGGACTTTCTTGAGCAAGAACATCTCTTGTTGTAATTCCGAAATTCTGCTCCAATGGGGCAGAATTATTTTTACTTGGTCTGCCTGCCCTTCTTTTCATCGCATCCATCTTCATTTTATATGCCGCCGCCTTCTCGCTCGGCAGGATATGCTCCCGTTGCAGATTCGCGTCCACCATAGCAATGATGGCTTCATCACGGGAAAGGTCACGCACAATCGCCGGAATAAGCTTCAGTCCCAGCCTGCGGCAGGCATGAACCCGCCTGTGACCGGAAATGATCTCGTATCTCTGATCTTCCTTGATTCGTGCGACAATGGGCGACTGCACCCCAATCTCTTCGATGCTGTTCATCAGCTTCTGCATACTCTCGTCATCCAACACCTTGAACGGATGCCCCGGAAACTCGTCAATGTATTCCAGCGGAATTACACGGACTTTCTCTTTCTTCGGCTCGTCCTTTGAGGGATTGGAAGAATAATTCGGTTCATTCGCCATGCTTCCACCCGCCCTTTCTGCTCTTTCTGCGCTTATGCTTCCGGAATCGCTCGGACACACGGATGGCATCATAGCCATAAACAGAGATAGCAATCGCGGAACACACCACGCGGAATAGGTCGAAGTCCACGACTTCATCGTTGGACAAATCCTCTATGTCCGTATGCGAGGTTCCGTTCCCGATGTCGTAGGCAATGCAGTAGAAAAGATAGTCGTTCTCCGAAAAAGCGCGGAAGTCAATGTCAAGATAGGCAATACTATCGTTGACATGTATGTCAACGGCCATTCGTTTGAGGACATCATGGCGGTAAGCGGGTACAGCAGC
>ENA-USUJ01000979-USUJ01000979.1-human-gut-metagenome-genome-assembly--contig:-NODE-979-length-25380-cov-7.112200_pt1 | contig 25380 bp, 20 predicted proteins | sample MGYA00250061_ERZ773398 | MGnify/ENA primary metagenome ERZ773398 (study PRJEB29103, sample SAMN06111992) | human gut metagenome | biome: human gut; feature: ankylosing spondylitis patient; material... | reverse complement strand
GGTAAAAGCCATGGATATTATGCAGATGCACAAGATCCGGCTGCACTTCGGAAAGCCAATGCAGAAACTTTTCCGTTACCTGCTTTGAGCCAAATCCCGCTTTGCCCTGTGTGAAATTTTTCATCACATGGCACACAAAATCAGCCTTATTGCCGATCACATACCCTTTGATCCCCGGTGGCAGACTTCCACGCCCCGTTGCAATATAAGCTTCTTCCCCATTCTTTTGCAGCGTTTCATACAGATCCACACAGATCCTGCCAATACTGCCCACACCACAAATGGTATTTACCTGGACTATTTTCATAAAAAACTCCCTTTTTTTCTTCTTTTCTGTTACACTAAATATAATCATGTATAACATACATCTAACAAGGAGACATACTTATGATAATCATACAACCAATAGGTGGTTTGTGCAATAGAATGCGCGCCATAAATTCCGCCCGCGTCCTCGCGAAAAAACGGGGCGAAACGCTGAAAGTCATCTGGAATGTAAACCCGGAACTGGGCTGTCCTTTCGAGGAGCTTTTCCAAAAAACAGGTGCCTTCAGCCTTCGTAATATCCATTCCAAATGGGATCTGCAAAAGGTCTTTTACCAGCTCACGCGCATGGTGGTTGGAAACGAGGAGCTTCGGGCAAACCGCACAGAACAGGGATTACCGGATGCTTATGTGGCATCCCTTCCTAAAAATCTGTATATTGCCACAGAGGAACACTTTTTCCCCTGCCATGATTACAGTCCCTTTCAGCCGACAACCGAGATTGCGGACCGCGTAAATGCCATAACCGCCGGCTTTCAAAGTCATAATGTCGGTATCCATATCCGCCGGACGGATAACAAGCCCGCGATCGGCAAGAGCAGCACGCAGGCATTTATTGATGCCATGCAGAAGGAGCTTTCCATGGATCCTTCCACAATGTTTTACCTTGCAACGGATGATCTGTCTGAAGAGGCAAATCTGCGGCGGGTATTTCCGGACAGGATCATTTCCAACGAAACAAGAGATCTTTCCCGCGACAGCGTAAACGGTGTAAAAGACGCCCTGCTTGATCTTATGTGCCTTTCCAAAACGGACAAGATCATTGGCAGCTATTTTTCTTCCTTTACCGATATCGCCGCGGATATCAACGGTATTCCGAAGATCGTGGCCGGGGAAGATGACTAAGTAAGAACAGGCTCCGGATAATCCGGAGCCTGTCCCATCTTCTATTCAAAATTCACTTTTCTTACTGCACACTTGATGCATAATCTGTTCCGTTGATCGTTACATATTTGTCATTCTGTACAACAGCAATGTATGTCTTGCCCGGGTTAAATTCAACCGGCGTCAGATCATCATAGTAGTACTTGGTCGGTGCATAGTCACTTGTCTTACCCCAGCGGATATGTACTGCCTTTCCGTTTGTGATATAGTAACCGTCCTGTGTGTCATCATGGCATTTGAAGGAAAGATAGCCCTTTGCATCTCTGACTTCATAATAGGTAAACTGAACGATCACATTTTCAAATGTCAGCTGCTCACCTGTTGCACCGTCCGTCTGTGGGCTTTCATACAGGTTCTTTTTGTAAAGACCTGTTGCAGCATCATATTCCAGAGAAGATTTTGTATAAGGGAATGCACCCTTTAAGCTGATCTCTGTTGCATCAAAGCTGTCCCCGGCGCTTTCCAGCGTGTTAAGCTCTTTCTTGGCAAACTGAAAATGATCTGCATGGTAATTCTCATTGATATGGGTCAGAGAATATCCAAGACTGTCACACTGTTCAACCAGATTTGCACCACTTGTGTAAGCATTGTGCGGAACCGGCTTATCACTGGTACGATAAAAAGCATTGCAGCCCGGTGCTGATGAAGTGGAATTTACCGCACAGCCTGTGATGTTGTTGACATCCGGTCTGTTAATGATATCTGCCAGATAGTATGGTCCGCCGAAATGTACCAGAATCGGATCCCATTCCAGTGCCCAATATACATAGTAGTCACGACAGCTTCTGACATTACCAAGCTTCTCGATTCCCTGCCAGTCCTCGATGATCGCCATCTGACGGGACATATCGCCTTCTTCCATACACTCATACAAAACGCCTGCCTGTCCGATACCATACTGTGGCTGAGCTGCTTTATCTGTCGGAAGCATGATCGCCAGAGGTCTCTGCTTTGCAATTTCCTTATCTTCAATTTCACCGGTCAGCGGACTCCTTGCCATACCATCCGGAATCTGGTCATCCTCCACGATCTCGTCTTCTGCCGAAGGAGTTTCTTCAATCTCCTCAAGCGGCTGTTCCTCCACTGTCTCATCCGGTACAGGTGTTTCCTCTTCCTTTGCGCCGCAACCGGTTAATATAAACGCCGATGTCAGTGCCAAAAGAAGTAATACGCGCAATTTTTTCATAGTTTTTACCTTTGTCCTTTATATACTTGACAGCCCCGACTGTCCTTTATATTTTAGCAGAAAAATAGTATCTTGTCATTCTTCCGAAACATTTTTTGTAATATTTTTGTAATATTTCAGCAATTCTTAAGAAACATTTGAGATCCCAAACTCCGAAACCAGTATATGCACATCCTCATTAATATACCACCGATACTGCCACATAATGTTCCGACTGCCCCAGCGGCGCATCAGCCGTTACAATAGATGCCATTTCCCGATAAGTTTCCCTGTCGAGAAATAAAATGCCTGTCTTTTCCTCCATCGTATCCCGGGTAAGCAGATAGGTAACACCTCCGTTTACACAGGTATAATCCCCATAAGCCTCTGCCACAAAAACATCCTGCTGACTCCAGTTTTCCTCGGTTTCCTCTCCCGATCCATAGTCTACAAATGCCGTGCATCCCACAAGCTCCTGTGCCGTATCGCTCTTTGCCACAGTCTTAACCAGCTCCTGAAATTCATTCGTGCCCTGCTTACCGATTGTCTGCAAAACGCTGTTTCCATAGAAAAGAAGGATAAAAACGCCTGCTGCCGCAGTCAGTATGCGCAGCCAGATCCCCAGTTTTTTCTCCTTCAAGAGCCGGCCCAGACAAATGCCGGCAAGTGCCAGAAGCGGAACAAGCGAGGGATACACGTACCAGAGCAGCTTATTCGATACTGCGGAAAATGCCAGAAACGGAACAAGGATCCAGAGTGCCCAGCCAAGCAGCTCCTGCTTTCTTTCTTTTTCCATCTGTCTGATGTCCGGTGCGAATACAAAAACTGCAATCAGACAGATTACCAGCGCACAGAGATACGGTGTGATCTTTTCGGATGCAGCACCGAAATAGTAAGACAGATAATAAGAAAACGGTGCAATATTATTCTGCAGTGTGCCATCTGTTCTGCCCAGTACATCAACCTCCCACATCTTCTGAAAAAAGGTCATTCCGTCGATCCGGTATCTGGCTGCTGCCCAGAGCATGATTGGAAGGAGTGCAGCTGCCAGAAACAGCAGCCAGTTCTTTGCCTTCCATTTTTTCAGTTCTCCGGTCAGAAGCAGGAAAAGCCCGCCGATCACCGCGATCAGCCCGGCGTGATAGCTCTTTGTCAGAAAAGCAAGTGCAAACAGAAAAGCACAGGCATAACTGTATCTGCCATTTTCCCGGATCTTCATCATACAGATCATCGCCAGCGTAAACAGCAGCACATAGAGGCTGTCCGCATCGCCTGAGCGTATCATATGCGCCTGAAAAGCCGTTGTATTGACAGCAAGAAATGCCACTGCCAGTAGTGATTCCAGCTTTCCGTAACGCTTTGCAAAAAGCCCGACACAGAGCGCCAGCAGTACATAGGAAAGTGCAGCATAAAACCGGAGCGCAAATACCGTATTGCCAAAGATCGCCATCCCCAGCATAATGCCATACATACTGAGCGGTGGTTTTAAATTATAATAATCAGCCTGTCTCATATAAGTAGACTGGATCAGACTTCCTCCGTTTGCCATCTCATAGGCATTAACGCCGTGTCTTGCTTCGTCCCACGGATCTACATATTTCACGTCCAGCTTGTAAAAAGATAAAAATGCGATCAGCATGATCAACAGTACAAACGCCACTGCATACCAGACATCATTTTTTTTGATTTTCTTCATCTTCCATTCCTTTTCCCGCTTCTGTTTCGTTTTCAGACAATACAGCTTCCGCATAAGCTGTCACAGCAACAGATCTCACACGGCACATAATCTGTTATCTTTCTGCCGTTATACATTTTCTGCCTTATCTGCGGAAATAAATCCTGACAACCAGATAAATTGCGGCATACAGCCGGTGTTTCATAAAAAACACAAACAATCTCTCCGCTATCGTCAGCTTGTCCATCGTATGGATGCAGATCGCCTTTCTGACCTCCGGTGTTGTCAGCAGCTGTCTCAGTTCCGTGCGCAGGCAGCTGTATGGCAGCTCCTTCTGCTTATAGACGATCCCTTTTGTATACAAAATCAGCAGACACAGGTAATCGTTCCAGATCTGCTGCTTAAAATCATACGTTCCCTTAACATCCGAAATGCGGCAGAGATTTTCACGCATGATATGGATCTTTTCCGGATAGCTTCTGTCATGCTTCATTGTCATGGAAGCCCCGTTCATATAATACTGATACGGGAAATAATCGCGGATGATCTCAATATGCCGTGCATCCAGAAACATGCACAGGGAAAACTGAAAATCCTCTCCGATACTGACCGCATCCGAGCAAAGCTGCAGATTTTTCTTGACCAGTTCTGTCCGCACCAGCTTGGTAACACGGTTCGGCTGTAAATGGCGCCCCATAAAACTGCCGTCATTGATCAGTGTCGGATAAATCTCATTGGCAAGCGTTTCTCTTTCCAGACTGTCCGTCCGAAACTCCATCTGCTCCGTCCATTTGCGCGACGGATCATCCTCGTATAAATGCGTCAGTCCGCAGCATACGATATCTGCCCCTGTTTCGCAGGCTCTTGTATACATCCGTTCATACATATCGGGCAAAATATAATCATCCGCATCCACATAGCCGATATAGTCTCCCGTTGCTTCCTCAGAACCTCTTTTCCACGCGCTTGTCAGTCCTCCGTTTGGTTTATGTACCACGCGGATCATCGGATTTTCCTGCGCATAGGCATCACACAGCGCAGGGGAATTGTCACTGCTCCCATCATCCACCAGGATAATCTCTATGTCCGAAAGTGTCTGTGCTTTCAGACTCTTGATACAGGCAGCAAGATATTTCTGCATATTATAAACTGGTACCACAATACTTACCTTTGGCATGTTTTCTCCTTCTCCACAGTATCAGAAATTCTTTTTTCTCAGCAAATAGTAAAGATCAGGAAAAAGCAGGAAGAGTCTGTAGCCCATCTGATTCGAACCACTTAAAAATCCCTGTTCCTCAGCCGTTCCGTGCCTGTTTACATACAGTGCTTCTTTGACATAACCGCGAAGCATCTTACCTGTTTCCGGAAACTTTTTGCGAAGCGGATAAAAATAGCGGATCGCGCCGTCTGCTCTTGCACGCAGTGCCGCTTTCTTCCCGTCTGTCTCACCGATCCGGTCAAAAAATGTGATCCGGTCTGTCAGCGCATCCATGAAATCCATCCGTTTTTTGCTGAAATTCTCCCGCGTAATACTGCCCGGTGCTTCAAAATAGGCGTAAAGCGGAAGTCTGATATACACTCCTTTATGGATACGGTCAAAAATGCGGTAAATTGTGGCTTCATCCTCATGGATCTTGCCTTTCGGAAAACGCACCTCCTGAAACAGGCTTCGTTTGTACAGCTTATTCCATGCCACGATAAAATAAGTGGCATCCGGGCACAGCGCATCATACTGGTTCAACAGCATCTGCTTTCTGTCATAGACTGTGATATCTGCCTTTCCCTGTTCGTATGCAGCACGTACCGCGGCAAAATCCGGTCCCTTTTCCGGCTCTAATTCCTTTGTTGTTTCATAGCTGCAGACTGCCACATCCGCATCTGCCCTGAGAAGCTCCCGATATAATATTTCAATAAAACACGGGGCATAGTAATCATCACTGTCCAGAAATGCAATATAATCGCCTCCGGCGACTGCAATTCCTGCATTTCTGGCATCCGATAAGCCCCCGTTTTCCTTATGGATCACACGGACTCTTGCTTCGCGCGCCGCATAGGCATCACAGATCGCAGGACAGCCGTCCTTGGAACCATCATCTACCAATATGATATCCAGATTGGTGTATGTCTGATGCAATACAGAGTCCACCGCTCTTTTTAAATATTTTTCCACTCCATAAATCGGTAGCCCTTTCTTCAAGGTGAAAAATATTGCAGATAATCAAAGCAAATATACCAACGCAATATTTTTCCTATTTCCTTGACGATGCGATGCTTTCCCGATTTTTTCGAGGTGTCGAAAGAAAAAGACAACTCGACAAAGGAGTGTTCCAACTATGTTTCAACATCGTTTCAACAATGTTAATTCAGGCTTTCAACACCGTTTTACAAAATTTCAAATTAGGCACAAAACGGCTAAGTCAACGTCCTACCAATCGGGAATTGAACACCCTATACTCAAATTACAACACGTCAAAAAGGAGAAAACAATATGAAAAAGTGCGTCATTTACGCCAGATATTCAAGCGAACGACAGACTGAACAATCTATCGAAGGTCAACTTCGAGTTTGCTATGAATTTGCAAAAAACAATGAGCTTATCGTCGTACACGAATATATAGACCGTGCAATGACAGGAACAAACGATTTGAGAAAAGAATTTCAACAAATGCTTTCCGATAGCGAACGAACAAAAGAGTGGGATATATGCCTTGTGTATGCCCTAGACAGATTCGGAAGAAACTCTATTGAGCAAGCAATCAACAAGTACAAATTGCAAAAGACAGGTAAAATTGTCATTTCTGCAACACAACGAACGTCGCGAAATATAGACGGCTCTCAAAACCTTGACGGCATTATTCTTGAAAATATGTACGTCGGCATGGCTGAATACTACTCTGTGGATTGTTTTTATGGACACTTTTTGATTTAGGCAATAAACCTCCGAATATATCGCCTTTTCGGCTGTAGTTGGTGGTACAAAGAAAATCGGAAGTAAACGGGAAAAATTGTTACTTAAAATTTGTATATATGAGTAAAGCCAAAGTTGAGCGATTTCAACCTTGGCTTTATTTTTTATGCTATACAGAATTAAGCCCGACTTCAATGCAACAATTTGTTCCTTGGTCGTTGACTTCCGATTGTGCCGACAGTAAATATATTTAACACTCATTTTCTTTGTGCTTTGGTTGGGTTTGTCGAAAAGGCGAATTCATTCGGAGGTAAGAAAAATGAAAGAGTTTCAAAAAGGTGTTTTAGATAACAATAGAGTTATCTCGGCAGAAAACGTGCAACGTATGGGCGAAGTGATTGCCTTATGTGCTATCAAAACGGTAATCGTCCGTGGCGGTAAAGATTTGCATAATCTCTACAAAGGTTTATTACACGACGTAAATCGCAGTGAAAACGATATGAGCCGTTATTCCGACGGATACGAAATAGCGCAAGAGGCAATGCTGTTTCTTTGCCAACATATGGGTAAAACGCTCGACGACGTTTACTACACCAAAACGGGAAGAAGGATTACCATAAAGCAAGCGTGTTTCAGCGTTGCTGACAGATATTTGGCTAAAAACTTTGTATGCCATATGCTCAATACAACAAGCCTTAACGAGCAGATTGCAACCGGACACGAAACAATACTCGACGACGAGCAAAAGAACGATTATACAGCCGTTGACGGGCTTGTGACGAAAATGAAATTAACCGCCGTTGAACACGAAACGCTGTCCATATTGATGGCAGGCTTTACAATGCTTCAAATTGGTAAAATACTCAACGTCAACCGCACGACAATCTGGCGTAGACGAATGAGTCTACAAAGGAAATATACACTTGCGACAAACAGCCTTTAATATAGAATTTAGACGGATAAATCATTAAAATTTGTCCGTCTATTTTTATACCGTTACTCATATAACTACGTTTGAAAACTGCGACAGAAGCGGTAAAAGCCATTTTAATATCCAACGCTTTGTCGTGTCGTAATTTGAATCGTAAAACACCGCGCCGACAATCGCTTCGATATAAGGATCGTGTCCTTTGTTCACAACTTTTTCGTGATCGGGAATACCTGCATCTGATTGGAAATGTTTTGCGTTGTATGCGTATCCGATCAAACCGCATTTCAGCATAATATTATGCATAATTTCATTGTTTTCAAGTTTGCTTTTTATCTGTGTAATTTCGCCTTTTATAGTTATTCCTTTCCGATAGAGATAATCGGCAATAACGGATTTCAACACGGTATCGCCGATTGTTGCAAGCCCGTCGTTAGTGTATTCGCTATGATTCTTTCCTTCTCCGATAACTTCAATTTTCTCCGACCTCATCGCCTTTGAAAGCCACGCGATATCGTTAAAATGGTAATGTATTTTAATTTCAAGTTCGCGCATTTTTTGATATACAACAGATTTATCCATCAGATTTTATCCCCGTTGAATATAATTTTGTCCGACAAATTCACTTCTACGGATTTACCGTTTTTATCCATATCGAACCAAGAAACATCGTTTTTGTATCTGTCCGTTAAACACAAAATGCGTTGATTTTCCGAGCCGAGTAACCTGCGTTTTGTTTCTTTTTCTTCCAAAACGTATGCTCCATCAAGCACAAGGTCTACGCCAGCAAGAAAGTCTGAAACCTCTTCGTATTTTCTGCCCGTAAACGATATGATTCCGAGTCCGAGTTTCTTTATTTCGTCGGTTAAAAACGTAAGATTATGTTGGCAAGTAGGTTCTCCGCCGGAATACGTTACACCTTCGATACCAAAGTCGTCAATTGACTTTTTTATTACCGAAATAATGTCGTCGAGCGACATAATATGGCGCGCAATAAACGGCTGGTAATCAGGATTACAACACTCGTTGCAATGAATATCACAACCCTGAAACCATATACATAATCTTTTATGCGGACCTTCTGTTTTCGTACAACGGTTTATACTCGCAACGTTAAACTTAATCATTGTCAAAATCAAATTCAAGCCCGTTTTTCGTTGTTTTTACTACGATTTTCGAGCCTTTCATCGACGGCAATTCTTCTTTGTTTTCAAACATAAACACAGCAAGTTCGTCAAGTAATTTATCGTTGATAGCGTTAAGAATATCGCGACCGCCCTTGCTGCTGTCCGCGCCGCCGAGAACGTAATCTATAAATTTAAGTTCGTCTTCAAATTCAAGGTCGATACGATACTTTTCGGATATCGCTTTCTGAACGGGACGAAGTTTCGATTTCGCTATTTTTACACTGAACTCTCTGTCTTTGATGAAGTTAAACGGAACGATATTGCTGTAACCGATACGACCGAGAATTTCGGGACGTTTGATTTCGTTATCGAAATAGTTTTTAACGATTTTTATAAACTCATCCGCCACTTCTTCGTTTGAACCGTTAGACGACACTTCGGACGCTCCGAGATTTGACGTAAAGATAATTACGCTTTCGCTGAAATAAACCGTTTCACCTTTGCTATCGGTAAGCCTACCGTCTTCGAGAATTTGCAGGAAAATATCCAAAATCCTCGGATTCGGTTTTGCCGCTTTTTCAATTTCATCAAACAAAATTATGCTGAACGGTTTTTCTTTTACGGCGTTAGTAAGTTGCCCGCCTTCTTCATAACCGACGTATCCCGGAGGCGCACCGATAAGTTTCTGATCGCTGTTTTCCTGCGCATATTCCGACATATCGAAGCGAATACAAGCCTGTTCGTCGCCGAAAAGGAATTTTGCAAGCGCCTTTGAAAGTTCGGTTTTACCTACGCCGGTAGGTCCGACGAAAAACAGCACGCCTTTCGGTGCGGAACGAGAAGACGATTTATGTATTCCCGTAAGTCCCATATAAGCCTTAACAACGACTTTTTCAATCTTTTCGATAGCCTCTTCCTGACCGACTACACGCTCGCTTAAAATCTTTTTGATGTTTTTAACCGACTTATAGTCGAGTTTTTCCCAAGGATTGTCTTTTTCTCCGTACTTAAACAGCAAGTACAACTGCTCGAACGGCATTTTGCCTTCTTTTCTCGAAAGGCGCGCCATCTGAACGATTTCACGATTAGTAAAATCATCAAACATATCGACGTATTCGTTAAACTTATCCGACGTCAGCAGCGTTTCGCCGGGTTTGAGTTTTACGTCAAATCCGCTCTCGATTTTTTCCATCATTTTAGCGCGTTCTTCTCTGTCGGGCTTTGAAAGAGTAAGGCAGGCGACTTCCGGGTTGCCCTGATAGAAAGAAATCGGGAACATTGCAAGTTTGCTCGTAATGAGAATAACCGTGCTTTCATTTACTTCAGCAGACAAATACTCCGTTTTTTTGTCTTTTATCGCTTTCCCGAGCATTGTGATAAGTTCTCTCTCGTCGGGCGGTAATTGTCCGCCGCTTGAAAAGAGATAATCCGCCCAATTCAGCACGAAAGCAGTTTTTCTATTCGGCTTCTTCAAGTTTTTGAATACGATATTGAAAATCTCGGCGGGTTCTTTGAACTGACCGCTTCCCGTTTTTTCTTCCGCTTGCGATTGATTTTCTTCGTCATCGTCAAAGGAATAAGCGTCGCCTTCCACCTCGACTTCATCGATCACGGAAAGCCTTGAAATGTCTCCGTCTATGCCGTCGATACGATCCCAATACAAAACGTCGTCGTATTCCATACCTTTGAGCATGTCCGTAAGGTATTGTTTCAAATCGACGATTTGCTTTTTGTCGTTAAGATACACGTCGCCGACGTTACCGTCGAGTATTACGCATCTCTTGATACCGACTTCGCGTTTTAACCTGTTAAACGTTGTTTGTAATGCCATTATTTTCACCTCTTATTTGTGTTCGTTTTTACCGTTTGGTATTTCATAGACGATATTTTATCGGGATTGCTCCATATTTCCTGCGTTTTGGTAACGTGTAAACCGTAAACTTCTTCCAAATCGCTCAGAAAAGGCTGTATATCCTTTTGGCACGCCTGTCCTTCGTATCCACGGAAATCGTAAATAAATTTACCGTCCAGAAACACGCGGAATTCCGCTTTTTCGCCGCTTGCTTTCAGTCCGACCAAAATCACTTCGTTTGTGTCGCGTTTTATTTTTATGTTCTTTTTATCCACGATAAATCCGCGGGCGGTTATCGCCGACATTATGATTTTAAGCGACTTCTGACGGATTTTTTCGCCTACGATTTCTTCTGTCGCCGCCGATCTTATTTCGGAAAGCGGTTTATTCTCTGTTACGACTTTATCGATGGTAGTCTTTTCAACTCGTGCGGCTTCGAGTTCGCGGCGAATTTTTTCTCGCTCTTTTTCGATACGCGATTCATAAATTTCGTTTTTGAGTTCTCTGCCCGCTCTGATTAAATCGTCGCCCGAAAGCGTATCGTTTTTCAGATATGCAAGGTAAGCATACTGCCTTTCCGTTTCGTCCTGAATGGAATCGAGAAGTTTTTGAATCTCGACGGGGATTGTAACGACTCCGTTTGCTTTATCACTCAATCTTCTTTGATTTTCTTCGATACTGCTTTCGAGTAAGCCTTGATAAAGCGCACGCATTTCGACTAATCTTTTAGCAGCCAACTCGTTTACTTGATTTTGTAATTCTTGCGCTGCTTTATCCACGTTATCGGCAGAATTCGGTCTTAGTCTGTCGCTATCTCCGCTTACAACACCTTTTTTCGCTACTTCTTTTGCCTGCGCTTTTAAGTTTTCGATTTTTCTAACGAGAGAATCTCGTTCTTCTACAATCAATTGTTTTAATGCCGCCGTCTGACTATTCTGTAAGCTTTGCGAGCCGTTTTCTATGTCCGAAAGTATCTGATCGAGTTCGGCAATCTGTCTTTCGGCGACTTCGCAAATGCTTTCGCATCTTATCGCTATCGCCTCGTAGTCTATTTGTACCTGATGGCTCATTTTCGTTCCCCCTTTATGGCAAATACTATATCGCGCCAATTTTCAATCGTTTCTTTATCGAAACGTGTTTGCGACTTTTCCGGATGTTGCAATCCGTTTCTGCACATACGAAGTTTATGTAATGAGGATTCCTGCTTGCTGTCGAGAATGCCTTTATCTTTTGCCATAACGAGTAAATCGTGTGCAGACGTCATAGGCTCGGCGTTAAGCATATCTCTTAAATCGTATTGCAGTTTTACGAATAAATCGCAAACTGCGTCTTTATATTTTCCGCGTGCAATCTGCTCGTCAATGTATTTTTTCGTAATTTTTTCGGGATGAGAAGACGCGCTGCGCTCAATAGACAACAAATCGTGAATCGACTCGTAAATCTCTATAAACTTTCTGATTGCAGCATAGGATTTAGACGCATATTTCTCGTATTTTGCCACCGATTTAAACTCCGAATTAAGCGTGGCGTAAGCATCGAAAAATTCGTCTTCGTTATAATCGTCTTTAAGCGTATATTCCGAAAGGCTCTCTATCCCGAGCATATCGTTCAGTTTCCACAAATTCCGCTTAATGTTGTTAAAAGCATTGCCGAGATCGGAATCCGAGTAAATTTCTTCGTTATTTACAACTTTATCGGCAAGATCCGCAACCACGTTAACAACGCTTAAAACGGCGTCAACGGTAAAACCTGCGCTTAAAAGTGCTTCGTAAACAATATCGTCGTCTTCCGTTTTTTTCATTTCTTTCGCAAAAGCGGAAACATAGTCGAAGTCGTTTATCCCTAGTGCTTTTCTGAGCGGATTCAATACCGACGATTTATAAATCGCATTATCGATTTTTATCTCGCTTGCGCTTTCTTCAAACAATTCTTTTGCCGTCGATACAAAATAGTTTTGCCACTCGGCGTTCTTGGTAAAGGCGTTATTCAGTTTTAATACAACTTCTATCTTTTCATCAACAGTTTCTGTATTTTCAAACAGCGCCCTAATAGTTCTACCAAAATACGAAGAGTCTTTCAACGCGGCGACCGTAAACAAAACCACTTTTGCAACGTCGTCGGCAAAATCTTTTTGTACGTAATACTCAAAAATTTCTTCTACCGTTTCTTTATAGCGCGTTTCGTCTAAAACGCTTTCGGTAAGCAACTGCATTTCAAACGTATCGCCAAGCTGTTTGCAAGGCATTTTTACGTTTACGGCGGAATAGTAGTGAAACGCGGAAGTATCGAGCAAAGCAAACTCGGCGTTTCCGCCTATTCCGCCAAGTATTTTTATCGAAAAATCTTTATCCGTTCTTAATACGTTGTCCGTTCTGTCGGTTGCAAGTCTGCCACCGTCGACAAATATTTTACATGGTCTTTTCGCCTGTCTGAATACATCGTTTGGGATATACGCACCCACGATATCGGTAAGCTCGGAAAGTAACACCGTCGGCACGTCTACCGTATTTTTAAGTGCGTCAACAAACTTATACTTTTCTTTGGCAAGCAAACATTTTGTCATAAATGCGGATGAATACCACTTGTTAAAATATGCGGTTTCGTCCGACGTATCGAACGAAAATACAACGCCGCTTTTGTTTATTACAACTTGCGTTCCGTCCTCTTTTCTGACTTGTTTTTCTTCTCCGACCTCGGGTATTTCAACTTCGACAACGCGTTCTTCGGCTTTCAAACCGACTTTTGTCGGATTCGCTTCGATATAATCTTTAAGCCCGCTTATGTCTATCGTTTTCCCTAAAAACCTTTCGATATCTTCGTAAAGAACAGACGAATCGAGAGAGGTATAAGGAAACGAATAACTCACGTCGAATTTCCGCGTTACGGGGCTATAAAAAATATCTTTCGTCTTTACTTTTTCTTCGCCTGTGGGAATCGCGCCTTCACGGAACATTTTTCTGCCTTTCGCGGTAAGCGAAACGTCTTTTACTCTGATTTCCGAAAAATATTTCGGATTCATAAAATGCGACGGATCGTAGTCGTAAGAGAGTATTTCGGTACCGATAAGATTTGAAATTTCTTTTCCGAAAATATAGTGCAAATCTCTCGGAATACCGAATTTAAGAAGCACGTCGCATATTTTGTCTTCCGAACCCGCAGTTTTTTCGATTACGTCGAGTAAAATATATGCAACGCCCGACGCCTTCCTTACCTCGTTATATCGCACGTTTACTTTATAGACAAGTAGCGGAAACGGAATAGCCGTAGTGAATTTTAACAAACTTTTATCTTCCATCTTACTCTCCCAAAATGTCTTTAGCCATAAGTATTCTTCCGCGGACATTTATCGTGTCGATAATTTCTCTGTATACGGGGAAATTGATTTTATCGCGGCTGTGGTCGCCTTCGAGATCGGGAAGGTCGATTATGCCCGCTTCCGATAAAAACTTTTTCGAGCCGACAATAATCAAAAGTTTTCTCGCCCTTGATAAGGCAACGTTGATACGCTCGAATTTTTTGATAAATTCCGCATCATACCTCGTGCCGCTCGGATTTCTTACCATCGAAACGATAATAATATCCCTTTCGTCGCCTTGGAAATCGTCAACGGTGCTGATAACGAGTTTTTCGTCCGGTTTACCCGAAAAGCCCGTAAATTGATAGCCTTTACGCTTCTTTTTTATTAGTCCCGCCTGATCGCCGTATGTACAAATAATACCCGCGCTCGGTCTTTCGTCGATTTTCCTTGACGGATCTACGATAATTTTATGCTCGGAAACCAGTCCTTTCGCCGCTTTATCAAGTTCCTTTAATAGCGTTATCGCAACCTGCGCTTCCTGCTCGTTGATTTTGGACGTACTGCCTTCGAATGCGCTCGATTCTTTTTGGTCGCAATCCACAAAATATATGTGCCGTTTGGGATCGATAACGGTATTTCCGTTGATTTTTACAGTAAGATTATGCTCTTTTTCGTCGTCTTGTTGTTTTTTACCTACAACAAGCCCTTTACCGTTACCGCCGTAGAAATGATTGAACACTTCCATAATATGGCTGTGGCAACGGTATTGCTTATTAAGCATTACTCTGAACTCGCTCGGAACTTTCTCATACAGCGTTTTGAAGAAACATTCTTCATACAACTTTGTATATTCGTCGTTGATTTCCTTCGTGATTTTTTCTTCGTCGAGTCCGTCGAAATCATCTCCCCGCATATGCCGCAAATCGTACATAGGCGGAAGTTGACGATGGTCGCCGACGAGAATAACCGTCTTGCCGTATAAAATAGGTATCAACAAATCGAGAAAAGACGACTTTGACACTTCGTCTACGATTACAACGTCTATGCCTTGCGTTCTGATATCTACCGATTCGATTCCGTATTTACCGAGTTCGGCAAGTTGCGACGGCGTGAATCTGTCGCGGCTTGTGCAGGTAATGCCGAATACGTTTGCCGAATTGTAAAGTTCTCTCGTATATGCGGCTCTGTCTTCCTCTAAAATATCTTCCTGCGACAAGTATTTTACGATATCCTTATACATCGGAATTTTTATTTTGTTTTCGGAAGACGAAGCATTATACTCGGTTTCAAGCCTGTTCCACTCTTCATTGATTATAGCGAAAGCCGTTTCAAGATTGTCCGAATCATATTCCCTGACAATTCCGAAATCTCTGAAAAATCTCGTAATCTTTTGTTTTAGTCCTGAATTTAATTCGCCGTATTCCTCAATTCCGGGATTTTCTCCGAGTTCTTCATATAAACGTTTTTTCTCGCTTATTTGAATTTTTAGTTCGTTTATTTCATCGGATATAGCGTTTTCGTTGTCTATATCGCCATTGATTGCGGATTCGATTATATTTCTCTGTGCGTTTACAATATCGGCAAGTTTTGCCTTGAATTGCGCAAGCTCGGAAGGCAATTGCTTCAATATTTCTTTTGCACCCGTAATGCCGGGGACGAGAGAGTAAATCACGCTTCCGGCAATATCGAACTCCGAATTATTTTCGTATTCTTTAATCTTTTTGCCTACGGCAATCAACTCGCTTTGATTCTTTTTATACTCTTCGTAATTAGAATCTCCTTCATTCGGCGCTTCGTCCGTATCGGGATCTCGCAAACCGCTCAAAACGTTTCGCAAAGCACGCTGGCGATTTTTTAACTCCACAAGCGCGTCTTCGCTCAAAAAACGCTCTAATTCTTTGTTTATTGCCTGAATATCGGCATTAATAAGCTCGGCAACCTTATCGAGCGTTACCTCTTCAAAACAAGCAAAGCATTTTAACAAGCGTTCTACTTGTTCGGCGAATTTATCCAATACGTTGCTATCTGCGCCCTCGCCCGAAAAACGATACGTTTCAACGTATTTAAGCGTTCTCGTATACTTTTCGGTATCTTCTTTTGCGGCAAGAAGTTTTTCTCTTAAAACTGCGTTTTCTGCGGTTAAACGGTTTATTTCTGAAAGCAAATTGTTCCGCTTTCTTTCCGTATCTGCATTCTCCCGTTGCAATATCAAAAGGCGATCGTAATCGAGGCGAAGAGATTTCATCGTCGAATCGAATTCTTCTCTCGTTTCTTTGTAATTGTCGTATCTTGCTATTTGTTTTTCGAGATTTCCGCAAATATTAAGGTAGAAATTGTCTACAAGCCTTTCGGGACTGTAATTCGTTTCTTTACCGTTTTGCGACGGAATAAGACGAAGCGGACGTATTTCGGGGATTTTAGGCAATCTGTCAAATACGTTATCGATTGCCTTATGTGTTTCGGAAGATATTAAAACTTTCTTACCGCGTTTCGTCAGTTGCGCCGTAATTTCGGCTATAACCTGTGTTTTTCCCGTTCCCGGAGGCCCTTGCAACAAGAATATACTTTCGCTTTGCAACGCGCGTTTTACGGCAAGTTTTTGTCTGTCGTTCAAACTTTCAAGACACCACTCGGGATCTTTTATCTCTTCTACGGAAGATTGCGCAAGCGTTTCGGGCGAAAAAAGATACGTCGGCAAGAACGGATTCTTAACGTATCCGCCCAAAATTGAAGTCAACGCCTTTTCTTGCCTGTCTATTTTTGCTTTTTCCGCACGATTATCGTAGGTAAGATATTTCGGCTCAATTTCCTCGATTTGCTTTTCGATTTCTTTTACTTTGTCCGTAATATCCTGCGGACGGAAGTAAATCTGATAACGGCGTATCGTTTCATTCTCGATTTTATCAGCCTTATCTGCGTTTAATTTTTGAAGTAGAACATTTTTTATTTCGGTTTTCTCGGAATCAATACTCTCTGTATATTGAAATTCTAATTGATTTTTCTTTTCCTTTTTAAGTTTATCCAGTTCTTCCTGACAGCGTATTGCCAAACTTTTTTGCTTTTTCTCGATAAGTGCCGTATTGCGACGAATATAAAAGTCGCGCAAAGAAATCTGCGTCTTTGCTGTTTCTATACGCTTATCGTATTCGTCGTTTAATGTCGATTCTTCATCGTGTAAATCATTAATCTGTTTGCCTTTTTCGACAGTAGACAATTTTAAGCGTCTAATTTGGTCTATTTTGGCACGAATTGAGCCGAGCCGTTTCTTCTTTTCGTTCTCAATCGGCGCGATAAGTTGAGTAATCTCGCTTTGGTATGTCTTGTATACGTCTTTATCAGCATTATTTATAATGTCGGAATCAAGTCTATCGTCAAGCTCTGTTTTGTATTCAATAAGTTGCGAATTAAATTTTTCTTGCGTTTTAGCAGAAACGTTTGCCATATAACGGTTAATCTCGGCAAGAATTATGCCGTTATACTTGCTGTCGATTTCTCCAAATTTGGCAGTCAAATCTTTTTCGTATTTCTTGTCGAGAGCAGATAATTCAGGCTCTATATCTATGTATGTGAATAAATATCGTTCGCCGAGAAGATACGATTTGATACTTCTGATATTACCTCTATCGTCCGATTTCGGCGGATACGGCGACAATCCCATAGCGTCCCGAGTATACCGATTCAGATTGACCTCGAACTTCGGTTTTCCTTTTCCATTTCTGCCAACAGTTTCGGACAATATTTCCTTTCTATTCTTTTCTATTGCAACGCAAATCAGCGGAAAACCGTCGGCTCCCGCTACTTCTTTCGATAATATTATCTGCTCGCTTTTGCCGAAATCTTTAACTCCGTCCAAAAGAAGTCCCGAAAAAACCTCTTCGTTTCTGCGATAGGATTCTTTCGTTATCATATATGCGTCGCACACGTGAACGTCGGTAATTTCTTCGCAACGCTCGGATTGTTTTCCTAAATAGTATCTGCGGAAATCAATATACTGCAACCATTGATTAAAAATGCCAATCGCTTCATCGGGATTCAGGACGGGAAATAGTTTAGTGGCTATTTCATTCACAAAGTCGTTTGTAAGAACAGAATCGTGCAATTCGCCGTTACCATAATCGGGAACCGTAATATTTCGTCCGTTGGCAACAAAAGACTTACTTGTAAATGCACAAAGCGACGAACAAGAAACTCGCTTTTCACCGTATTTTACCGTTCGTCTGTCTATCAAATCTATCCCTTTTACGGATATTTCCGTAACGTTCCCAAATGTAACGTCGCCGATTACCATAAAATCGTATGTTTCGGGCAGAGCGTAGCGAGAATATCCGTCCACTTCGGTGCGAATTACAATATTACGCAAAATCTTGTTCCCACGCTTATCTTCGTCCATTGCTCTGTCAAACGACGGCAAAGATACGTTGTAATATTTAGGCGTAGACGGAAACGTGTATCCGATAAATTCTTGAAGAGTGTCGGGCGCATACCCGCCGAGTTTTCTTTTCAGTGCTTCGTATTGCTCGTTTAACGATTGCGTGAAAAAGTCGTTTCTACCCCAAGCCTTATCACCTAAACCTTTATCCAAATTATCCAAGAAATTCAGATATAAGTAAGCCATTTTACTCCCCCTTCGTAAACTTACGATACTTATCGAATATGTCTATATAATCCAAAAATTCCTTTATTTCCGCAGGCGACATACCGTTTGTAATACCGCCTACTTTATCGAGTATAACGCTTTTCGTAAACGGATCGAGTCCGTTTAAGGCTTGCCCCGCAGTTAGTTGCTGTTTTAACGCATCGTTTTCGCTTTGTAATCTTTCAAGTTCGTTTGTCAGATTTTCCACAGAAGAAAGCGACTGCTTTTTATTCTGAATACTGTCTTTCAAAATGCTTGAAATTCTGTTGACGTATTGCGCGAGAATATCGGGATCGGACTCATCGAGAACCAATTCCAATTCGTCTTCGCTTTCCTTCCCGAAAAGATAGAAGATTTTATATTGCTTATCTTTAGGGATATCCGAAAAGTTTTCAAGATTTCGATAATTGTAAATCGTCGCCTTGGAAATTTCGAGATATTTAATTAAATCCGTAACTTTAATAGAAAATTTTGTAACGAGTCTTTCAAATAATTTCGTTGTCATTTTTGGCACCTTCTTATCCGTTTGACATTATTATACTATATTAAAAACGTAATGTCAATAAATTTTATCTAAAATAGTCTATTTTAATTTTTATGTTACTGATATAACCTGTCTTATCTGTTTTTTTATACCACAAATTACTTTTTTTTACCTTATTAAACACCATACTATACAAAAAGGAGCCATATCTTTGACTCCTTTTTGTCGACAACCGACACATATATTTATTTGTCTGTTTTACCTTCTTTCACTTCTAGCGCGGGCTTGTCGTTTGCATTGAGCGGAGAAATTACCGATTGTCCCAACTGACTTTCGATATCCGTTCTTGCATTTTTTGCCACTTTTCCGCCGCGTTTTGCAATCGTCTTGCTTTCTTCAAAAGTATCCGGCTGTTCCCGTTTCGATATCGCCGTCGTCGTAACCTCCGCAAGCATATTTAGAACAAGTTCGATATTCGTCATATTATCTCTGAGATTTTCTTTTTTCAGCCCTTTGAGTTCTTTATACTCTTTAACGGATAAGCCGCTCCACGCCTTAGTCATTTCGTTCGTTAAAATCGCGTAATCTTTTTCCTGCTCTATTCCGCGCGATTTCCACTCGTCGGTCAGTTCTTTACGCATTTCTATCGTCTGCAAGCGTTGATTGATCCAGCCCTCCGTATAACCTTTGGCACGATAAAAATCCGCGCCGCGAAGTATAGCCTTTTCGGGATCGGCTATTTCGTCAAGTCGTTCGCTACCCACTTGTGCAAGCCACATCTTGAAAGGCTCGGCTTTCGGGGACGGAATAGACTGAACAAGGCGCAAAACGCCTTTTGTGTTAAGGCAGTCGGTCAATCTGCTTTTTCCGTCTTTCGCCAACATTTTTAAAGCGTTACAATTTGTAACGGTTTCATTTCCTTCGTCTTTGAGTCGTTTCTTTAACACTCTCCAATACGTTTGAGGGTTTGGACTGTCCGTCAAAATTTCAACGACGTCCACGACGGAGAAGTACCATTCTTCTTCGTCTGCGTTCCAAAGCGTGCGGACTTGTTTATTCTCAAAAATTTTAATCTTGTTTTCCATGCAATTTTTCCCGTAGTCTTATGATACTTGCATTATACCATATTCTGCCTACAAATGCAAGGCGCAATCGACCGTAGATAGAAAGAAAAGTCACTATTTTGTGTATTGTTTTTTACACAAACAAACAGATTATTTTGTCTTTAATTTTCAACAGAAAATACCCAAATGGCACTTTGGCGGGTGCTTGACTTATACAAGTGCGCCGCTACGCGGCGCAGTCAAGCACCCGCCAAACAACTCGCTAAAACTCGGACAAAAAGGTCAACTCAAAGCCGAGCGAAACGGGGCGTTCGCCGCTAACCCGCTTGGCGAATCGCCCCATAATTCTTCGCTCGTCGGCATATTTTGAGTCTTATTCCTTTTATATATTCCGAGTGTTTTTTCGCTCCGTTTTGTTTCGGGCGGCGTTTTTTGCACCGTCCTTTTTTGTTGTCTAAAATCTATTTTACAACCATTCCACAGTTCTTTTCATCTTCACAAAAACCATTGTAAATGGAAATTTTCCATTGAAACTACCTTTCAAGCCATTCACGCTTTTTTCGTGAAGTGTTGTGCGCTGTAATCGAGTAAAAAAACGGCAAGAAATTTTTTTCAAACCGGTAAAAACTGTCCGGTTTGAGTTTTACAATACCGATAGTCTTTTGAGAGAGACGGTTTGTCGGTACAAAAACTTTTTCAAAGCGGAAAAAACATTCCTATTTGAGTTTTAGAATACCGATTGTAGTTTGGAAGAGCGATTTACCGGTACAAAAATTTTTACATTTCTTTCAAATAGAATCTCAAAGTCGCAAAAAACTTGCGAGTTTGAAGTTTACACTCAACAAAAAACAAAAAGGAGCAGAAACAATGAACTTACAAAAAGCAAAAATTTATCACGACGGCAGTCATTACGTTGCCATACCGCAAGGAGCATATCCGAGCGGAAAAGGCTGTAAAAGACGAGTTGTCAAACCAATGCAACAACTAACACTAACAAACGAATCTCCGCCCGAAACACCGAAAGAACGCTTTGAAACGGCTTATAAAGAAAGCCTTTCACTTCCCAAGAAAGAGCGAAAAAAGCACGTTAAAGAGTTGTTGGAGAGCGATTTTACGGACAAAGCGGAATTAAAGGCGTTTGTGGACAAAAATTTTGAAAGAATGAAAACCAACGCCATAAAGCGAAAAGTGCGGCTTATGCGAAAACTCGGATTGCAACATTGGGACTATTTCATAACTTTTACCTACTCGGACGAACTTCTTTCCGAAGAAACGTTCCGCAAAAAGTTGACTAACACGCTGAAACACCTTGTCGCAAGGAAAGGTTGGAAGTATGTGGGCGTGTGGGAGCGAGGTAGTGATACCGATAGACTTCATTTCCACGGAATATTTCATATTCCCGACGGCAATATGATAGGCAATCTCGAAGAAGTAAAAGATTACGATACCCGAAGACACCGACGGCAAAAAACTTTGCAAAACACACATTTTCTAAAACATTTCGGCAGAAACGATTTCAAACCTATCTGTCATCCAGACGACGTATCGAGTGCAGTTAAGTACATAACAAAGTATATGGAAAAATCAGGTGAACGGTTGGTCTAAGGCGGCAAATTGCCCACATATTTTCAATCGGACATTTTGGAAGAAGATATTGCCTGTCCGTTCGGTATCGATGACCGCAAGGCGTTGCTATTCGATAGTTTCACCTGTATCGATGACGGCGAAATTCTCGGCAAGGTGAGTAAAGAAGTTATAGACCAAATGCCCAAATGCAACTAACAATTTTATGTCTTTCGAATCGGAAAGCGTAAACGAAAACGTCTTTTTCGTCAAGGGTAAAGTGCATTGCTTTATCGCAACCCTTGACGGAAAAGAATTAAGACAAAAAGCAGGCAAAATCCTGATACGTTATCGTTTTTTTCGTTTCCGTCGAAAGACAAATCTAAAACAAAAAAATCTAAAAAAGGAGTAAAAATCATGGAAACAAACGTAAAAAGAATATTTGTAGCAAATTATGAAGATTTCGAGAACTGTTATATCTTTTCTCCGTCTATCGGCAGAAAGAAAAGCGTAGGCGGTAAAACCTATCGCGTTACTAGATATTTCAATGGTAATCGAGATTTTGAAGTGTCTATGAAAGAACTTGCCACAAAGCAAGTAAACAAAACAGCGAGGTGAACACCAATGAAACCGAAAAAATATATTGCAGGACTTTATTTCAGACTTTCCCAAGAGGACGAACGCCAAGGCGAATCGGCTTCTATTGAACATCAAAGGACAATTCTTCGCAAATATGCCGAAGAACACGGATTCCAAATTCACGACGAGTATATCGACGACGGTATATCGGGCACGACTTTCCAACGTCCGAGCGTGCAAAGAATGTTAGACGACGCAAAAACCGGAGTTATAAACACAATAATTGTCAAAGATTTATCCCGTTTCGGACGAAACTACATAGAAGTCGGTCAGTATATCGACTATGTTTTCCCGGCGTTTGGGATAAGATTCATTACCATTCAGGATAATGTGGATACGGAAAATCGCGACAGCGGCACAATGGAAATGATGCCGATAATGAATATTTTTAATGAGTGGCATGCCGCAAATACGAGCAAGAAAATCCGCGCTGTCAAAAAAGCAAATGCCCTTGCCGGTATATATAACGTATCAAAGGTTTGTTATGGCTATGTAAAAAGCAACGATAAAAAACATACCCCCATTATTGACGAAGAAGTCGCACATAATGTTGTGCGCATATTCGAACTGTATGCGTCGGGTTTAAGCGCAAAGAAGATATCCGAGATTTTCAACGAAGAAGGTATTGCTTGTCCGCGAAAATATGCCTTTGAAAAGTTCGGTCATGAATTAAGGGCAAACGAACATTGGATCTGGTGTCCTTCTTCAATAAATATTATGCTACGAAATATGGTCTATATCGGACATATGCCGCAACTGATGTCTTCTTCTGTTTCTTACAAAAACCATAAGCGTACTAAAAAGGACAAAAGCGAATGGATTATAACCTACAATACTCACGAACCCATTATATCGCAAGAACTTTGGGATAAGGTACAGGCAAGACGAAATTCTGTAGCGCAAGGCAGAACAACGTTCAGAACGGGATATACCCATCCGTTGTCCGGATTTCTCATTTGTGCCGACTGCGGTTGCAAAATGAAACAAAATACAACCGTACATAAAGGAAAACGCTCCTATTCGTTTAACTGCGGCGACCATATGCGCTATGGGAAAGCAATTTGTTTTTCTCATCATATTATGACAAAAGATTTAGAGGCTGTTATCCTTGACGATATACGGACAATGGCGCAAAAAATCGTTCTTGACGAAGACGCTATTAAAAAAGAGTTTATCCGTCAGAACGCCGAACTTGCAGATAAATCTATGAAAGCCGCAAAGAAAGAATTGCAGGCAAAGCAAAAACGCATAGAAGAATTATCCCGACTTATTCAGACCGCATACGAAGATAAAGTAAAAGGCAAAATCCCCGAAGATATTTGTATTGGGTTTATACAAAAATACTCCGAGGAACAAAAAAGCGTTACTGCGGAAATTGATGAACTCGAACGGAAATTGACGGAATCCGAAACTACGATGCAAAGTGCGGACGACTTTATTAGGGATATAAAAAAATATCTAAATGCGCCTGAACTAACTCGTGAAATGTGTTACGAACTTATTGACCGAGTTATAGTGGGCGGCTTACCGAAAGTTACTGGCAAAGACCGCGAAATAGAAATCGTCTACAAAATTGACATTATGTCCGTTTTGCGCTATAAATTACACAAATAAGCCCTGTTCGTGACGGAAAATACCACTTTCCTATAGTGTCCATAAAAACAGTCCTACTCTGCCGAGCTTTCACAAAAGGTTAAGCGCGGATTGAACGAAAGTCGAATCAAAGGACAATTTACAGGCGGTGTACCTATTTTCGGGTACGAGGCATACGGAACGAAAGCCGAAGGCCGAAGAGTGCGCATCAAAGAAGACGAGGCTGTAATCGTAAGACGAATGTTTGAAGAATACGCAAGCGGTAGGCTCATAAAAGACATACTTGACGACCTAAACAGCGAAGGCGTACTTTGTCATGGGAAACCGTTTGTACGAAGTGTTTTCTATAAATTACTAAAAAATGAAAAATACATCGGAATCGTCAGATTTGGAGACCAAGTTTACGACAAAATCTACCCACCTATTGTAAGCGAACAAGTATTCGACATATGCAGAGCCAAAGCGCAAGCAAATAAAATCGGAAAACATACGGACGCAACTTACCTGTTAAAAAACAAAGTGCATTGCGGCTATTGCGGAAGGCCTGTAAGTTCTGATACCGGCACATCAAAAAACGGCAACGTTATGCGATACTATAAATGTATTGGCAGAAAAGTTGATAAAAAATGTGACAATGTTCCAATCCGAAAAGACTTGCTTGAACAATTGGTAATCGATTCGACATATCAAGTTTTAGCGACTCCCGACCTAATCGAAAAACTGGCAGAACTAATTCTTGGCGCTCATAAAAAGCGAATGGCTGACGCATCTATACTAAATATCTTAGAAAGCCAATGGCAAGATACTTCAACGTCAATTGCGAATTTAATTTCTTGTATGGAAAAAGGCATTGTAAGCAACTCAACCGCAAAACGACTTGAAGAACTTGAAAATCAAAAAACCGAATTGGAAGCGAAAATTGCTTTGGAAAAGGTGAAAGAATCAACTCTAATTCAAAAAAGAGATATCGTCAACTACTTAAAACAAGCAATAAAAAAGACGCCGCGTCTAATGATTGAACTGATAATCAAAGACATTGTTCTTTACAAAGACCGAATAGAGATTCACTTCAATTATACCGACTTAATAAGACCTGATGCTGAAAAGCGTCAGGCCTTATTATTTTACAAATTTACAAAAGAAGTTGTTATCGATTACCATAAGATGAACTGTCAACCTATTAAGAAAAATATCGAAATCAAACTCTATATTTAACATTCTTTTTTGTAAAAATTTACC
>ENA-USUJ01000973-USUJ01000973.1-human-gut-metagenome-genome-assembly--contig:-NODE-973-length-25453-cov-6.791614_pt1 | contig 25453 bp, 16 predicted proteins | sample MGYA00250061_ERZ773398 | MGnify/ENA primary metagenome ERZ773398 (study PRJEB29103, sample SAMN06111992) | human gut metagenome | biome: human gut; feature: ankylosing spondylitis patient; material... | reverse complement strand
GAATCCATAAAAAAAGTGCCATGGCGTATGAGGTAGCCGAGGACAACCTTTTGTTTGGCAGAAATGCACAGGGAGAGGAGCAGATTGAGCTGCACCGGAAAGGCTGGGGCTATACGGATATTACCGTAACAGCCAAGGGGAAATTTATCCGCCCGGAAAAGGATCATTTAACGGAAGAAGATTTTGAGAAAGATATCTGTGCATTTTCTTTTACGATTTTACCGGAGTATTTTATCGAAGGGGATAATTACGGCAGTATTACCTTTACAAGTGACAGTGGCAGTGTGACGGTACATATCATGATTCCAAAGCAGAAGCAGCAGGAGAATGAGAAGCAGACCGCGGACAGACAACGCAGAAAACTGCTTGCAAGGCTCATGCGTCTGTATCTGGCGTATCAGATGCAGCCGTTAGGCAGGAAGGATATCCTGAAAGAGGCGGAGAAGCTTGCAGAAAAGCTGAACAGCGGTTATGGCAGGAGTCTCGAAAACCGCCTGTATCAGGTGCTGATCTTATGGCTGCAGCAAAGAGAAAACGAAGCAAAATGGGTATTGAACCATGTGGCGCAAAGCTATCTGCGCGGGGAGATCGATGCAGTGCCTTATGCGGCATATTTATATTTGCGCGGTCAGATCTGTCAGGAGGAAGATACTGCAGAAGAAGCCGGACAGGAACTTTTAATGCTGCAGGAGGAAAGGCCGGAGGCTTACCTGCCTGCCTGTCTGTATAGCAGGATCCAGCCGGATGCGGAAAGCAGAGACGTCTTTTCTGTACTGGAAGCGCATTTTTATAGGGGAGCGGACAGCCCGGTGCTTTTGCAGACTGCGTTTTCACTGGTGGAGAAAAGTCCTTCCTGCCTGATGAAACTGGAATCTTTTGAAATACATATTCTTTGGTTTGCGATCAAATACGGTGTTTATACGGAGTCACTTGCAGAAAGGACAGCGTATCTGGCAATGCGCAGAAAAGAAATGGACAGACCGCTTTACTGTCTGTTGACCAAAAGCTACCGGCTGTACGAGAGAGAAGATACACTGAAAGCAATGTGTACCCTGCTGATCCGCAGCGGAAAAACAAAAGGATTTGGCAAGTGGTATGCATGTGCACTGGAGAAGGATCTTCGTATCACTTCTTTATACGAATACTATATGATGGCAACGGAGCCGGGTCAGCTGCCGCCTAAAAATGTTCTCTTATATTTTGCGTTCCAGTGTGATCTGCCGGAGGAACGGAAGGCAGCCCTTTTTGCCCTGATCCTAAAAAATCAGAAACAGCTTCAGGATCTGATGCCGCATTATGAGCCACAGATCGAAAGCTTTGCATGGGAGCAACTGGAAAAGGGAAATATCAGTGAGCCATTGGCAACTATTTACCGGTATGTATTTCAGGATCCGCAAAAGCTGCAGGCGGCGAAAAAGGCACTTTTGCAGGTGGCATTTACCCATCGGATCAGCACAAAAGCAGAGAATGTCTGTCGTGTGATCCGTGTACAGGATAAGCTCAAGCAGGAAGAGCAGATACCGCTTGTAAAGGGGATCGCTTATGTATCCTGTTATACGGATGCTTATGAGATTTTTTTAGAGGATGAAAACGGAAATCGTTATCAGGACAGCAGTCTGTACGAAGATAAAAAGCTGATGAATGCGGAACGTATCTTTATGCGCCAGGAGGCAGAAGTGTCTGCCGCACCATTGATGTTATATGCGGAATCACTGGAAGCCGGTGAGAGGCATGACGAGGATCAGACTGTTATGATCTGCAACCGTCTGGTCGCATCGGATGAGATTGAAACGACATATCGAAAACAGCTTGCGGAAAAGCTGATGGAAATTTATTACAGGCGGGATGATCGGGAAAAACTGGAGACACTTTTGCAAAGCTGCGATCTGGCAACTTCAAGTTTGCAGCAACGGGCACAGATCCTGCAATATATGTTGTATTGTGAAATGGATGAGCAGGTAGAAAAGGCACTTCTTACCTATGGATTTGAAGGTGTGTCCCCAAAGCTGCTTGCAAAGTTTATCACAAGGCATTTACAGAAAGATGACAGTTATGATGCAAGCTGGCTGGCGTTGGCACTTTATACTTTCCGGAAAGGGAAATATACACAGGAGATGCTGGCTTATATCTGTCGTTATTATGAAGGCGGCAGCAGACAGATGCAGGAGATCATGCAGGCCGCCCTCCGGTTTGACACAGATGTGCTGCAGCTTTCCGAACGGATCCTGCTCGCAGCAATATTTACACAGGGAATCGGCGGCGGACAAAAGGAAGCATATGCTTACTATGTAAAGTATCGCAAAAACAGCGGGCTTGCCCATCAATATACGGATTATATAGTATACCAATATTTTGTAAAACAGCATCCGGCGCAGGCAGAAGTATTCACAGTGCTGGAGCAGTATCTGGCAGAAGAGCAGTGCAGTCTTCTTTCTAAGATTGCTTATTTGCAGTATATGGCAAAGGAAGAGACCACATATACAAAAAAACAGGAAGAACTGATCCGCGATCTGGTAGAGCAGGTCATGGAAAGAAGAGGGTATTTACCGTTTTTCCGAAGCTTTTCCGGTTTTATCCCGCAGCTTCATCTGTATGCGGATCTGGTGTGCATGGAATACCGGACGGAACCCGGTACTAAAGTAAGCCTGCACTATCTGGGAGACGGTGGCGGGGACCGGTACGAGATCAAAATGCTTTCGGAAGTGTGTGAGGGCTATTATGTGAAACGTTTTGTCCTGTTTTTTGGGGAAAAGCTGCAGTATTATGTGACAGAAGAAAAAGACAGCACCTGGCAGCTGACGGAGAGTGGTTGCCTGGAAAATAATGAAGCAGCACCGGAAACGGGAGAGAGCAGATATGAGCTGTTAAATGATCTGTTCCTGAGTGCTTCCATGGGAGATGAACGGACAAAAAATGATTTTGAACGGGAGTACATCAGACAGGATCTTGTAGCAGGGCAGCTATTCAGATAGAAAGAGAAGGAACAAAATGGAACTTGTAATAGGCTGTGATATCAATGAATATTATGTGCAGTTTTCCTATGCGGAGGAGGGAAAAGAGCCGGTTATGCCGGATCTTCCCGGTGTCACACAGGTTGAGACAGCACTTTGCAGGCGGGAGGGTGTGAATCAGTGGTATGAGGGAAAGGAAGCGGTAAAGCGTGCGCTGGCTGGAGAAGGGGCGCTTGCAGAGCATCTTTTTTCCCGGATGCTTCATGCGGATACGATCAGGCTTTCCGACAGTGAATATCAGCTGACAGATCTTTGCAGCCTTTTTTTGGAGCACACATATACAGCGTTTGTCAGAAAAGTCAGGGAACAGCTTGGAGAGGAGATAACGGTCCGGGCACTTGTACTGACCGGACGGATCGATCCGGGGGTACATTATGGGAAATTGCAGGAAATCGTAAAAAATCTGCCGGTAGAGGATATTTCCTTCCAAAGCCATGAGGAAAGTATCTTTTCTTATCTGGTGCATCAGCCCAGAAGGCTTATGGGATATGAGACACAGGTTCTGGATCTGACTTCGGAGCAGCTCGTGACATACCGTGTGGAAATGAACCATAAAACAAGACCGGTTGTTGTGAGCATAGAAACGACAGAAACGGATCTTTATAAAAAGAAACATTATGCATCCATCATGGAGCATGACAGAGAACTTGCAAAACTGGATCAGGAACTGGCGGAATATATGCAGGACTATACGGCGGGCAGGATCGTAACAAGTCTGTATCTGATCGGCGATGGATTTCACGGAGACTGGTATCAGGAAACGCTCAAGGTGATCTGCAGAAACCGTAAGGTGTTTGCGGGAGACAACCTGTTTGGAAAGGGTGCCTGTTTTGCAGCAGCGGAACGGATCTGGAAGGGAGAAGCATCGGAAGATTTCCTGTATCTGGGCAAGGATATGCTGCAGTATAATGTAGGGATCAGGCTGTATGACAAAACGGAGGAGATCTATTGCCCGCTTTTGGACGCGGGGACAAACTGGTATGAGGCGGCAGGCAGTCTCGCTTTTTATATAGAAGATACAGATGAGATCCGGCTGCAGGTTGTACCGATCCATGGAGGGAAAAAAGAGATCGTGATCGGTCTGGACGGACTCAAAAGACCATATCGAAGCTGCCTTCTGGAGCTTGCTTTTTCCATGCAGGATAAGGAAACCTTGGAGCTTACGGTGCTGGATCATGGATTTGGCAGTTTCTTTGCACCTGTCAGGGAACCGTTTACAAAAGCAATCCGTCTGGCAGAACTGCCCGATGCTGATGAGAAGGAAAATGCATGTTATGTCTGCATAGGACAGAGGCTGCAAAAGCCATATCAGGTCGCCATGCATACAGATATTTTTTCTATGGAAGAGTTGTGTTATTATATTACGGTACATGCGGACATGCTGGATCAGGGGTTTATGCGGGAAGATCTGGCAGATGCAGTGGAACAGATGGAACTTTTTGATCTGGCAGGAAGCTTAAGACAGCTGTTGCATTTTCAGGGGAGTCTGCATACCTTCTGCCGGATGATATTGGAAGAAGCGGCCTATGTTTCTGCTGATAAAATGACGGAGCTGATGGAAACACTGACGAAAAACGAGACATTGACACCGCTTAAGAGAAAGCAGAAGCAGGCAGACGGTCTGTACTCACAAAAGGCATATATGCAGGCGATCACGCTGTACCGGGAACTTTTGCGGGAAGAGACGGAGCAGGAAAACAAGGCGGTATTGCTTGAACAGATCGGAAAATGTATGGCACAGCTTTTTGAATACGGGCTTGCGGAAGCGCAGTTTATGGAAAGCTACCGGCTTGGCAGAAAAGAAGCGCTTCATCTCTATTTGCTTTGCAGAAGAATGCAGATGACAAAGGAAGAATTTGTCCGCTTTATTACGGAGCATGAAGCATATTATGAAAGTGCGCTGACTGTAGAACAGGAATATGAAAGTGCGTTGCAGACAGCGGAAGATACATTGAAGCAGATGGAAGGGCTGCCTGATATGGACAGTCTCCGGGAAACATATCGTGTCATGATGGAACAGCCGGAATCTGTATAAGGGAGTAAGCAATGAAGTTTTGGAACAGATTGTTCAGACGCAGAAAAAAGAAAAAAGAAGAACTGCCGGATGAAGCAGACGGAGCAGCATATGGATTTACGGAACATGAAACGGATCTGGAGGATGAACAGCAGCGGACAGGCTATGTGGAAAGTCTGCTGACACAGATCGCTGATGCGCAGAAGCAGATCAGCGAGTGTGAAGCCGAATACGCCATGGTCGATCTGTATCTGAAGGACATGGAACTGATCGATTATATTTCCGGTGAAGACAGGGAGAAGCTGGAAGACTGTGCAAAGGCAGTGCATCTGTTGGAAGAGGACAAGAGCCGGTATGAGAAAAAGAAAAGACATATGTCCGATGCAGATTATGCAAAAATGGAGCGCCTGTCTGAGGATGCGCATGACAGCCTGACGCGCCTGCAGGAAGCGGAACAGTATCAGGAAGCAATCCGAAACGATCTGAGCAGACTGGAAAATGAAAAGCAGGCATGTCTGTTCAGAAGGCAGGAAGCAAAGACGGCAATGGAAAACCTGCGGGGCATGGCGGTTATCACGACAGCGGCGGTCTTTTTCTGTATCGTGATCCTTTTGATCATGCAGTTTGCCTTTGAAATGCAGACACAGATGGGCTATATTCTGACGGCAGCAGTCTGTGCGATTGCACTGGTGGCAATGTATATGAAATATATGGATGCAGCACAGGAGGACAGATTGTCTTCAGGCAGTCTGAACAGAGTGATCCTTTTGCAGAACCGTGTGAAGATCCGGTATGTCAATAATACAAATCTGCTGGATTATTATTATCTGAAATTTGGTATTTCCTCCGGGGAGGAGCTGAAAAGTCTGCTGGAGGCTTACCAGGCGGAGCAGGTGGAACGGAAAAAGTTGGAACAGACGATGCAGGAGCTGTCCTTCGGACAGGAGGATCTGATCCGTATCCTGAAAAAATATCGTCTGCATGATCCGATGATCTGGCTGCACCAGACCGGTGCGATCTTAGATCCCAAAGAAATGGTCGAGGTAAGGCATGCTATGATCCTGCGCAGACAGCAGCTCAGAAAGCAGATGGAATTCAATACCGACAACGCGGAAAAAGCACAGGAGCAGATCAAAAAGCTGGTAACGGAGTATCCGAAATATGCAGCACAGATCCTGAAAATGGTTTCTGCCTATGAAGAAAAAGCAGAAAGCTGAGAAAAGCAGATTGACAGAGTATGGCAGGAATGGTACCATTACACCGTGTTCGATTTACTATGGTAAAGTGCTACTACGATAAAATATCAGGGTTTTACATAAGGAGAGTTTTATGAGTTTTGGAACAATGCTTGGGCAATTAGCTACGGGGATGCTTGTAACAGGAGAGATTTTTTTCCTGACACTGTTATTTTCGCTTCCGCTCGGACTGGTTATTTCTTTTGGACGCATGTCAAAAAACGGTCTGCTTCGGACGATCACAAAAATCTATATTTCCATCATGCGCGGAACGCCGCTTATGCTGCAGCTTATTGTAGTTTATTTTGCGCCGTATTACATATTCCGCATCCGCATTTCATCAGGATATCGTATGATCGCGGTCATCATCGGATTTGTATTAAATTATGCAGCTTATTTTGCGGAGATCTACCGTTCCGGTATCCAGTCCATTCCGGTAGGACAGTATGAGGCTGCCAAGATCCTCGGCTACAGCAAGGGACAGACTTTCTTTAAGATCATTCTGCCGCAGGTCATCAAGCGGATCCTGCCCGCTGTGACAAACGAGGTCATTACGCTGGTTAAGGATACCTCCCTTGCATTCGTACTTGCCGTGACGGAAATGTTCACACTGGCAAAACAGGTGGCAGCAGCACAGACAACGATCGTACCGTTGATGGCAGCAGGTGTGTTTTATTATCTTTTTAACCTGCTTGTTGCATTTGTCATGGAAACACTGGAAAAGAAAATGGCTTATTACAGATAGGAGAAAGATATGATTTTATTGGAACTGAAGCATTTAAAAAAATCCTTTGATGAGCTGGAAGTCATCAAGGACTTCTCTCTTTCTGTAAAGGAAGGAGAAGTTGTTTCCATTATCGGTCCTTCCGGCAGCGGAAAATCAACGATCCTGCGCTGCCTGACGATGCTCGAGCAGATGGATGACGGCGAGCTTTCCTATCTGGGAGAGTACGCGGCAAAAAGTGAAAACGGCAGATGTGTTTATGCATCCAAAGAAAAACTGAAACAGATTCATCATTATTTCGGGCTTGTATTCCAGAATTTCAATCTGTTTCCGCATTACAGCGTTTTGAAAAATATCATGGATGCACCTGTCAGTGTAGATAAGGTGCCAAAGGAAGAAGCAAAGAAGCGTGCGCGTAAGCTGATGGAGCAGCTTGGACTTTCCGAAAAGGAAAATGCTTATCCGTATCAGCTTTCCGGCGGACAGCAGCAGCGTGTATCGATCGCAAGAGCACTGGCGCTGCAGCCGAAGATCCTGTTTTTCGATGAACCGACAAGTGCGTTGGATCCGGAGCTGACAGGGGAAGTTTTAAAGGTCATCAAAGAACTGGCAAAAGAAAAGATGACAATGATCATCGTGACACATGAAATGCAGTTTGCAAGAGAGCTTTCCGATCGTATCATCTTTATGGAAAACGGTGTCTGTGTACAGGAGGGGACACCGGATGAGATCTTCCATTCCGAAAATGAAAGAGTCAGAGACTTTATCGGCAAATTTGTAGGATAGCTGATTGCACTTTGCAGCGGAAACGATTATAATGTTTTTTGTTTATATACAATTAGGGAAGGTAAGAGATACACCAGACAACAATCTTTTAAGAAAGTGGAGAAAACAATGGCAGAATTAGAACACTTAAAGGAAGAATGCGGCGTATTCGGCATGTATGATTTTTCAGGTGGCGATGTCGCAACAAGTATCTACTACGGATTGTTTGCACTGCAGCACAGAGGACAGGAAAGCTGTGGCATTGCTGTCAGTGAAACAAACGGCCCAAAAGGAAAGGTTTCCAGTCATAAGGATATGGGGCTTTTAAATGAAGCCTTTACCCCGGAAGTGCTGGAGAAATTAAAGGGAGACATCGGTGTCGGACATGTCAGATATTCGACCGCCGGCAGTTCAACCCGTGAAAACGCGCAGCCACTTGTCCTGAATTATGTCAAAGGAACACTGGGACTGGCGCACAACGGTAATCTGATCAATACACCCCAGCTGCACAAAGAGCTCGAATATACAGGAGCCATTTTCCAGACAACGATCGATTCAGAGGTCATTGCCTATCTGATCGCTAGAGAGCGTCTGAATTCCAAAACAGTAGAAGAAGCAGTCGGACGTGCCATGAAGAAGCTGAAGGGTGCGTACTCTTTGATCGTTATGAGCCCGCGTAAGCTGATCGGTGCGAGAGATCCGTTCGGATTCCGTCCGCTTTGTATCGGAAAACGTGATAATGCTTATGTACTGGCATCTGAGACCTGTGCCCTTGATACGATCGGTGCAGAATTTATCCGGGATGTGGAACCCGGCGAAATTGTAACGATCTCACCGGAAAAGGGCATTGAATCCGACAAGAGCTGCTGCATTTTAAAAGAGCAGCATGCAAGATGTGTTTTTGAATACATTTATTTCGCAAGACCGGACAGCCTGATCGATGGCTGCAGCGTCTATCATTCCCGCATTATGGCAGGTAAATATCTGGCAATGGACAGTCCGGTGGAAGCGGACATTGTAACCGGTGTACCGGAATCCGGTAACTGTGCTGCAATGGGATATGCCATGCAGTCAGGTATTCCGTATAATACTGCTTTTGTAAAGAATTCCTATGTCGGAAGAACCTTTATCAAGCCAAAGCAGAAAAACAGGGAAAGCAGTGTACAGATCAAGCTGAATCCGATCAGAGAGGTTGTTGATGGCAAACGTGTCATCATGATCGATGATTCGATCGTCCGCGGAACAACTTCCGACCGTATTGTAAAGCTGCTGCGTGATGCAGGTGCGAAAGAGGTGCATGTCAGGATTTCCTCACCGCCGTTTTTATGGCCGTGTTATTTCGGAACCGATGTACCGGCGAGAGAACAGCTCATTGCCTATAACAGATCTGTGGAAGAGATCAGGCAGATCATAGGAGCGGATTCCCTTGCCTATCTGTCTTTGGACAGACTGCCCGACATCGTAGGCGGCAGAGAGATCTGCACCGGCTGCTTTACCGGGAAATACCCAATGGAACCACCGCAGGATGATATCCGCGGAGAATTTGATGAGTAAAGATGAGGAGAAAGAGATGAGTAATGACAGATATGTAAGCCCACTTTCAGAGCGTTATGCCAGCAAGGAGATGCAGTATATTTTTTCGCCTGATAAGAAATTCAGAACATGGAGAAGACTCTGGGTCGCACTTGCAGAGACGGAGATGGAGCTGGGATTGTCCCAGGATGGCAAACCGGTCATCACACAGGAGCAGATTGATGAGCTGAAGGAGCATCTGGACGACATCAATTACGATGTGGCAAAGGAACGCGAAAAACAGGTCAGACATGATGTAATGAGCCATGTATACGCATACGGACAGCAGTGCCCGAAGGCAGCAGGTATCATCCATCTTGGCGCAACATCCTGCTATGTCGGTGACAATACCGATATCATTGTCATGGCAGAGGCGCTGCAGCTTGTTAAGAAGAAGCTGGTCAATGTGATCGATGAGCTTGCAAAATTTGCGGATAAATATAAAGAGCTTCCGACACTGGCATTTACCCATTTCCAGCCTGCACAGCCTACAACAGTCGGCAAACGTGCCACACTCTGGGCGCAGGAATTTGTTATGGATCTTTCCGATCTGGATTATGTGGCATCTACCTTAAAGCTGCTCGGTTCAAAAGGCACGACAGGTACACAGGCATCCTTCCAGGAGCTGTTTAACGGTGATCAGGAAACGATCGACAAGATCGATCCGATGATCGCAGCGAAAATGGGCTTCAAGGAATGCTATCCGGTATCGGGACAGACCTATTCCCGTAAAGTTGATACAAGAGTCTGCAACGTACTGGCAGGTATCGCAGCATCCGCACATAAGATGAGCAATGATATCCGTCTGCTGCAGCACTTAAAAGAAGTGGAAGAGCCGTTTGAAAAGAATCAGATCGGTTCCTCTGCAATGGCATATAAGAGAAATCCGATGAGAAGTGAGCGTATCGCGTCCTTATCCCGTTATGTGATGATTGATGCTTTAAATCCGGCGATTACTTCCGCAACACAGTGGTTTGAACGTACACTGGATGATTCTGCAAATAAGCGTCTTTCCATTCCGGAAGCGTTTCTGGCGATCGACGGTATTTTAGATCTCTGCCTAAACGTAGTAGACGGTCTGGTTGTTTACGACAAAGTTATCACAAAGCATCTGATGGCAGAGCTTCCGTTCATGGCAACAGAAAATATCATGATGGATGCAGTCAAGATGGGTGGCAACAGACAGGAGCTGCACGAAAAGATCCGTCAGCTTTCCATGGAAGCAGGAAAGAATGTAAAGCAGGAAGGCAGGGACAACAATCTGCTGGAACTGATTGCAGCGGATGACAGCTTCCCGATGACACTGGAAGATCTGCAGAGCAGCATGGAGCCCGCAAGATATGTAGGCAGAGCACCGATCCAGGTAACAAAGTTTATCGAGCAGGTACTCAGGCCGGTACTGAAAGAAAATGAAGCTTTGCTTGGCGTAAAAGCAGAGATCAACGTATAAAGCACGAAAGACAAAAAGAAAGCGGTTTCCTGAGGGGTGGAAACCGCTTCCTTTTTTCTTATGAGGGATTCATGAAAAAATATAAAGAGTTGAAACACTTATCAAAGATGAGAGGGTTGAGGGGTTTCTTCATCTCTGATGCTGTTAGTATATTTGGAAAGTGTGTTCAATTTGTGTTTTAATTTTTAAAAAAATATGAACTATATTAAGAAAATAGAAAACTGCCTGAAATGCTGGCAAAAGATATATGGAGAGAAAGATGATGACGACAAATCTGGAATATTATAAAGTGTTTTATTATGTAGCGGTCTGTCAGAGCATGACACTTGCAGCGGAAAGACTGATGATCTCACAGCCGGCGGTCAGCCAGTCAATGCGCCAGCTTGAAAAAGCACTGGATACAAAGCTGATCGTCAGATGTGCCAGAGGGATCCGCCTGACCCCGGAGGGAGAAATACTGTTTTCCTATATCAAACAGGGATATGAAGAAATGCAGCAGGGGGAACAGGTGCTTTCCAAACTGAAAAATCTGGAATCGGGTGAGATCCGGATCGGTGCTTCCGATATGACACTGCAGTTTTACCTGCTTCCGTATCTGGATCTGTTTCACCGGAAATACCCGGCGATCAAAGTACATGTCACGAACGGCCCGACCCCCGAGACATTGATGTATCTGAAAGAAGGTAAGATTGATTTCGGTGTTGTAACAGAGCCCTTTGCAGAAGATGAGACAATGGACATTCAGGTCGTGCGTGAGGTGGAGGATATCTTTGTGGCGGCGCACCGCTATACCCAGTTGAAAAATCATATGGTTGATCTGCATGAGCTGCCCGATTATCCGGTTATTTTTCTGGAAAAAAATACAAGTACAAGAAAATATGTCGATCAGGTGCTGGAAAAACACGGTGTATCCTTAAATCCTGAATTTGAACTTGCAACGTCTGATATGATCGTGCAGTTTGCTTTGAGAAATCTGGGGATTGGATGTGTGATGCGCGATTTTGCGCAGCCCTATCTGGAAGAAGGCAGGCTGTTTGCGCTCCGTTTCCACCAGATGCTGCCCAAGCGGCATATGTGTGTAGTAACAAATAAGCAGCTGCCAAAAAGTATGGCAGCTGCCCGTCTGTTAGAATTATTAAGATCTGAATAAGCGGTAGTTTACTGTGGACCGATGTATTCGGAATCGCCGAAACCAAGGATCATGTAGAAGATCGGTTTCAGGAAAAGAATACCGAAGCCGAAGCCTGTGCCCTGTCCGTAAGCTTTTGCCATCTTGAAAGAAAGCATGATATCAAAGATGAAGCCAACACAAGGAACAAAGGTCAGTAAGAATAACCAGCCTGTGCCCCAGCCGATGTCATACACGCAGTAGAGGTTGTAAAACGGGATCAGGCTTGCCCAGCCCGGTTTGCCGGCTTTCTCAAACATCTTCCACATACCGATCACACATGCAATGTAAAATACCAGTATGAAAAGATAGTAAGCAGTACCAATGCCTGCACCTACAGCAGAATAATAATTGTCCATGTTAAATTCCTCCCTTATAAGAATAATTCCTTTATAGTCTATCATATGGGAGGCGGTATGTCGACGTTATCCGTCAAATTTACCTTTACTTTTTTAGAAAAATTTTGTAACTGCTTCATTTTCTGTTTATAAATGATGCAGAACATGCCACAATGTCTCATATGCCATGTAAATCCTGCCAAAAAGGCTGGCTAACTAGCCGCGGAACATCTGCGCAGCAAGCGCACATAAGGCTTCCTGGTCAGTGCATGCCATGAGTTCTCTGGCGGAATGCATGGAAAGAATCGGAACGCCTGCATCAACACATGGGATTGCCAGCTTGGCGGATGTAATGCTGCCAAGTGTGGAGCCGCCTCTCTGATCGGAGCGGTTCACAAATTTCTTATATGGAATGTTGTGTTGTCTGCAGATCCCCTCGATCACACTGACGTAGGAAGAATCCGTTGCATAAGACTGTCTGGCGGATAATTTCAGTGCAACACCGTCGCCGAGACAGATCTGGCAGGTCGGATCATTTTTATCCGGATAGTTCGGATGCAGACCGTGGGCAACATCCAGAGAAAGACAGAGCCCTTCTGCGATCGTGCAGGAAAGCATTTCCTCCGAAAAACCGAGCGCAGCAAAGATACGCTTTAACAGATCCATTGTCATAACAGAGCCTGCGCCCTGCTTGGTAGCACTGCCGATCTCCTCATTGTGATAAAAGGCGGAAATGCATATATGATCTTCTTTGGTATCAGCATGCAGAAGGGCGGATAAAGCAGCCTGTACACTGGAATAATTATCGATGCGCGGGCAGGAGAAAAATTCGCCGTTCAGCCCGACTTCTGCACCGGGATCCGTATTGTATAAAAACAGCTCATAGTCCAGAATGTTTTCTGCCTTGCAGCCTGTGAGCAGCTCCAGATAGTGCAGGAAATAATCGGATTTTTCATCTGCTCCAAGGCGTGCTACAAGTGGCAGAAGCTGGAACTGCGGATTAAGCTGTATGCCCTTGTTGATCTCCGGATTCATATGGATGGCAAGTCCCGGAATGACCGCAACCGGCTTTTTGGAATCAATCAGATGCGTGACCGGATGGAAGGCGTCTTTTCCTTTTGTACAGACCTTGCCTGCAATGCCGAGCGGTCTGTCCAGCCAGCTTGTATATACAGCACCGCCATACGGCTCAATATTGAGTTTGCCATAGCTTCCCTGTGTCAGCTCAGGCTGTGGTTTTATCAGGAAAGAGGGCCAGTCTGTATGCGCCGTGATCATACGGAGTTTTGGCAGCTTTTTACCTGCAGAGACTTTCTTGCCGACCGTAAAGGCAATGCAGGTTGCATCGTAAAGATCGATATAATATTTCCCACCGGGGGTAAGGGAAAGCGGCTCATTTTTGGAAAGTGCAAGAAAGCCGGCTTTCTTGAGCGTGTCCTCGCAGTATTTACAGCAGTGGAACGGGGAATGGGCACTCTGGGACAGTACAGAGAGTGCATCTATAGTGGATTGTGTATTTGTTTGCATGATAAAACTCCTTCATTAAAAATAGGTATTATTTGGTCAACGGATAGAGGTAATAAACCTTTTGACAGTATGATTCATTATAGTAGAAATTATCCGTGATTTCAATGAATCGGTGGAATATCCTGCGGAAAAAACTATTTACTTTACATAAGGCTGACAAATAAGCATATATTATGGCAAATATAAAAAATATTGATTTTACTTATGAATCAATATGGTATATACTAAGAAAGTATCAAAAAGGGATCTCAGATAACGGACGTAACAAGGAAGACAAACTGAGGTTTATAATGAAATGGGACTGCCTTGTGGCAGACCGGTTTATAATTTCTGCAAAAAAGGAGAATGTGAACTATGGTAAAAGCAGTTGTAGGCGCTAACTGGGGCGACGAAGGAAAAGGTAAGATTACTGATATGCTGGCAAAAGAGGCAGATATCATCATCCGTTTTCAGGGTGGAGCCAATGCCGGACATACGATCGTAAATGATTACGGAAAGTTTGCACTTCATACATTACCGTCAGGTGTGTTCTACGGACATACAACAAGTATTATCGGTAATGGTGTTGCACTGAACATTCCGGTTTTATTCAATGAAATGAAATCTATTACAGACCGCGATGTGCCAAAGCCGAAGCTTCTGGTTTCTGACAGATGTCAGATGGTGATGCCATATCACATTTTATTTGATCAATATGAAGAGGAACGTCTTGGCGGTAAGTCATTCGGTTCCACAAAATCAGGTATCGCACCTTTCTATTCCGATAAGTATGCAAAGATCGGTTTCCAGGTAAGCGAGCTGTTTGAAGATGAGGACGAGCTGAGAGAAAAGGTTGTACGTGTATGTGAGACAAAGAATGTTTTACTGGAGCATTTATATCATAAACCGCTTTTAACCCCGGACGAACTGATGCAGACACTGAAAGAGTATAAGGAAATGGTAGAGCCTTATGTATGCAACGTTTCCCTATATCTTGACAAGGCGATCAAGGAAGGCAAAAATATCCTGTTAGAGGGTCAGCTTGGTACGTTAAAGGATCCGGATCACGGAATTTATCCAATGGTAACTTCTTCTTCCACGCTGGCAGCTTACGGTGCAGTCGGTGCAGGTATCCCGCCATACGAGATCAAGCAGATCATCACAGTCTGCAAGGCATATTCTTCCGCAGTCGGCGGTGGTGCATTTGTTTCCGAGATCTTTGGAGACGAAGCAGATGAACTGAGACGCCGCGGTGGTGATGGCGGTGAGTTTGGTGCAACCACAGGACGCCCGAGAAGAATGGGATGGTTTGACTGTGTTGCTTCCAAGTATGGCTGTCGTCTGCAGGGTACAACAGATGTGGCATTTACCGTTCTGGATGTACTTGGTTACCTGGATGAAATACCGGTATGTGTCGGTTATGAGATCAACGGAGAAGTGACAACAGAGTTCCCTGTTACACATGATCTGGAGAAAGCAAAACCGGTTCTGAAGGTTTTACCGGGCTGGAAAAACCAGAGAGAAGATATCAGAGGCATTAAGAAATTTGAAGATCTGCCGGAGAACTGCCGCAAGTATGTGGAATTTATTGAGGAGCAGATTGGTTACCCGATCACAATGGTAAGTAACGGACCGGGCAGAAACGATATCATTTACAGAGAGAGCCCATTAAAGAAATAAGATGTCTTTAGCTCATACAGAGAAAAAATATGAAACGATAGAAATACCACCGGATACTGACATATCAGACAGTGCCCGGTGGCATTTCGTTTACGCGAGTTTCTTATGATTTATGATCAGTAGACTTATGCATAGATTTGGATAATGTTACGCTTTGGGCATCTTCCTTCTGCTTCTGATCTTTGATGGCTTTTGTGGCAGGCATATTGTCAAAATCGGCAATGGTATGCTTGTTTGTCAGTTTGCCGTACATCCAGATGTAAAGCCAGAGGATGATCGGAATGAAGATCGTTGCGAACAGGCTGACTTTGAACATTCTGCCCGCGCCGTCAAAATTGAAGATGGCACAGATCAGTGTAATGATATAAAGAAGTACCAGAGCGGCGATTCCAATGATCGCCAGAATACGTTGTTTTTTGGAATACATATAACAGAATCCTTCCTTTCGATATCGGGCAGTATAAAAACAGAATAAAGCTGTAATACGGATTATTCGGGTAGTATGCCTGAAATAATAATTGGTATTATACTATACTAACATAGATAGCTTCTGCGGTCAAAAAGCAAAACGTGCACAGCAAAATAAACAAATAACAACAGGGACTGTTGTTTAATGCATGCTGCAATGCTATACTAAGGAATGCAAAGGAGCAATTTGGTATGAAGAAGAAAATAACAATAGAAGCGCATCTGTTACAGCCGGGGATGACACTGGCGGACAGAAGATACCGGATTGATTCCCTTCTGGGGAATAACGGCATTATGGTTACCTACAAAGGTTATGATACATTCCGTAAAAAAGTAGTTGTCATCAGGGAACTGTTTCCCACAGACATTGTGGAAAGAGACAGACTGCATGACTATCATCTGGACTGTAAGAAGCTTTCCGATGAAGCTTTGTTTGAATCTATGAAGGAGCATGTGATCTACAGGGCAAAGAAGCTTATCCGTATGTATCCGGTGGAAGGAATCGCCAATGTACTGACCTTTCTGGAAGAACGCGGAACTGTATACAGTATAGAAGAATATGTAGAAGGCATGACACTTGACAAGTATCTGTTAAAGCGTCACAGTGCAAAGTTTACCGTAGAGGATCTGATGAAGCTGCTCGCGCCTGTCATGCAGACCTTGAATAAACTGCATCAGGACGACATTTGTCATCTGGCACTTTCACCGCAGCAGATCATGGTGCTGCCAGACAGGAAGACCGTAATTGTCGGCTATACCAATCCAATGGAAGATATCGCTGCCCCGCAGCTAAAAGATCCGGGCGTACGGCAGGACGGTTATGCGCCGGTAGAGCTTTATCTGCCGGAGGCCAAGAGAAGCAGCAAAACAGACCAGTATGCTATGGCGGCTATTTTGTACCGCTATGTAACGGGAGAAAAACTGCCGGCTTATTATGAGCGGATCAATGAAGAAAAGGAAAGTACACCGCCGCAGCAGATGCAGACACGGATCATGGATTTCCAGAGCGACGCTATTATGAAGGCTGCTTCCATTTATGACTTTGACAGATACGAGGATCTGGAGGCATTTCAGAAAGCACTTCTGCCGGCTGATATGGATATGGATTCACTGTACAGTGAGCAGGAGACAACCAAAACACTGAAACGGAAACCGTTCTGGTATGCATATGAGCAGAAAAAGCTGCACCGGTATTATGCGGTGATCGCCGCCCTTTTGCTTGTGGCAGTTATTGTGCTGGGGCCGCGGCTGTATCAGGTAGGACTGGATATCAGGATCAATCATTTTTATGATAAATTTAACAACGCTTCCTTATATGAACAGTGTCAGATGCTGGAAAATTTATCCAAAAAGCAGAGACAGCATTACACAAATGACTACGTGGATATGGACAGTACGCTGACGGATGAAGAACGCTCCAAGGCGATGGAAGCCAAATACTATGATTTCCAGTTAAATAAATATGTGCTGTATGATAAGGTGGATCAAAGCCGCACATATTATGAATATATGAAGATCGATCTGCGTGACGGTTATGCGTGGGTAGATTATAACAGCGATACCACAAATACACATACGGAGATCCGTTTCCCACAGGAGAAAGACGGAAGCTACTATGTACAGATTGAAACCGTAGATGAAAAGGGAAATCGGAAAAACGAGACAGTTTACGCAAAGCCGTAAAAAACCTTTGAAAAATAGGGCAAAATAGTATATACTGTCTTGGTATATAGCAGGCAGAGCCTGCAAGAACGAATGGAAGAAGAAATAAGGAGTATACAAAAATGGCATTATTAGAACAGTGGCGCTCTATGGCGTATTCAGAAACAGCAAACAAGGGTGACTTAAAAAGACTCTGGCAGAAATATTTTCTGAAAGAAAAAGAAATTTATGCACAGCTTCTGGAAGATCCTGATACAGAAGTAAAGGGCACAGTAAAAGAACTGGCTGAAAAATATAATGTAGATATCATGACAATGACAGGCTTTCTGGATGGTATCAATGATTCTTTGGTAGAAGCAAATCCGATCGAAGAGATGGAAGAAGATACACCTGTCAGCTTAAAGTTTGACAAAGCACTTCTGTACAAAAACATGGTTGGTGCAGAAGCTGATTGGTTATACGGTCTGCCACAGTGGGAAAAGATCTTTGATGAGGAAACAAGAAAAGCGCTTTACAAAGAGCAGAAGAACTCTACAACGATCGTAAAAGAGCAGAAGATCTATCCAAACGATCCATGTCCTTGCGGAAGTGGCAAGAAATACAAAAAATGTTGTGGAAGAAATAAATAAGTGCCGGAAGGCAGGAGGTGACACATGCTTCAATTTAAAAAAATGGTAAAAGAAAAAATGGAGCTTTTGTTTGATGGCGAGATCACATTGTTAAAGACAGATTTCTGGCTGGCTGCACTTGTCATCTTCTTACTTGGTGTATTGTATGGTCTCATGAAGGCACCTCTCACACATGGCATTACAGTAAGCTGTGGCAATAATAATGGCAATACATGGCTGCCGGATGATCTGGAAGAAGATTTTGATGAGAATGAATAATTCGGAAAAGTCAAAATGCTTTTAAACAGGGGTATCGTATAAAATCACATGAAAAAGCACATACTACTTCTACGGGAAAACCCGGAAGGAGGAAGAAAAATGGTTACTTTAAAATGTGATGTGCGTACCTGTACCTATAACAAAGAAAACTGTTGCTGCAAGGGCGATATCAGCGTTGGCGGAAAAAACGCCTGTGACTGTTCACAGACATGCTGCGATTCCTTTAAAGAAGCAAAGGGCGATCAGTACCTGAGTGCTTTGGAGCATCCGAGCAAAATGATCGATATCGACTGTGAGGCAGTGAAATGTATTTATAATTCCGATTATAAATGCAACGCCGATAATGTAAAGATCGGTGGCAGCAATGCCTGCGATTGTCAGCAGACAAGCTGCGCAACCTTTAGAGAACGATAAAATAAAGGTAAACGACAGACCCCCTTTCACATGGAAAGGGGGTTTTTCGATAGGGGGATTATATATGAAGAAGATAATCATACTTTTATTGTTACTGTTCGTTTTAACGGGCTGTGGCAGAAAAGAGGTCACATTTGATACCACCAAAGAGGTGACAACGGCTTATACAAGTGAAAAACTGGATGTTTCCGATCTGCCACCCATTACAGGTATGTGTGGTGATGAACAATATGTATATATAGCCGCTTCGCCATTGAGAACAGATGAGAAACAGAAGATTTATCCTGAGATTTACAGGATAGATAAAAATAATGAGGTAAAACAGCTTTCCCTGCCTTTTGAAAAAGAAGGAACTGTATATGCGCTTTCCAATATATCAAGTTCTAATGAAAAAAGCACATTTGCTCTGCTATGGAGATATCAGGAGCAAGAAGGGACAGCCGCATATCAGATTATGATCTGTGATGAGGAAGGAAACGTAGACCAGACGATATCTTTACAGGAAATATCAGAGGAATTGGAAGCGGGGGTATTTGGTTTGCAGGCATTTGATGGTGGGTTCTACATAGCAGGTGCCAATTCTGTTTTATCGATTGACCAGAATGGTAAGAAAAAAGAGGATGTCTGTCAGGGGATGATCTTAGGCTTTACCGGTACTGAAAATGGGATAGCATGTCTTAGACTTTCGGAAAGCGGAATGTCTGTTTATGATCTGAACGAGAAAAAAATAATCTATCTGTTGGAAGACAGGGAGGAGAATGGGGATATGCGTGCCCTGCCGTCTGATCATACCTTGCTTTTATGTGCCAATAAGCTGTGGCATGTGGAAAATGGAACAGCAGCTTTAGTCTTTGCATTGGGAGATATAGGAATGAACAGCGAAATGGTGCAGATAGTCTGTGAACTTCCGGATGGCACGTTGCTTTTGGCTGCAAGGGATGGACCTGATATGAATGCAAATCAGTGGATTTATATTTGCCGTGTAGCAGGAAAGAATGAGAATACAGAAGGATTGAAGAAAACAGAGCTTGTACTTGGCGGTGGAACGATCAGCAGAGAATGTAAGCTGGCGGTAGCGGCCTATAATATGCAACAGGATAAGGTGCAGATTACAATGAAAGAGTATGGAACAGATGAGGCGGGTGTGAAACAACTTTCCATGGCGCTCACAGATGGGGAAATAGATCTTTTGTTTTCAAGTTATCTGCAAGATATGGAACAGTATCAGGGAAGTTTGGAGAATCTTTCTGAATTGTATGAGAATATTTCAATGACAAAATCTGTTCAAGAGGCACTTGCAGAGGCGGGAAGCTGTTATGTGATACCGGGATTCAGAATGCGTACATTTTATAAGCGGGGGAATAATGGAAAATTGTATCTTTATGGTGGAAAGGAAGAAGTATGTAATAGCTTCCTGTATGCAGATGTAGAAGGAATTCTGGACGAGGAAAATAAGACGGTAGATACACAGCTCTTAAAAGAATATATAAAAACTGTGGAGAATATACCGGAAGTGGAAGAAGATACGACATTACCGGAGCTTTTGAAAACAGATAAGTCAATCTGTGGCGTGACAGAGATCAGTGAGCCAAATGATTATATGGGGATTTATCTGATGGGAGAACAGAACGTCAGCTATACCGGATTTGAACAAAAAAGCAGCGGACAGTATGTAAATGAGATTGTTCCAATAGGTGTATACGGGATTGTACATGGAAGTAAACAGGAAGAGGAATGTGCAGACTTTTTGTACTATCTGACCGGAGAGAAATATCAGATGAAGAATGCGTATCCTGATTATTTCCCTGTCAATGAAAAAGCACAGCAGCGTATCTGGGATATTGTATCTGCGACGAAAGAAACAACACTGCCTGATGGAACGCAGGTGAACCCTTATCGGTGTGAGGTTGCATACAATGACTATGAGATAATTGTGGAGGCTTTGGATCAGGAACAACTGCATAGCATAAAAGCATGGCTGGATATGCCATGTGTTTTATATCCGCAAAAAAAGAAATATGTTGAACTGATAGAAGAGGAAGTGATAAAATATCTGGAAAAACAACAAAGTCTTTCAGACACATTGGAATATATAGATAAACGTGTATCGATTGTGTTGGCAGAGTAAAGCTTTTGGAGAATATCATGAAAAACAAATGGATAAAGATCGAAGCGGAATACATAACATCACATATGTGTCAAAAATAGCATAAATCTTATATAAAAAACTACAATTCTTTCTATAATGAAGATAAGAAATGAATTTGACAGGGAGGATTTTATGCAGACACAGAATGACAAAAGTATTTATAAACAATTATTACATATTGTGGCACCGATTTCTTTTCAGTACCTGATGGCATCCTTTGTCAGTGCATCAGATGCGTTTATGCTTGGCTTTCTGGATCAGGATTCTCTGGCGGCATCTTCCCTGGCAACACAGATCCCGTTTGTATACAGCCTGTTTTACGGGGCGTTCGTATTCGGCTTTAATGTTCTGGCTGCCCAGTATTGGGGCAAGGGAGATAAAAAATCTGTAGAAGAGATATTGACGATCGCAATGCGCTATGCACTGCTTGCCGGTATACTGTTTTCCGTCCTGACAGCCTGTATTCCCGGGCAGATCATGCGTATTTTCACGGCAGATCCGGTTCTGATCGAAAAAGGTGCGGTATATCTGCGGACAGTATCCTTATCTTTTGTGCTGACAGGCTTTACACAGATCTATTACGGTCTGTTAAAGGTTTGTGATCATGCGGGCTTAAGCTCCATGATAGGCTCTTTGGCAGTTGTACTGAACATTGCATTAAATGCGGTATTTATCTTCGGACTTGTCGGTATGCCTGTAATGGGGATCGCAGGTGCAGCACTTGCCACCGTATGTGCGAGGATCTTTGAAACGATCGCCGTTATCATTGTCGTTATAAAATATAAATGTCCGAAGCTCGGTAATATGCTTGTGATAAAGGACAGACAAATGCATAAGGACTACTGGAAATATACAACGCCGCTATTGGTCAATCAGATCGGCTGGGGCGGCGGTGTGACCATGTATTCTGTTATTATGGGACATATGGGAAGTGATGCAACCGCGGCTAACTCTATTGCCAGCATTGTGCGTACGATCATTGCCAGTCTCTGTTGGGGAATCGCAGCAGGCGTTTCCATTATCATCGGGCAGACACTGGGACAGAATAAGCTGGAGGAGGCAAAGAAGATGGGCGGTAAATTTGTCCGTCTGTCGATCTGGATCGGGGCAGCTTCCGGTCTTGTGATCCTTCTGTTGATCCCGCTTGTACTGCGCGTGATCACACTGACGCCGCAGGCAATGTATTATCTAAAATTCATGCTTTGCATGGCAGCCTACTATATTATAGGAAATTCCTTAAATTCCACGATTATTTCCGGTATCTTTCCGCAGTCAGGAACGGCAACAGGTTACAATGATGTTGCCCGCGCATGGTTCTGCGAGATTGCCAACAGGGCATGTAAGGTGGCAGGAGTTGTTCCTGTAGTATGGGATCAGGGTTACGGCCAGGATCCGTATGAGAAAGGACTTTTCTCATATTGGAACAGAAAAGAATGTAAACCAATATTTAAAGATATTATCGATGCGATGATGAGAGGTACATACCTTGATGCGTCATCAAAGAACCTTAAATATGACTTTACGGATATAACAGAAGATCCTGAAGTTATAGAGATGACCGGATTAATAGCAAGTTCAGATACATATACATACAGCGTAGGCCAGAAGGCTTCAATTGATGTAAAAGCTATTCCGGAAGAGACCAATGATGTGCTTCTCTGGTCAACGGATGATGACAGTGTTGTTACAGTTTTCAATGGACAGCTCCATGCCAAGGGCGTGGGAAGCACAACAGTACATGCGTATTCACAGAGCGGTTCGACTAAGTTATCGTTCAAGATAAATGTACTTCCTATCGAATCCGATAAGAAAGTCACAATATCGACGGATGATGATACAGAGACAATAGTGCTTGACAAGAATACGACATTGAATGCCAAGGCAAGCAACGGAGAGAGACTTACATATACATCCTCCAATCCGTCAGTAGCTACGGTAAACAGTCACGGTAAGGTAGTGGCAACAGGAATCGGTACCACATACATCATAATCAAATCCGAAAGTGGTGCGGTTAAGAGAGTACAGATTAATGTTAAAGATGCACTTGATACCGATGCAATTTCACTCGGACTTAAGATTCTCTATAACGACTCTGCGCACAAATACTGGAGTGCAGAGACCGGAACGGTTGTTAAAGCATCACAGGATGGACAGTATACGATGAAATTCGATTGCAATACTGATTTGTCAGATGCAGCAGTTAAGGCAGGAATTACTAATCTTGATAAGCTTACAGCTATTTATATAAAAGATGAGAATGTTGACAACGGAAGTGCTAAGGCTTCTCCTCTTGACAGCTGTAACATCACTATTGACAAAGTTGTGCTTGATGGCCAGACACTTACTCTTAACGGCCTCGCAGCTGCTAAAGAAGCAGTTAAGAACGGAGTATTTGACAGCGGTAACCCTGTAAATGCCTGGGATGGTTCGGCGGTGGATGAAGTGAAGGCAACAGACCATGTTGCATCATTTACGACCAACACAGCCCATAAGGTCATTGAAGTGACATTCACGCTTTCCGGAATGAAATTCAAGACCCCGACAACCGGAATTGAACATCCGGCAGAGAAAATCGAAGCTGTTGGAGATACTACAATAAAAATCTGCCCGGACAGCGATGCAGACAGCTTTGAGTTAAAAGTTAAAGTTACACCGGCAGAGACAGAGAATGTGGTTACATTCGTGTCCGGGGATGAATCAATCCTCCGTGTTCCTACAAAGGCAGTGAGCGTTGATGAGAACGGATATGCATCCGTAGAAGTTCAAATATTAAAGAATGCTGATACAACGATCACAGCACTTACCGACAACGGATTAAGCGTGGAATATGAGATCAAGAGAGAACACGATTATGCAGAAATCTCAAGAGTAGATGCCAAGGTAGGTGTTGAAGGTCTCATAACATATGAGTGTACAGAATGTCATAAACAGATGACAGAGACAATTCCTGCAATTGATGAGGATAAACCGGAGATAACCCTTGGAACAGAGTGTAAGCCGATTGACGGCAAGACACCTAGTGCAACCATTACGGATAAGGATTTCCCATCATCGGAAGGCGCCAAGGGAGTTAAGGTTGATATTACAATTCCTGACAGCGCTAAAGAAAAATGGAACGACTGGTGCGGCAACATTATAAGAGTTACTGACAAAGACGGCGTCCACTACTATATGTGGGGCGGCAGCGAAGTAACATGGGACAAAGACATTGACGGAGACAAGGTTAATGAAATTACCGGCGGATCAGGCGGAAGCCAGTGGCTTGGAACCGTTGTTGACGGTAAGGTAAGCCTTTACATCCCGGTAGCGGGTGATGAGTTTACAATCGATTTCATTACAGACTGTTATGTCAGCGATGGTGTGGCTTCATATGACGGAGTTATATATGTCATTGAGAAAGCGACACTGTTAAAAGAAAATGTTACACCTAACCCATCCGACCCATCAGGTCCATCAGATCCATCCAGACCGGAAGGTCCTGTTGGTACGGGAGACAGTAATATGCCAAGAGTATTAATCATCGCACTTGCAGTAAGTGCTGCAACATGTGTGGCAGTTATGAGAAAGAGAAGAACTGTCGAGAGATAATCATATCATATATCACCAAAGGAAACCGGCGTCTTAATGATGCCGGTTCTTTGTGTAAAATAACTAATATATGACATGGTATCGTCCGATATACTATATATCAGGCGAAACGGACTTCGCCATGAATTTCAAGGAGGAATTATTATGAGCAATATATCAAATGTTGCAGAGAATGTGTCGGCATACCAGAACACTGCCGATACGAAGAAAACGGATTCCGGTAAGAAAGTAAGCGGACGCACTATCGGAGACGTAAAGCTGAGCGATAAGGCAGCCAAGTACTATGATTCACTTAAATCCAGGTTCAGTAATATGGATTTTATACTTGTAAGCGAGGACATGAAGGAACAGGCAAAAGCGCAGGCTGGAAATTATGCGCAGGCCGGAAGAATGGTCGTACTTATCGATGAAGACAAGATTGAGCGTATGGCTGAAGATGAGAGTTACCGCAAGAAGTATGAGAGCCTGATTGCCAATGCATCGGGTCAGATGTCGCAAATGGGTAACAGTATAGCATCAGCCGGAATGTCCGTAAAGACTTACGGAATGCAGGTTAATGACAACGGAACGGCTACATATTTTGCAGTATTGGAGAAATCGACCGCAGCGCAGAAAGAGCGCATAGAGAAAAAGGCACAGGAGAAAAAGGCTGAGAAGAAAGCTGAAGCACGCAAAGAGGCCAAGAAAGCCGAAAAAGAGCGGTTAGAGAAATCGGACGACACGGAAACGGTTACCGTAACCGCATCCTCGTTGGAGGAGCTGCTACAGAAGATAAAAGACCAGAGCCAGCTTTACATGAGCGATAACGTGCAGACCGAAGCC
>ENA-USUJ01000969-USUJ01000969.1-human-gut-metagenome-genome-assembly--contig:-NODE-969-length-25487-cov-8.433688_pt1 | contig 25487 bp, 13 predicted proteins | sample MGYA00250061_ERZ773398 | MGnify/ENA primary metagenome ERZ773398 (study PRJEB29103, sample SAMN06111992) | human gut metagenome | biome: human gut; feature: ankylosing spondylitis patient; material... | reverse complement strand
GACCACCGAGATCTACACTCTTTCCCTACACGACGCTCTTCCGATCTGGGCGGGTCTATCCTTAGTCGGATCATCAAAACATAGGAACATACCTTCTAATGTTGACTGCCATGAAGCTCTTTGAAATGTTGGATATAAAGAAGTTGCAGCGTCCGTTAAACAAACAAAAAGTCGCTTTTGATCTGAATTTGAAAAAAAAGATTCAAAAATTACATCATCAATCAAAATCTTTAAGCGCCCATTATCTGTAATTTTTAAATCATTTATTCGTACTTCTTTGGCTGGCTTAGAAAGCTCAATTTTTAATTCATTCCGTGTAAGTTTTCGACAGAACATTCTATTGTTTATTTCGATTATGAAATTTATTAATATATAAATTTAACTGTTATCCAAAGCTGTATAGAGAAATTAGGTCTTTTCAGTTACATGTTTGGATAATAGCGATTAATAGATCAAACCCGTAGGTTGTTTTAACGTATTATTTATAGTATTTACTAACGCAAAGAGGCAAAATATTTCTTTTTCGGAATGTCGCTTATTTTCTGAAAGTACCTGTATGGCTTTATCATAATATTCACTGCCTATATGATAAGCAATAGCTTTTCTATTTACTTCACATGAAAGCCACCATTTCATTATTTCAATAGAAGTGAGTTCATTGATATTTTCGTTTACTGATGGCAAATATATATCTTGCAACGAAATATTAAATTCGTTGCTATTTGTTTCTATTAAGAACCTTTCCTTATTTAAGGATTTAGCTTTATCTATAGTTTGTTGATCAATACATCGATTACCTGAGAAGGGAAAATTCAACAAATCTGGAGCAAATCTATTATAAATGTAAGCAAATAACAAGTTAAAATCATTCGAATTTTCTTGCAATGGGTTTATTTGCTGAAGGTCAAGGATCGGCGAACATATAAATTGATTCATTGACGCAGATGCCATAACAGAGGTACCGTAATTATATCTACCTCTCGTATAATTATACACAAAATTCATGAAGTTTCTTCCAATTGGAATTTCGTAATTCATTCTCTCATAAACTTCATTTATTGAATTATACAGAATATTTTTTAAACTTTCTTGTATATTGTCAGTCCCAATTAGACTATTCTTGCAAATGTATTGATAATACTTGCTATCAGAATCATTAAACCAACCTCTCATATTGCCATATCCTGAAAATATAAAAACAGGTTTTGTAAATCTTCTATAATGTGTTGGAGGTAAAAATTCCTTATGTAAGCATCCTCTATAATATAAATTCATATAAAACTCTTGACTTCTGCTTATTCGTGTTTTTTTAAATTTATCCAATAAGCCACTATTAACATTTAATTTGAAGTGACTGCAAATTTGCTTTGCTATTTCAAGATCTTCAAGCATTGAAGTCGAAGACTCTATATTTATATAATTAAAATTAATATTCGATGCTAATGCTAATGCCAACACAACTCTTGAGTCAAATCCTCCAGATAATTGCAAATTAACTTGATAATTATTTTTTACCAAATACCTAAGAAATGATATCCATCTATTAGCCCACCTATCAATATACTCAAAACTTTCAGGTGTTCCTATTTGAATATGACTATTTTCCTTCCAATTCTTATAGACAACCCCTTTAGTTGCCTTAAAAATCCTTATTTCACGGTTTGATGGTACTAATGTAATTTCCTTAAACAAAGTCTCTTTATAACTTACAGTGGTTATCGAATTGATCTTAGCAAATAATGCAATATACTCGCGGTTAATTGTCAATGCTTTGTTTTTTCTAGATATATACTGCGCAAGCAAGACAAATGAATTAGAATAGGCCCAATATCCATCACATCGATACTCAAACAACAACCCCATTCCAGCTTTATCTACAAATAAATTTATATTTTCTCTATCACACCTAACTCTTACATAGTGCCCAATATCAATAGATCCATTGGTTGCCTGATAGCCATATAATCTAGATTGAATCTTATCTAAATCATCATCTGCACTTATCACAAATAAATTCGACGATATATAGTTCATTTTACTACCCAAATGTTTAACTAAATTTAAATCTTCTGTAACGTTTTATTGTGATTTTGATCGTTTACTTAAAATTTGCCACGTGTTCAATTTCGCTTCCTCGGTACATATCCATTGTACTTTCTATTGCTTCTATCTTTGTAAGATATCTTTAAATTAGATTATTTGAGCATTAGACTGGTTATGTCTATCATTTAATGCTAAATAATAGGCTATAAACTAATGGACACAAGGAAAGCATTGATCAAATTCAATTCTATAATAAGTTTTCAATAGGATAAAATATTGTTAAGTTTAATTGAATATGATTCTTTTGAAAATGGTCTAACGCTATTTATTATAGTTTTCTTATCAAATGACATCCGATCTATTTGTTCTAGAGCATTGGTAAAGCCTTCGACGCTATCTACTTCGCACAATAATCCATTTGTATATGGTACAAGTATCTCTAAAGCTCCCCCGCATTTTGATGACAACACCGGGATGCCAACACTCAATGCCTCTAAATGAACCATAGAAAAGCCTTCCCAACGGCTTGGTGCTAGCAAAGCTTTTGCATTCTTCATAACTGGAAAAATATTATTCATAAACGGTAGGACAAGAATTCTATCCTTCTTGTCGGACCGGTCGATAATTTTTTTCAGAGACGAATCAAGTTCTCCTGCACCACACAGAACCAGTCTTCTATTTTTGTTCAGATTTGCCTGAATAAAACCATTTATTAATATGTCAAGTCCTTTTTGCTCAATCTGAGAGAGTCTTCCTGCGAATAAGTAATATTCACCTTCAATATCGATTCCTTTCTCTTTTGACAAAAGAGTCGTTTTGTTAAGATCAACGAAGTTGTGTAACGTAAGAAGGTTGTTAGAGTCACCATATAAGCTTCTAAATTTATCTTTGACTGCATCTGAGACACAGAGAATGCATTTTAAGTCATCGTTTGTTTTGTTAAATTTAGTTAGATATTCTTTTGTTTTTTCGAAATAGCAGTTGCATGTCTCTGTATTATGTATAGTAGGGATGAATTTTTCAGAATAATTTTCAATAATAAATTCTACAATGGGGAACTCCCGATCCAGTGTCTTGAACTTGAAGTCAAAAATATATTTTGCTTGTCGCAGAATATTTTTTACATCTACATTATTTATATCGGCCTTTAAAATTTTGCCATAGTATTTGTAGGCAACGTTTTTTGTATTGTCAAGAATGAAATTTACTTCGAACCCCAAGTCTCGCAAAATAAAACTTAGCTCCGATGCGACGCGTTCTAATCCTCCGTTTGACAAGTGGGATATATAGATAGCCACGATTTGCCGATCACGCAACCTTTTAAAGGTTTGTGCTTCTTTATTTAAGTTTTCAATATACTGTTTTTCTTTTTCTGAGATTAATTCCTCATGCGCATCATCACTATTGGGAATTAATGTAGTAATTTCATCAAAGTCAGAATATTCATCGAGAGTTTTGTGAACTATTTTCTCTATGGATTTTACAAAATTTATACTTTCAAATTCATTTTTCGAAAAATAATTTTTTATTCTTTCTCCATGTTCTTTCTTCCAGAGCCGTATGAATGCCACTATGTTTATATAGCAATTTTTATTTTCATGATATTTTTGAAAATTTAAAATATTAAATAAAAGTCTTACACTGGAATAAAAATGCAGATCACTTAATTTTTGTGGTCGCCATGCTGAAAAATTATCGTTAAAGTATACATAGCCATACTTTTTATAGAGAGAAACTTTCTTGCATCTAATCAAGACACTTGATATAAATGGGACATCTTGACTGAATCCATATTCATCAAATAAAGATTCTCCAATGCTTTCACGTTTAAAGAATTTTCCACACGGGGCATGTGTTCCAAGTTTTCTTGATAAATACAATGAAGCAGCATCTCTGCCATTTGTAACGGTAGATTCTGGGAATTTATCTTCTAATAATTTTTTATTCCTTTCCCTAATGTATGGAGTGATTACACAGTCGACTTTCTTATTCCTAAGTTCTCTCATGCAATCGGCAAAGAAATTATGATACGAAAAGTAATCATCACTATCGCAAAATGTTACAAATGATCCTGTAGCTATTGATAAAGCAAAATTTCTACTCCTGCCTGATCCACAATTTACTTCATTCTTGTGAAGAACAATTCGTTTGTCATCTCTAGCCATTCTTTCAACTATAGAATAGCCACCATCATTCGAATTGTCATCTATAACAATTACTTCTAAATCTCTATAACTTTGATTTAAGATGCTTTTCAAGCATTTTTCAATTAATTTTTCATTGTTAAATAATGGTATAATCACACTCAGCTTTTTTTGATTATTTGAATTTGTCTTATTTTCTACATTGATGTTTTTAGAAATTGTTCGTTCTCTTTTAATAATTAAATCTTTAATAAGATCTATAGTTTTTCTCTCTTCAACGAAAAATTCAGGGAGTATTCTTTTTTTTCTAAAACATAGAAACCTTCTTGTATATATTCCGTTCTCAATATTTGAATAATAAATAGGAACGTTAAATAAAAAAAATCGCTTTGAATTTTTATTTTTTTCAATTCTAATAATCATTACAAATCCACCGCTACCTTAGTTGCTACCGCAATTTGATAAATAATCTGCATCAAGTCCTTAGCCAAGAGCATTCCCTTAGTATCAACTTTCGGCAGTACCAGAATTCGATCTCCGGGGCTTATGCCTAAACGGTCCGCCATCCCGACTTCGCCGTTCTGTTTAGCGACCAGAATGTTTTTGTCGTCGGCTCGGGACGAAACTCCTCCTGCAGCAGCCAGGTAGTCATCAAGAGACATTCCCTTTTCAAAAGCCACCGCCTTTGGCATCACCACTTCACCGGTGATCTGAACCACGTTTGATTTCTGCGGAATAACAATTTCGTCTCCGTCCTCAAGCCAGATATCGCTGATTTCCTTTCCTCTGGAAACGACAATCACGCCGTCAGGTTCGAGTTGACCAGCTCGTTTGACAAAGTCCTGGATCAGGCGCGCCTCGTCCACTCTTAGCTGCGCTTCTTCTGGAGTGGACGAAGTAGCGGTAAGTGCGGTTTGTTCCAAGCGACGCAAAGAGTCTTGGATGACTGCTTTTTGATCTCGTGCCACACTCTTGCGACGCAAATAGATGGAATCCGTTGCTGCCAGCTCGGGTTCAACCTCGATTCGACGCAACAGTTCACGCAACTTCACCGTTTTATGAATGGGATAGCGAGACGCTCCGGTAATGGCTCCTGTCACGGTTGCCATGATGGTTTGACCGGGCATATCGGCAACGAACTCGACAATGTCACCGTCGGCTAACGTGAAGTTCTTGAATTCGTCAAGAGAGAAATAGCGGTTAAAAGGAGCTTTATTGCGTGTGCCGCTTACGCTCACGTGAGACACGTTTTTCAGGGGAGATGACAACTCGATAAGACGAGCACCCGTGGATGCTTGCTTATCTTTTGCAGCATTGCCTTGCGCTAACTCGTAGACTGCTTCCTCTCGAAGTAGCCCGTATGCCGAAACGCTGATGCCTTTTTCTTTGACAAGAATGACGTCTCCGTCCTTCAAGCGCAGCGTGTTTACATTTCCTGCCAGTGCAAACTGATAGAGGTCCAAGTCGGCAATGACCTTTTTATTGCGAATGATCTCAATTCGGCGGTAACTGCCGCGTTCCGGATCAATGCCTCCGGCACGATCCAGAAACGACAACACGGAATCGAGAGATCCACCGGCATACCGGCCCGGGTGGTTGACAAAACCCGTCACATAGACAGCCACGGGCTGTGCGCTTTGCAGGCTCACATAGGCCTGTACGTTGTCGGTATAGACGCGAGAGATAGCCGATCGAACGGTGGAGAGCAGACTTGAATTTTTCGTTCCGCCCACGTGTACCGGTCCCACTTCCGGGATAAAAAGATTGCCTTGTTGATCAACGATCAGAACATCATCGTATGAACGAGCTCCCCAAATACGGACAACGACGCGATCGCCCGGCGCCAGAACATAGTCGCCGCTTGCTGCATCACTGAATGTGGAAGCAAATCGCCCTTCAAACAGCTTGGATGCAAAAGGCTTTAAAGCGATTGATGTTGAATTGCTATAGGCACCTTGTGCCCAGGCAGGAGGCGCCACCGTGATGTTGTTGGTGTCGGTTGGAATCACCAGCGGTGTTCCTGCCACCGGCATGACCGTGCCGTTGGGGCCAATGACCGTACTGGCCGGCATATTGGCTGGATTAACTGCCATGCCGGTACTGGCCGGAGTTGGGTTAGTACTCGTTCCGAGAGAACAAGAGCGAGCATTGCTCGCGTAGGAAGATGATCCGGTGTTGCCGAACACGGCAGCTGTCAACACGTCGGCTGCCGATGCTGTATGACTAACAGCAGGCAGGGTGACCGCCAGTGCCGCCAGCACGAGCCCTTGCTTGGTGAAATGCATATTTCAGCAAGTCAAGTCCAAGCAATGGGAGCGGGGAGAGGGATACGAACGCTAACGGTCAGAAGTTCAATGAGGGGAGAAGGGGAATCTGAGCAATATTGTTAATTCGCATCATTTCGTCGCGGCGATCGTAGATTTGGGTGGTACGGATGTCGCTGTGTCCCATCACGAGGCGCAGTGAATTAATGTCGACTCCGTTGGAGAGCAACAACGAGGCGAAGGTTCTTCGCAGGTCATGTGTTGAGATAGTTCGACCAATCAGTACGGAAGATCGCTTCTTAACCATCAGGCACAGGCCTTCAGGACTTAATGGGCTGGTGCGTTCCAGGAGTGCTCCTTTACGTGCTCTGACGAAGCAATGAGAACATCCACCAGCTCCTCGGGCTTCAAGCCATTTTTTTAGATAAAAGATGACATTAGCGTTAAGACCGATATAACGGAGTTTGTTGCCTTTGTCGAGTACCTGAATGAGATGGCGGTCAAGATCAATATTAGACAGCAGCAGTCCTGAGATTTCGCTTCTGCGTAATCCGCAGCCAAGACCAACAGCAAGTATGGCGGTATCTCTGATGTCCTTTGGTGTACCTCCGCTGATGCACCCCTGAAGCAATTGATGTATATCGTCAGATGACAGACATGGTGAGCCATGATGTGAATTGCCGCGAAAATTGGGAATTCGCTCAATAGCAAAATATTGCTCCAAGGGCATCAGTTTCTGAAAACAAGCCTCTTCGCAGAGACTTTTGATCACACTTAACGTGAAGTTTTGACTGGCGGCTTTTCTGTTAGTGAGTTCCGGGCGAGCAAGCAATGCACCTATGGTTGCCCTTGTGAATGTAGCCCAGTCAATATCGTTTACGCTGGCTATCTGAAAAAATTGAGCCAAGCGATTGAGTTCGTAGCCGATGCGTCTTCTGGACTGAGGTGAGGGATAACGGTTTAGACAGGCTTCTTGGATGTTCATGTTGACTTACTCCTTACGCGTGGAGAGGAGTCAACAGGATGCATCCAGTAGCAGCCTTTAAAAGGCTAAGTTCAAGAAGGTTTCACGAAAAGCGTACGTAATACCCGGTAAAAGTGTTGTTTTTATACATCATCTTTTGCGAAGATCTCTTTTGTTATGTTCTGTGCAAAACAAAAGATGTCCACGAAAATCTGAAATAAAATCAGTGGGTTGCTAAGTGGGTTTAGTGAAAATGCCTACGTAATGTTGTTCAACCATAGTATGGAGACAAGTTTTTCTTTCCTTTAAGATGCTCGCATCGGTCTTCACCAAAAGTGCGGCAGCCGAGCTGTTTTTGCCTCTTGAGCTGAAGTTCCGAAGGATTGTTACGTTCGAACAACAATCGATTTTTGTTTAATTTTTAGGTGTCTTTCCTAGGAAGCAAATCATGAAAAAGACATTGGTTGCTTTGGCGGCTATGACCGCCATGTGTGGCGCTTCGGCCACTTCTCTGACGTTGTACGGTGTTGTGGATACCGGCCTTGCTTATAACTCTATCGACTGGGATGGTTACAAGGGGCTCGAAGGTCAAGGCGGTGACAGCTTCGGTATGCAATCCGGTCAGCGTTCCGGCTCCCGTTTCGGTATGAAGGGTGTTGAAGACCTCGGCAATGGCCTGCAGGTTGGCTTCGTTCTTGAAAACGGTTTTTACACCGACACGGGTGCAGACAAAGATGCGTTCTTCGACCGTGAATCGAGCCTCTACCTCGAGGGTAGCTTTGGTAAGTTCGGTATGGGCCGTTTGAGCACGTTCGCTAACGACGCTGGCTCGACCGGTATCGGAGGCTACTTCTCGTCCTTCGGTACGGGTTGGGGCGATGTTGGTGTTCAGAACTACATGCAGGCCTACCGTCCGACGCGTATGGACAACGTGGTCTACTACAAGTCGCCGAACTTTGCCGGTGCAGAAGTTTGGGTGATGTACGGCATGGGTAGCAACGATTCTGAAAACGAATCTGGTTCGGATCGCTACTATGCTGCGGCAGTGACGTACAACAACGGTGGCTTGAGCCTCTATGGTGCTGTTGACGTTCTCAACAAGCAGACCTGGGACAACGCGAAGGATAGCCCTGTGTCAGGGCATGGCAAAGACCAGATCACGATTACGGCTGCTGTGAACTACGATTGCGGCTATGCCAAGAGCTACCTCGGTGTGCATTGGTTCGACAATGCCAAGGCTGTTGGTAGCAGCGCCGCAGGCGATGCCAGCTGGTCTCGCCTGGGTAACGGTTTGGTCGATGACTACCGTTACGGCGACGCCACGGGTTGGTCTGTGATGGCGGGCGTGGATGTTCCGGTTGGCGGCGGTACTGTCAAGACCTCCATCGGCTATTTGGATGCTTCCTCTGATGCCTACAGCCCTGCTGCCAAGAAAGAAGTTGATAAGGACTTCAGCCGCTTCATGGCCGCTGCCGGCTATGAATACTACCTGTCCAAGCGCACCACGCTGTACGCAGGTGCCGGTTACATCCAGGACAGCGTTGCCAACAGCGATCCGCGTTGGGTGCAGGTCAACTGCGGTCTGACGCACAAGTTCTAATCGCTTGCGGTTGGTTTCAGGAGTGCTATAAGAAAACTTTGACCTCCTTGTTTCTAGGTGCTCCTGACTTAGGTTTCCGAAAATTGTGCTGTTTCAAAACTGCACCTGTTTTCGGAAACCTTTTGTTTATGTCGTTTCGGTTTCAATGTCGGAATACGGCCTAAACAAAAGGTTGCGGTTTACTCGTTTTTTGACGCGATTTGTCAAAATTCGAGAGCTGAGAGAAAATTTGCCTTTCGCAAAGCCTATTGTTATTCGTTATTGAGAAGAGAGATAAAAGTGAGCGTTGTGCGTCCGAGCGCTGTGGCCGTTGTTGGTATTGGATGTCGCTTCCCCGGGGGCATTGATTCACTCAAAGCGCTCGAGGTGTTGCTGGAGCGAGAAGAGGATGCATTAGGGCAACTGCCGTTTGAGCGTTTTGACGTTGAACGGTATTTCTCTAGCGAACAATCTACGCCGGGAACGTTTTACGCTCCGCGATGCGGCACCGTTGGCGACATTCGCTATTTCGATGCTCGCTTTTGGGGAATGTCTGCCAAGGAGGCGGAAAATCTTGATCCCCAGCAGCGTATGGTCTTGGAGATGACCTGGGAAGCCTTTGAAGACGCAGGCATTCCTCCCTCCAAGATGGCTCACAGTGACACGGCCGTATTCATTGGGGCAGCGAGCGCTGACATGGCGATTCTGCACAGCGACGACGCGGCTGTGCAGGGGCCCTATACGATGACGGGCACGCAGCTTTCCATTATCTCCAACCGCATCAGCTATTGCTTCAATTTGCACGGGCCGAGCATGACGGTGGATACGGCCTGTTCGTCCAGTCTGGTGGCGATCAGTCAGGCTGTCGAATGCATTCGCTCCGGTCGGGCCAAAGCGGCAGTTGCGGGCGGCGTGAATGTTCTTCTGTCTCCCATGGGTTTCGTTGGCTTTTCCAAGGCACACATGCTGTCGCCCACCGGAGCTTGTCGTGTGTTTGATGAAAAGGCTGACGGCTATGCGCGAAGCGAAGGCGGTGCAGTTGTCCTTCTCAAAGATCTCGAAGAAGCTGTCAAAGACGGTGATGCCATTTATGCCGTGATTCGCGCCGCAGCGGTGAATTCCGACGGTCGCACGACCGGTATTGCGTTGCCCAGTGGCGAAGCTCAAGCGCAACTGCTCAAAGACGTTTACGAAGGAGCCGAGACCGGGTTCGACAAATCTCGCATCGCGTACGTTGAAGCCCATGGAACAGGTACGGCTGTGGGGGACCCTGTGGAAACGGGGGCTATTGGCCGCGTGTTGGGGCATCGCGAAGCGTCACAAGAGCCGCTTGTTATCGGTTCTGTGAAAGGCAATTTGGGACATTTGGAAACCGGCTCGGGCATGGCCGGTCTGGCAAAGGCACTGCTGACGCTTCAAAACCGCAGGATCTATCCCAACCTGCACTTTGAAACGCCTAATCCCGCCATTGATTTCAAATCCTTGGGTTTGCGTGTAGCCACCCAAATCGAACCGTTGCCGAAAGTCAATGGATTGCCGTTGGTGGGCATCAACTCCTTTGGCTTTGGCGGTACCAACGCGCACGTAGTCCTTGAAGGTTGCGCTGAGGCTGATCAAACACAGGAGCAACCGACTTTTGCAATGCAAGACACTTGCTTGCCTTTGTTGCTCTCGGCCAAGAGTAAGGAATCCGTTCTCAAGCTGGCGGCAAGTTGGAAAGATTTTTTGACGCAGGAATTGGACGGCTTCAGTGACGAAAAGGCTCGTCTGGCTCGGTTTAACCAATTGGCTGCGGCTGTTCTTCAGCAACGCGATTTGTTAACTCACCGTGTGCTGGTGCAGGGAAAAAGTGTTGACGGCGTGATTCGAGCGCTTGAAGCCGCTTCTGAGGAGAAGAGCGCAGAGCCGTCTGACGCAATCCTGGTGCATGATCGCGACACTGTGGCGGCGGACAAGGCTAAAACTGCCTTCGTCTTTTCCGGTAACGGCAGCCAGTGGGTTGGCATGGGGACGGTTCTTTACCGCGACAATACCGTGTTCAGAACGGCTGTTGACGAAGCTGATGTCTACTTTGAGCCGCTGGCAGGCTTTAAGTTGAGTTCCGTTCTGACGACGCCCACGGACGATAAGTCTGTCTGGTCGCTGGATCGTACGGAAATTGCACAGCCTTTGCTTTTTGCCTGTCAGCTCGGTTTGCTTGCTTGTTTGCGCTCGATAGGCATCGATGCACAAGCTTATTGCGGGCACAGCGTAGGGGAGGTGGCTGCAGCTTATGCGGCCGGACGACTGACGCTTGCCAATGCTGTCAAGATCATTTATCAGCGCTCTCGTTTACAAGGCAAAACACGAGGCGCTGGGGTGATGGCGGCCGTCCATCTCAAAGAGGGACTTGACGATCTGTTGAAGGTTCACGGAGAGATTGCCGTTGCCGGCATCAATGCGCCCGAAAGTCTCACGGTGAGTGGCCCTCAGACGGCCATGAGCGCTTTCATTACCGCCGTCAAAGCCAAAGGCGGTGTTGCCAAACAGCTGGCGTTGGACTATGCCTTCCACAGTCCGGCCATGGAAACTATCCACGCGGACATTCTCCATGATTTGGCTGACATAGTTTCCGAATCGCAAGAGGACTTGAACCGTTGCTTCTACTCTACGGTAACCGGAGATGCTTTAGCCGACGATACGCCGCTTGATGCTTCCTATTGGTGGAAAAACGTTCGCAATGCGGTGATGTTCGAATCGGCTGTCAAGGCTATGTTGCGTGACGGCGTACGTCGTTTCGTGGAAGTTGGACCGCACGCGATTCTCGTAGGGTATTTGCGCAATACGGCTCGCGCACATAGCATTGATGTGCAGATTTGCGCGTTGGAGCGCCGTGGCGACGAATCCGCCGATCATTTGATGTGTCAGATGTTCAAGGCCGTAGCGGGAGGCGTTCCCATGCATCCTGCGTGGCCGGTGGTGCCTCGTGAACGAAATTTGCCTCATTACCCATGGAATCGAACGCTTGCATGGAACAAACCCACGTCTGAGACAGCAGCGCTTTTTGCTCCGCAACAAGTACCGACTCTGCTGGGGTATCCGGTTGCAAAGGGCAGGAACACATGGGTGAACCGCGTCGATACGGTTCGTTTGGATTGGCTTGCCGGTCATCGCATTGACGATACTGTTCTTTTCCCTGCCGCCGGTTTCCTTGAAGCGGCGGTGAGTGCCGGTCAGTTGGCGTTGAAGGATGTGCTGAGCGAAGCACAGGCCAAAGGCAAGAAAGAAGTTGCCGAACTGGTTAATTTCTCGATTCTTCGCGGTCTGCCGCTTGCCGGAAAGGAATCGCACACGATGCGCACGCGCGTGACCGACGACGGCGTGCTCACGATCGAATCGCATCGCGAGGGCGCTAATGAGCCTTTCGGGCTTTTGGTGCGCTCCCGTGTGCGTGCGGCCGACACGACCGGACTGGACTCCCACAAGCTTGATTTGACGATCACGCATGACGACAGCGTCAAAGTCAAGGCAGAAGCTTTTTATCAGCACTTGCAGTTGGCGGGACTTAACTATGCCGACGCTTTCCTGTCGGTGGCCGAGCTCTGGTTTGATAAGACGAAACAGTGCGCCGGGGCAGTTTGCTCTGTTCTGGCTCGCTTGTCGTGCCCGAGTCCGCTTTACGCCAACTCAGCGTTGGGAATCGAAGCTAAATTGAGCACTGTGCCGCCGCTGGTTGATGCCGCGATGCAAAGCGTGTTTGCCGCTGTGGGCAGTTTGCTTTCGGATAAGTCCGAGAATGCTCAGCTTACGCACGCCTATCTGCCGGTTTTCTTCGGTCGCGTGCTGATGCTTGCCGACAAGATTCCGGCATGGTCGAAGGCCGATATCAAACGTGTTTCCGTGATGACGCTCACGGTGGATATCGAGCTTTTCGATGAGAACGGTCAGTGCGTGGGTCTACTGCAAGATCTACGGTTGCGCCGTGCTCCCAAAGCGGCGCGACTGCAGCCAGCTGCCTACACAGAAGTGTGGGCGGCTCCATGCTTGTCGTTGCCTCGATTTGAAGAGTTGCCCGTGGTGACGGCTCCTCAGGGAGACAGTACTCTTCGTGGTTGGCATTGGCAGGATGCTTCGCAATTGGCGACGGTCCTTATCGGTGCCTATGCTTATCAAGCTGTTGGTCGTAAGGGTGAATGGCAGCCGGCGGAACTTCTTTTTAGCGGCAGCGGCTTTACGGTCAACGAAGCGGCAGCGCGCTGGTTAGCGCAAGTGATGGCCCAGAGCGGCTATGCACTGACGCAAACCGAAACCGGGGAGATGCTCTACAACGCTGTTGAGTCGCCCGATTACACCGCAGACATCCTGTTTCAGACGCTGATGGCAACGTATCCGGCCTACTGGTCGCTCTGGATGCGTATGCAACGCGTGGGCAAAAACTTGGCCGCGCTTTTGTCTGACGATACAACGCTTGAGAAGGTTCGTGGCGAACTGCCCGCCATGCTCAACGATCTGGGAGCAGCAACGCCGACGGTTCTTTTGGCGCAAAAAGAGCTGATCGGTGCGCTGCAAACGCTTGTGGATCGTATTGAGGCGTACGCGCCGATGACGTTGCAGATCAAGGGCTTGATTCGTGCCGACAACTTTGAGCGTGCCGAGAACATCATTGCAGCGACAAGTGATCGCGTGCATTGGACGGTCGTTGCCGACGGCAGCAAACTTGCGCGAGCCAAGGCGCTTTTTGAGGCTCGTTACCACGTCGAAGTGCTTGACATCGTTCAGGCGCCTTTGCATCAGTTTGCCGTTGTGGTTGTGCCCGAAGGCTGCGGTCGCGACCAGGCGGCGTCGCTTCTGGTGCAAAAGTTGGCTTCCACCTTGATACCCAACGGCTTTTTGCTCTCTCTGGAAGAGGCTCCCAATGCCATTTCGAATTTCCTTGAAGGCTTGGACGCACAATGGTGGGGAGAGGATGCGCGGGAGCGTCCGGTTTCTCGTCTGATTGATAAGGATTCTTGGGACACGATTTATGCGGACGCGCACTTGCGCAATCTGACGGAGCATCTGTCGACGCTGTCGGATCGTGCCGTTTGTGAGCCCTACTACATTGCCATCGCACAAAACGAAAAAGCGATGCCCTTGGCGGAAAGCTCAGCCGAAGAAAAGCAGACGCTTTTGGTGGCAGTGGATCTGAACGATAACAGCAGTATTGAACTGGCGCAGCGTTTTGCGGGCTTTACCTCTGATTCGCTCGAAGTGTTGTTTGCTCCGATTGACTCTTCGGCAAAGGTTCCGGACGGCATCTCGCTGGTGTCGGAAACAGTCGACACCTACGCTATGCAGCACCCGCATGTGCCAGTGGTGAGTCTTGTTGATTGCCGGGCTCAAAACGAATGTGCGCCTGTGGCAACACTTTCGCTTGTGCAGGCTTTTGTCAGGAAGGGCATCACCAACCCGTGGACAATGGTTGGTTTCGACAACAGAATTTCCAGTCGTGCACTTCTTGGGTTCAAGCGTGTTGTGGAAAACGAACAGCCGCAATTGGATCTGCGTTGGGCGGGTTTTTGTGATGAGTCCGATGAAACGTTGTGTGCCTTCCTAAGCTGGGTGGCCGGAGAAACGGTCGGCGGTATCAACGTACCCTTTGTGGCCTACGAAACCGAAATTGAAGTCCAAAACGGTCAAAAATTTGTTCCGGAAGTCCGCGTTCATCGTCATGTCGGTGCAAATCCGGAAAATCCGATCGAACTGGCCTTTGACGTACCGGGAAAATTGGACCGCTTGTACTGGAAGCGCGTGCCTGCCAAACCCTTGGCCGATGACGAAGTTCGTGTGTCGGTTCGAGCCACGGCACTTAACTTCCGCGACGTGATGTGGGCGATGGGACTTCTGCCTGAAGAAGCGCTGGAAAACGGTTTCTCCGGTCCGACGATGGGCTTGGAAGCCGCCGGCATTGTCACCGAAGTCGGTTCGAGTGTTACCAAATTCAAGCAGGGCGACGCCGTGCTTGCCTTTGCACCGGCTTGTTTTGCAAGCGAAATCGTGACCCGGGAAGATGCCGTTGCGAGAAAACCAGAAGCCCTTTCGTTTGAAGAAGCGGCAGGCGTTCCGGTGGCTTTCTTTACCGCGTGGTATGCCATCGTTGAAATGGGACGTGCGCAAAAGGGTGAATCCATTCTGATTCATGGTGCGGCCGGTGGCGTCGGATTGGCAGCCATCCAAATTGCACAACTTTTGGGCTTGACGATCTACGCTACAGCCGGGACGCAAGCCAAGCGTGATCTTGTGAGAGCCCTGGGTGTTGAACATGTTTATGACAGCCGTTCGCTTGCCTTTGTTGACGCGGTTCGTCGTGACACCAAGGGGGTCGGCGTTGATCTGGTGCTCAATTCGCTTGCGGGCAACGCTGCCGAACAGTCGCTTTCCCTGTTGAGTCCCTTCGGTCGTTTCCTGGAACTCGGCAAACGCGATTTCTATGCCGATAATCCGGTGTTCCTGCGCCCATTTGGTCGCAATTTGAGTTACTACGGCATTGACGTTGACCAGTTGCTCACACAAAAACCGCGTGTGGGCGAGCGGGTGTTTGCCGATGTGATGCATGCCTTTGAAGAAGGTTCGCTAACAGCGCTTCCCGTGACTGTGTTCGGACGACGCGAGGCTGCGCGCGCTTTTGCGCTGATGCAAAGCGCCTCGCATGTGGGCAAGATCGTGGTCACAATGGACGATACGACAAGCGATGTGACGGAGTCTCGGGCCTCGGAAATGCAGGTTGATCCGAACGGTACGTACGTGATCACAGGTGGTCTTGGGGGCCTGGGGGCAGCTGCCGCGCAAAAACTTGCTTCGTTAGGCGTCAAATCGTTGGTTCTCATCAGCCGCCGTGGGGTGACGACCGACGAGCAAAAGCAAATTGTTGACGGCTTGATGAAGCAGGGTGTCACGGTGACGACGCCTCAGCTGGATACGGCAGCCGACGACTTTGCTCAACAGCTCACGGTAGCTGTTCGTGGCTTGCCGCCTGTAACCGGCATCATTCATGCGGCCGGCCTCATTGATGACGCAATGGTCATGGATCTGACGCCGGCTCGTATGCAGGCAACGTGGGATCCGAAGGTTCGTGGTGCTCTCTCACTTCTGAAGTTTATTAAGGATAACGGTCTCGTCGATCAGCTCACGTGTTTCGTGCTCTTCTCGTCGGCAACGACTTTGCTGGGGAACCTCGGGCAGGCCAACTATGTCGCTGCCAACATGGCCTACGAAGGTTTGATCGACGAGTTGCCCGAGGGCAAAGTGACGGTGATCGGCTGGGGACCGGTGGGCGATGTTGGGATGCTCAAGAGCAGTCCCAAGGTTAAGGCAGCACTGGAAGCAACGATCGGCACGCCGTGTTTGACGAGTCGGGAAGTGGTCGACGCCATGTCGGCATTGGCGGCAGACCGAGGCGTATCGAGTGCTCACTTCATGGCTATCGATTGGCGACGCGTACAGTCGTTGCCGGTCATGCAGTCGTCGCGCTTCAATGCAGTGCGAGAAAAAGCCGCCGTGGAAGCCGATGCCAAGAATCTCAAAGCGACATTGGTCGGTAAGTCACACGACGAAGTCACCGCGATTCTGACCAAAATCGTGCAGGAAGAAACGGCACGCATCATGGGTATGGCCCAGGAAGAATTGTCGTTGACGCAGCCGTTGTCGGATATCGGCATGGATTCTCTGACGGTTCTGGAACTGGCTTGTGCACTCGAGGAACGTACCGGTGTCCGTATGAGTTCCGCTGCCGGTTTTGCCGGAGCCAATATCCGTACCGTTGCCGAGCGATTGGCCGCAAGTTTGACCGATGAGGCCGACCAGGATGAGGCCATGCTCAGCGCCATCAGTCGACAGCACGGTGTGGAGCTCTCTGACGAGCTCAAGCAAGCAGCACTGAAAGACTAAGGTGAGAGAGGAATATCGCGGAGTCGCTAGTAGATATAGATTCCAAAACGCTTCGCGATATCTCGCAGCATGCGTATGGTTCGAACCCATAAAGGGATGGTCGGACTGCGTTTTTCGATCATCCGCTCGCAGACGTCTTCACAGCGGCAAAAGAGCCCCGTATCCCAATCGTAATAGCGCGGATAGAGAATCAGGGTTGCTGCGACAAGTTGCTCGAGCGAGAGCCTAGCCGTGCGCGTCGGGAAGGTGAGTGCGTCGTTTGTGAGTCCCCAGCCTGCGTAAAACGGACGGCCGTAAGTGGAAACGGGCACGCCGCGCAGCAGTGCTTCAAACCCCGAAAGACTCGTGAGCACATGCAATTCGTCGCAAATCGGCAGCAGATCAAGCACGCGAATGCCGTGCAGTGTTTGATCGGCTAGAGTTCGAAGCCGTTCCGGAGCAATCTTGCCCGGACGGTTGCCGCTTGCCACATCCGGGTGCTCCAAATATAGGATGTAGGCGTCGGGATTGTTTTTGCGCACGGTGGTCAGCAGTGCGGCGTTGCTTTGGATGTCGCCGCCGCCTCGGCGTACGCTGGCGTCGCCGTCCACTTGCCCTGTGACGAGAAGCACGCGTCTGTCGCGGGGAACGTCAGGCAAGGTCACGCTGACGCTTCCGACGTTGTATTTTGTGATGCCGTGACGTACGACGGTTTGAATCAGGCCTTGAGCGCGCTCAACGGCTCGACGATAGTGTTCGGGGTGCCGCCCCATTTCGTTCAGAATATGCTCGATTTTGCTGGGGCGATGCGGGTCGTAATAGATGCCGCAGTCGTCGAAAACGAGCGAATAGGGCATTTCGTAATCCGAGCCCAAGCCGACGGAACGAATAAAGCCGTCTTCGACAAAAAGAAGATTGACACTGGCTTGTTTGACTTGATCGACCATATCGTCGGTGGTTTTAGCCGCCCACGAAACCAACGGCAGATTTTGTTCTTTGGCAAGTTTCAGTGCGGGTTCAAAATCCCACACAAACGTGAGGCGATTGCCTCGATTGGGGGCGCCGAGAAACGCCTTGAGATGAGGCTGTTTCCAACGGCGAATACCGGTGACCACAAATCCCGGGGTGTTTTGGATTTCACAGTGACGAGCATCTTCCAGAAAATCCAACGCTTCTTCCAGCGTTATCGGTTTGCCGGAGACCGGGCTGACATACCGTGCAGCACGAAGATACGCCGCCGCAAAAAGAGCCGTCAAAGGCACGCCCTTGCGGCGACGCGACGGCACCTGCCCGCGGTCAATCGTCAGCCCCCAGCCTGCATAAAAAGGCACGCCGTAGACCACGGTCTTGCATCCGGCCATCAGTGATTCAAAGCCCGTTTGACTGGTGACGACGTAGACGGCTTGGCAATGTTTGATGAGACCGATGGGGGCAAAAGCTTCCGTAAGGACAACGGGTTTTCTTCTTCCGGTCCAGTCGATGGCCTCGAGCGCTTGCGTGAGGTAACCCTTTTTGGCTCCTGCCAATACGTCCGGATGGGTTTTGATCAGGACGGTTGCCTGAGGATTGTCGTTGACCGCATCTTCGAGCATCCGTTTGAAGCTTTCGGCATCAGCCGCTCCGAGTCGGACGCTGGCGTCTCCTTGGGTTTGGTCGATGCAGAGAACATACGGGCCCTTGACGGCGCCGTTGTCCTGTCCCGGCCAATCACTCGGACACAAGGGAGTGCAGTTGTACTTGGAAAAATCCGACGACACGATGCGCTCAATGGCTGATTGAGCTCGGGTTGCAAGTTCCGGCGTCAACCATTCTTCGTAATGAACACAGTCCGCCTCAATGCAGCTTGCCGAAGACGCATCGTAGTAGACCCCGACGGGATCCACCAAAATGGAAAGCGGAGGTGCGTTTTTAACGCCCAATCCGACGGAGCGCAAAAAACCGTCTTCCAAGGCAATGTAGGGAAGATGATGCTCTTTGGCGTAGGAGATGGCTTTTTTAGCCGTCTCCTTTTTTCCCCAGCCGACAACGGCGTTTGAGTCTTTGTATGTTTCGTATTCCGGAGCCAGGAAAGCTTCGAGATGCGGCAGGCGTTTGATGCCGGATGAAAAAATGTGAATCACGTTATCAAAAAGGCAGAAGAAGGCGCACTAAAAGACTCAGTTCGAATCGATTCGTTACTCTCAACAAATATGGAGTCGGGAATCTCAGCTTTCATTCTAGTCATTTCCGTATTTGAGCAAGGAGAGGCTGTTTTCCCGATCTTCCGTCTCTTTGCACCTGGGTTTTGAGAGGTGCGCGGAATTTTTGGAGGTTGGTTTGCCGCAATCTCTACTTTCGCTAACGTTCTGATTTTGCTATCCTCAACAAATATGTCAATCAAGTAACCGGCGCAAATCCAATTGCTGCCGGCTAGTATGCAAGACCAACCACAAACAGAAGAAACAACACCCTCCGAAGAACACAGTTTTTTTGAAAAGCTGCGTTCCCTCTTTAAGAAAGAACCGACGACGGCTGAGGAATTTTCCAAAACCCTCAAGCGTGCTCACGGGCAGAAAATCATCGACACCGAAGCGCTGACCATGATGGAAGGCGCACTGAAGGTCGGCCACTTGTGTGCGTCCGATCTGATGGTTCCCCGCGCTCAGATCGAAGCCGTGGATTTGGAAGAACCGCGCGAAGTGTGGCTTCCCAAGGTGATCAACCGCGGCCACTCTCGCTTTCCCGTGATCGAAGGCGACTTGGACGAAGTCAAAGGTGTTTTACACGCCAAGGATCTGCTTCGTTTGTTTGTCGATCCGACTTATGATGTTCGGGCTCACCTGCGTCCCGCACGTTTTATTCCTGAAACGCAGCCCCTGAATGTGGTGCTCCGTGATTTTCGCATCACGCGCAACCACATGGCGTTGGTGATTGACGAGTTCGGTTCCGTGTCCGGTTTGATCACCATTGAAGATGTCATTGAACAGATCGTGGGCGAGATTGCCGACGAATTCGACAACATCAATCTGGGCAAGGACAACATTACCCCGGTGGATAACGAACGTTGGCGTGTGAAGGCCGAGACGTATTTGGATCAATTCAATGAGTTCTTCAACGTTCATTTGGAAGACCAGCATTGCGAAACCGTGGGCGGCCTGGTGACGGACCGGCTGGAACACGTTCCGCATCGCGGCGAGAGTGTGGAAATCGACGGGTTCCGTTTCAAAGTTCTCATGGCCGATGACCGTCAGGCTCATCTATTCTTGGTTGAACGTCTGGTGTCTGCGACCCGCGTTGAGGAAAAAGACGCGCAACCGAACGAGACGGCTGCATGAGCTTTATTGAAAGAGTAACGACGGGCCGGGCAGGAATTGCACTGCGCTTGGCAGCGGCAACTCTTGCCGGGGCTTTGGGCAGTGTTGCGTTCTCCGTTGCAGCAGCCAACTGGTTTCTGCTCGTGTCGCTGGCTGTGCTGTTTTTGGTGACCGTGCGAACGGAAACGAAAAAAGAGGGGTTTGGCGTCGGTTGGCTGTGGGGGCTTGCTTTTTTCTCCATTGGTCTGCGCTGGTGCTACGGCTCTTTGCACGATCACGGGCAGCTTCCTGCGGTTTTGTCTGTTGCCGCCATTGTGCTTTTGGCGGGCGTCCTGTCTCTTTTTATCGGCGCCGTAACGGGGCTGACGCGAGCTTTTCCGATTTCTCGCCGACTCAAGCTCATTGTGCTGTTGCCGACGCTTTGGGGAGTTTTTGAGCTCCTGCGAGGCGTGGAGCCCGCCGGGTTCGGATGGCTTTCCATCGGGTACGCCTACTCGACAGACTTTTTCGGAGCATGGGCACCGCTTGCCGGCGTCTATGGAGTGGGGTTTGTTGTGGTTCTGACGGTGGGTTTGGCCGTGGAGCTGTTGTTTCCCGCCGAAGATAAAAAGCCGTGGCTCAAAACGCTGGACGCCATTGCGATTGGTGCCCTGGCTTTGGTGACGCTGGCACTCAACGATGTGACCTACAGCGAACGCGGTCCCAAGCTGGAAGTGCGCCTTGTGCAGCCGGATTTGCCGGTTACGATGGCCTATCGACCCGCAGAGGCCGCGGCTCGTATTGATCGCGCCGTAGCAATGAGCAATCGTTCCGCAGTGGGAAAGCCGCTGGACCTGATTGTTTGGCCGGAAAGCACGATTGTCACTCCCCTGAGAGACGGTCTTGACAGTGCGGCTCTGGCTGCGGTGGACGTCGCCGAGAAAACAGGGGCGGCTGTCGTCTTTAATGCCTTCTTCCGCGAGGGCCCGGGACGCTACTACAACGCCATGTGGATGGCAGAGAGCAACCATCGACCGGCAAGCCTCATTTATCGCAAGCACCACTTGGTGCCTTTCGGCGAATTTGTTCCGACGGGATTTCGCTGGTTTGTGGATGCGTTGGGCATCCCGATGGCCGATCAGCTCAGGGGGCCTGTGGGAGGCGATTCATTTGATGTGGCCGGAATCCAGGCTGCCGGCGGTATCTGTTACGAGAATATGTTCGGTGAAGAACTGCGTCACGCATGGGACAAGGCTAATCCCGGTTTCATTCTCAATACGGCGAATCTGGGATGGTTTACCGACGCGGTTTTGCCGCAATTTACGGCGATGAGTGCCATGCGAGCCCGGGAAACGGCGCGTCCGCTTATTCAGGCGGTGCAAAACGCACACTCGGCTTTAATCGGGCCGGACGGCAAGACGCAACGATTGGCGTCCAAGGGCGCTCAGAATCTGGATATGACGGTGGTGACGGCCACGGGATCTCCGACGCCTTTTGTTCGGTACGGACATTGGCCGCTGATCGGTCTTCTGGTGGTGTTATTGGCCAGCTGCTTGACGCTTGCCTTTCGTGTTGTCCGTCGACAGCAAGCCTAACGACAAAGTTAGCCTTGTGTATTGAGATTGTTTTCTACATGCGCGGTTCGTTTTGTTTTTTCGATGACCGCGCTTTTTCTCTTGGTTCTTCATAGCGGACGATTCTCCAGCCTTTGTACCAGCACAGCATGCGTACGCCCACGATGAAAAATGTGGCTGTCATCAACGCAACGAATTCTGAAACGCCGGCGACGTGCAATCCGATGTAGAGCCATGCTCCGACAAATGCAGCCGATGCATAGGGCAGTTGGTCGGACATCACCATCGGCAGACGATTGAGAAAAACGTCTCGCAATAAACCTCCGAAGACGCCTGTACACACGCCCATCAGTACGGCCGGAAGATAGGGAAGATCGTAAGTGAGTGAGAGCGATGTGCCGCCCGCGGTGAAAAAACCCAACCCGACCGCATCAAGCCACACGAGGATGGTTTGATGCAGCTTGTCTTGAAAAAGTCGAACGATGACCGGTGCGAAAAAGGACAAGGCAAGCGTCGCCCACACATATTCCTGATTGGCAATCCAGTACATGGGACGGGTGCCGATGACAAGGTCGCGCACGATGCCGCCGCCGAAAGCCGTGACGAAAACGACGACGAAAACGCCTACCGGATCGATTTTCTTGCCTTTGACGGCAAAAAGGCCGGAAAGAGCAAAGGCAACGATCCCGACGGAATCGGTAAAAGTCAGGAGACTGGTTTGCATGATCCGATGATAGGCAAAGACAACGCAGTTGTGCTCGCCGGACCGAACCATTGTGTTGACATGGATCTAATGTTTGTGTGGAGATTTTGTCCCGTTTGCTAAACTCGCCGCATCCTCCTCCCATTGCAGTTTTTGGTATGGACAGGTCGGCTCGTATGGTGCAAAACAGCCCCACTCTTCCGGTTGGAACGCAGCGTTTTTCGGCTCTGCGACAGGCCAACGAAATTTATGTCGACAAAACTGAGTTGATCTATCAGTTGGCTGGTCCCGGCAGAGGACAAATTCTTTTAGTACGACCCAGACGTTTCGGTAAGTCATTGTTGGTGTCCACGCTGGAGTCGCTCTTTAAGTTCGGAGTGCGCGATTTCAAAGATTTGGCCATTGAGAAACTGTGGACCGACAGGCAATATCCGGTGGTTCGGCTTGATTTTTCGGAGGTCAGGGAATTTGTTGATGCCGCCGAGTTTGCTCGGAAGTTCCATGAGTATCTGGTCAAGCGCTTCAGTCGCGAAGGATTTGCTTTTTCCGAAAACGCAGGCAGCGTCATCAGTCAACTTTCTGATTGGCTCGACGGGTTGGATGACAACTCATTGGTTCTGCTGATCGATGAATATGACGCTCCGTTGACGGCAAGTTTGCATGACGGAGAATTTTTTGAGGCTGTTCGCTCGATCATGAGCGAGTTCTATCTCACACTGAAAAGTGTGTCGGGAAGTTTGCGTTTTTTGTTTGTCACCGGCATTACGAAATTCAGCAGTACCAGTGTGTTTTCCGCGTTCAACAGCCCGCGGGACATCTCGTTGGAGCCGAAATTCGGGACGTTGCTTGGGTACACGGAAGAGGAAATTGTTCAGAATTTCGGATCGTTTCTCGAAGCGGCTGCACAGATAATCGGTCTGAACCGTTCGGAGTTGATGACTGAACTAAGAGCCAACTACAACGGATTTTGTTTTGATCAGTTAGCAAAGACTCACGTCTATTGTCCTTGGTCGGTTCTTAAATTTTTGGAGGTCCCGGATCTGGGCTTCCAAAACTATTGGTATGCCAGCGGAGGCAGGCCTACCGTATTGAAAAAGTATTTGGCCGGACATCCGTTGGAAGACCCCAGCAGTTTTGATAAACCTGTGAACTTACGAATCGATGCACTATCGGCTCCGCGAAGCTACGACGAAATTTCGACCGAAGTTCTGTTGGCGCAAACGGGGTATCTAACGATCAAAAAGAGGCTGTCGTCCGTGCATTTGCAACTTGGCTATCCCAATAAGGAAGTCTATGAATCCATGGGAAGGCTCTATGCCGACGAATTGTTGAGATCTCAAACCGGACAAGATTGCGGACTTGAGTATTGGACCGGATGGCTGGAGAGCGGCCGAATAGACGAGATTGTGGCTTCGTTCAACAGTGTTTTCAACGGAATTGACTATGCTCGCTATCCGGTCAACGACGAAGCGAGTTGCCGCAGTCATTTGCAGATGTTGTTGATCGGAGCGGGACTTAGTCCGGTTCCCGAATCGCATTCAGCTTTGGGAAGAAGTGACTTGGAAGTCGAAGCCGCCGGGCGGCTGTGGGTTTTCGAAATCAAATATGCTCGTGAGCCGTCCGAAGAGCAAAAACTGTTGCAAGAAGGTATGGAACAGATGCGTGCTCGTCGTTAAGGCGAAAAGCTTCATGGCAAAAAGTTAATGCGAGCGGTCTTAGTGTTCAGTGCAAGCAAACGAAAGTTTTCGGCTTGGCAACTTGACGAGCCATAGCGAAGCGGTATCGAAGCACAAAGAAAGCAACCTTTTGCTTGATGGACTAAAATTGCCAAATTATTTTGTCCAAGCGCTCCCGTACTGAGCTCATATTGAGACCGGGCGCATTTATTCATAAAAACCATGATTACCTTTCAGGAAGTGATCCTGCGCCTGCAGGAGTATTGGAACAAACAGGGCTGCGCTCTGCTGCAGCCGATTGATATCGAAGTCGGTGCCGGCACCTCGCATACGGCCACCTTCCTGCGTGCACTCGGTCCGGAACCGTGGCGTGCTGCCTATGTGCAGCCGTCTCGTCGCCCGAAGGACGCCCGCTACGGTGAAAATCCGAATCGTTTGCACCAGCACCACCAGTATCAGGTGGTGTTGAAGCCGTCGCCCGTGAATATCGTGGATTTGTACCTCGGGAGCCTTCGTGCTTTGGGGATCGACACGTCCGTCAACGACATCCGCTTCGTGGAAGATAACTGGGAAAACCCGACGCTCGGCGCCTGGGGTCTGGGTTGGGAAATCTGGATGAACGGTATGGAAGTGACGCAGTTTACGTACTTCCAGCAGGTGGGTGGTCTGGAATGCAAGCCGATCACGGGTGAAATTACCTACGGTCTGGAACGTCTGACGATGTACCTGCAAAACTGCGACAACGTGTTCGACCTGATCTACACCAAGTGGAAGGACGGTCTCGGTCAGGAACATACGCTGACCTATGGCGACGTTTTCCATCAGAACGAAGTCGAACAGAGTAAGTACAACTTCGAAGCGAGCGACCCCGAAAAACTCTTCAAGCAGTTTGACTACTTTGAAAGCGAAGCCAAGCGCTTGATGGAGCTTGAGCTGGCGCTTCCGGCTTATGAAATGGTTTTGAAGGCCGGCCACACGTTTAACCTTCTGGACGCTCGCGGCGCCATTTCGGTGACCGAACGCGCCGCCTATATTGCCCGTATTCGCAACTTCAGTCGCGCTGTGGCGCAGAGCTACTACGACTCGCGCGAACGCCTGGGCTTCCCGATGCTCAAGGCATAAGTCCATTTACCAGTTTGTCGCGAGAGAAGATAAAAAATGAAGAGCTTATTTGTTGAACTGCAAACCGAAGAGCTCCCGCCGAAGGCTCTGAAAAAGTTGTCCGAAGCCTTTGCCGCCGGCGTTCACAAGTCGCTGGTTGCGCAATCGATGCTCACAGAGACGAGTACGGTCAAGGCTTACGGCGCCCCCCGCCGCATGGGTGTTCTGATCACTGAAGTGCTCGAAAAGAGTCCTGACAAGGCGTTTGAACAGCGTCTCGTAC
>ENA-USUJ01000959-USUJ01000959.1-human-gut-metagenome-genome-assembly--contig:-NODE-959-length-25591-cov-5.935251_pt1 | contig 25591 bp, 20 predicted proteins | sample MGYA00250061_ERZ773398 | MGnify/ENA primary metagenome ERZ773398 (study PRJEB29103, sample SAMN06111992) | human gut metagenome | biome: human gut; feature: ankylosing spondylitis patient; material... | reverse complement strand
AAATCTATCGCGGAATCGCGCAGCTCTTCGACGAGCTTTCTGTTGGGGGTAAGCCCGGTGGCGAACACTATCGAGTCGGCAGTCAGTATCTCTGATTTGCCGTTTTTCTCAACGGTCACGCTGTGATCGGTCACCGCAACGCACTTGGTGCTGACGCGGTAATCTATCTGCGGGTGCTTATTGAGATAAGGTATCATTGTGTTATAGTGATACACATAGTTCGGGTCACAAAGGACATCGCGCATCTCGACAAGCAGTATCTTTCTTTCCGCGTCGTGGTCAGCAAGACAGATCGCCGCTTCGCAGGCCACGATCCCGCCGCCTACGATAATGACGTTTTTGCCGATCGTTTCCGGCTTGTAGAAAGCGTCCATGAAAGTCAGGACTTTGTCGCGCTCAACACCTTTTATCGGAGGAATAAAAATGTTCGAGCCGACCGCACAAATAACCGCATCAGGGGCATAGGACCTGACAGTCTCAAGTGTAGCCGGGGTGTTCAGATGAACCTCTACCTTGTTCTTCTCTATCATACGGACGAGATAGTCGCGGTAGAGCACCATGTCCTTTTTCTTCGGCTCACATTCCATGATCTTCAGGTTCCCGCCGAGCGCGCCGCTCTTTTCAAGGAGAGTTACCTTATGTCCGCGCTCCGCCGCCGTTATTGCCGCGTTAAGGCCGCCGGGGCCACCGCCGACAACGACGACTCTGCGCGGCGCTTCCGGTTCCTTCATGCGGGCAAGCATAAGATCTCTTCCGATCTTGGGGTTTGCAGCGCAGCCGAACTGCATATTCTGCCCCCAGGGAGGCGGATCGAAGGCAAAGCCGGAGATGCAGTAGTTGCAGCGCATACAGTGGACGATATCCTCGGGATGACCGTGACGTGCCTTGTTCGGAAACTCGGGGTCCGCGATAAGCGCGCGCCCCATCGAAATGATATCGACCTTTCCCTCGGCAAGTATCTTTTCGGCAAACTCCGGGGTGTTGATGCCGCTCACGACAGAGACAGGAATATGAACGCGCTTTTTAATCTCCGCGGCCAGTTCAACATGTGACCCTGTCGGAACAAAGCCTGAGAGCGGGATCATTTCGCCGACGGTGGAACGGTCGTCATGTATGCCGAAGGAGACGTTTATAAGATCGGCATAGTCCTGAATGATCTCGGCAAATCTGCATGCCTCTTCCGGCTTAATGCCGCCCTCAATGCATTCGTCCGCGGTGATGCGGGCCTCGATGATGAAGCGTTCGCCGCATTTTTCGCGGATGCGCTTGAGAACCTCTACGCTGAAGCGTGCGCGGTTTTCAAGGCTGCCGCCCCAGCGGTCGGTGCGTTTGTTTGTTCTCGGAGAAAGAAACTCACACCAATGAAAAGAGGAAATTTCATGTCTGACAGCTTTTATAAACAACCGAACCGCTTCTCCTCCCGGCAGAATAAACGAAAAAGGCGCTCACAGAGAATCAAGATGATCTGCGCGCTCCTTTTCGCCCTTTTTGCAGTTTCTTTTCTGGTTTTTACGATTCAGAAGGTACGCTCTGATTTCCGGGAAAGCGGAGATATGCAGACTGCGGATGCCGTTTCCAGTATAGCACCTGCTGAAATCGAAATCACAGGACAGGAGGAAGAAGATACTTCCTTATTTACGGTCTGCATCGATGCAGGACATGGCGGAAAAGACATCGGCTGTGACAGCAAAGGACGTATCGAAAAAGACGACACGCTGAAGCTGGCAAAAGCACTGTCAGACGCCCTCTCAGAAAGACAGATCCATGTTGTAATGACGCGTGATGATGACAGCTTTCTTTATCTGTCACAGAGATGCAAAGCGGCGGCAGAGGCAAACGCCCGCTATCTGATCTCTCTCCACCGCAACAAAGGAAAGGGCAACGGTGCAGAAGCCTGGATCAACAGCCGGGCATCCGATGAAACAACCTCTCTTGCCTCCAATATTCTGACTTCTCTGGAAAAGGTGGGAATCTCCCGGAACCGCGGTATCAAACAGGGCAGCTATAATAGTAATGAAGATGACTACTATATTACCGCAAATGCCGAAATGCCGGCTTGTATCTTAGAGCTTGGCTTTATCAACGACAACGACGACAACAGAATGTACGATGCCAATCTGACAGACTACGCAAATGCGATCGCTGATGCAGTCATGACGACCTATGAATGCTACAAGGATGAGGGAAACTGCACAAATACCATTCCGTCTGTAGAGCCTGATCAGAACGGACTGCAGCTTACCAATGCTGTGATCGAAAATATAGAAGCATTAGACGGAGAATGTATCGGATACGGACAGGGCACAAATGCAGATGAAGAAAACCGCCCTGTTACAAGCGTGCAATACGAAGAACAATATAAAAATTATCATGCACATTTCGTCAATACGGACGCACCTCTGACAGAGGATGGTGCCAAAAAAATCTACCTGACAATTGATGAGGGCTATGAATACGGTACAACAGCTTCTATGCTGGATACATTGCAGGAAAAAGGTGTCAAAGCGACCTTCTTTGTAACGCTTCCCTATGCCCAGAGCGAGCCTGACCTGATCCGCCGGATGATCTCCGAGGGGCATGTGATCGGAAACCATTCCACCACACATCCTTCTGCAGGTCTGCCGTCTCAGGATATTGAAACGCAAAAAAACGAAATCCTGCAGACAGATGCCTATGTACGTGAGCAATATGATTATTCCATGTATCTGTTCCGATTCCCTGCAGGGAAATTCAGCGAACAGTCTCTGGCAATCGTCAACAATTGTAATTATGAAAGTATTTTCTGGAGTTTTGCTTATCTGGATTATGATGTGGACAATCAGCCCGATCAGGCAGAGAGTCTTCAAAAAATGATAAGCAGACTGCATCCGGGCGCGATCTATCTGCTGCACGGTCAGTCTGCTACAAACGCTGCAGTACTTGGTGATTTCATTGATCAGGCAAGAGAACTTGGATATGAGTTCTGCCTGATCGAACCGGATGTACAATAGTACTTTAAAATATATCTTGTACAATCAAACATTATACAAAGGTTACCTTAATTTCAGTTCCTTTGCCTTCTTTACTTTTAATATCCAGCTTTGCATGATGCTCTGCTACAATATGTTTTACGATCGCAAGTCCCAGACCGGTTCCGCCGGTCTGTTTGGATCGGCTCTTATCCACACGGTAGAAACGTTCAAACACACGCTCCTGATTTTCCTTACTGATTCCAATCCCTGTATCACGCACCGCTAAAAAGACATTATCGTCTTCCTCTCCGACCGTCACACAGACAAGCCCATTCTCCACATTATAGCGGATCGCATTATCGCAAAGATTATAGACCAGATCTTCCAGCATCTGTTTGTTGCCATATACATAACATTTTCTGCCCTCTGACTGCAAAGAAACCCGGTGCTGCTGTGCACTCATGGCAAGCATATCGACAGTTACCTGTACAACCTCATAAAGATCTACCCTTTCAAAGGTCGTTTCCGGTGTACTGTCAAGCTGTGACAGCCGGATGATATCATTGATCAATGTAAGCAGCCTGTTGGCGCTTTTGTGGATCTCCTTGGCAAAGCGAACCGTATCATCTCCGGAAGCCATTCCGTTCTCGATCAGCTCTGCATAACCTGAAATAGAAGTCAGCGGTGTTTTCAGCTCGTGCGATACATTCGCAGTAAATTCCTGCCTCATGTTAGCATTTTTCATAATATCCTGATGCTGTGCATGGATTGTTTTTACAAACGGTTCAAGCTCCTCATACACCGGAATAGTATCCATATGGTCCATATCCTGCGCCATCAGTTCGATCGGTTCAACAAGTTTTCTTGTTAACAACCGGGAAATTGGCGCACAGATGACCAACAAAAATGCACAAACAACCACCAAAAGCGGAAGCGACCGCAGCAGGATCTGCCAGACATTTCCCGCCTCCTTGGAAACACGTAATACACTGTCATCTGCCAGTCTGATCGCATAATAATAAGTATTGTGCGAAAATGTGCTGGAGATGCGGACTGTCTGTCCTTCTCCGGTTTTCATTGCCTGCGCGATCTCCGGTCTGTTTTTGTGATTCTCCATCTTCCGGTAATCTGTCATATTATCATAAATCACGCTGCCATCTGCATTTACAAGTGTAATTCTGATTTTATCGGATTTCAGCATGGAAGCATCTCTTTCTTCCAGCTGTATTGTATCGCGATTTCCCAAAATATCGGCATAACTCTTCAGGTCATCGATGACCTGTTCCTGCAAGAGGTGATATCCGATCACAAGAAGTGCACAAACTGTCAGAAGCAGTGTCAGTGCGACCATCTGCATCATTTTGGCATTGATCTTCTTTTTCATCACTCTTCTCCCGTCAGAATATAACCGACATTTCGTACTGTCTTTATATAAACTCCCGCATCACCCAGCTTCTTACGAAGAGTTTTGATATGCATATCCAGTGTTCTGGATTCTCCTTCAAAATCTGTTCCCCAGACTTTTTCCAAAATGGTATCTCTGCCAACCACGATCCCTGCATTAGTCAAAAGAAGCTTCAGCAGCTCATATTCTTTAAATGTCAGCTCACATGGTTTCTCACTTACACTGACAACGTGCTTGTCCTCTTCCATCTTAATATTTTGAAAGGTAAGTACAGGCGATGAATGGGTCCGCCCGCTGCGGCGGAGAAGTGCTTTCACGCGGGAGATCAGCTCCATGACGCCAAACGGTTTTGTCATGTAATCATCCGCTCCGATATCCAGACCTTTTACCTTATCAATCTCTGTCGTTTTTGCCGTAACTAAGATAATAGGCTGCATATTAGTCTTTTTATCCAGCTTCAGCTCTTTCACGATCTGCAGACCGTCTTTATCGGGCAGCATGATATCCAGAAGAAACAGATCCGGAATCTGCTCCTTCAACCCTTCATAAAAGTCCTTTGCGCAATAAAATTCCTTTGTCTCATATCCGGCATTTTTCAGTGCATAGCTTTCGATCTCAGATATATTCTTGTCATCCTCTACAATATATATGAGTGCCATAGAAACCGCCTTCCCTTCACTTATGGTAACATATATTTCTCTTTCAGCTTCTTAAAGCTCATTTCAAAATCTTCTTTATTTTCGATGCCCAGCTTGTATTCGTGAATATCAAATGCATCATCATTGACCTCCATCAGACAGGCTGCAATATTGGAGCAATGATCTGCCACACGTTCATAGCTTGTGAGCACATCGGATAAAATGAATCCCATCTCAATCGTACATTTTCCCTTACGCAGACGCTTGATATGGCGTCTTTTCAGCTCTGCCTGCAAATAATCGATCTCTTCCTCAAGCGGCTCTACCTGAGCTGCTCTTGTCAGATCTTCCGTCTTAAATACATCAAAGGTCAGATCTATGACCTCTTTTAAAGCATTTGAAAAGATTTCCAGTTCGACCAGCGCTTTATTAGAGAAATGCTGATCCTTCTTTGTCATTTCTTCCGCCGCTTCCTTGATATTGATCGCATGATCACTGATCCGTTCAAAATCGCCGATGCTGTGAAGCAGGATGGAGAGCGAATGGGAATCCTTTTCTGTCAGATTTTTAGATGACAGTTTTACCAGATAGCTTCCCAGCTCATCCTCATATTTATCTACCTTATCTTCCAGATCAAGTACCTGCTGTGCTTTCTCTTCATCATAATGCGCGAGCAGTGACATTGCATCATATATCGCTTTCTTGGAAAACTCTGACATTTCAACCGTTGCAGTACGACACTGCTCCATAGCAACTGCCGGAGTTTCCAGGAAACGGCTGTCAAGCACGAGCACCCGATTCTCTTCCTGCTGTTCCTCATCTTCCGGAATTGTCAAAACTGCCAGCCTTTCGAGCACTTTTGCAAACGGGAGCAGTACCATTGTAGCAGCAACATTAAATGCACTGTGGATCACCGCAATTCCTGCTGCATTGGCACTATCTGACAGAAATGCAAAATCCACAAATTCATTAACAGAATAAAAGATCACCATAAAAAGAATCGTTCCGATCAGGTTAAAATACAGATGCACAATTGCCGCACGTTTTGCATTTTTCTTTGCACCGATCGCAGAAAGGATTGCCGTGATACAGGTTCCGATATTCTGTCCCATGATGATCGGGATTGCTGTCGCATAGCTGACTGCACCGGTTTTACAAAGTGCCTGCAAAATACCGACAGATGCGGAAGAACTCTGGATCACAGCTGTCAGGATCGTTCCTGCCAGAAGACCAAGCACCGGATTGGAAAATTTTGTCAGCATTCCGGTAAATGCCGGTACATCTGCAAGTGGTTTCACCGCTTCCGACATGGCATCCATACCATACATCAGTACTGCAAAACCGATCAGGATCGTTCCGATATTATGTTTTTTCTCTTTCTTGGAAAAAAGCAGCATACAGACACCAACCAGTGCCAGAACCGGCGAAAACGAGGTTGGTTTTAACAGCTGTATAAAGAAATTACTGCTCTCGATACCACTCAGACTTAAGATCCACGAGGTTACGGTTGTACCGATATTGGCACCCATGATAATGCCAACCGCTTGGGAAAGCTTCATAATACCGGAGTTTACAAAACCGACAACCATGACGGTCGTGGCAGAAGAACTCTGGATCAGTGCAGTCACGCCCGCGCCAAGTGCAACAGCTTTGATCGGGTTATTGGTCATGCGTTCCAGGATTTTTTCCAGTCTGCCTCCGGATACGCTCGATAATCCCTCTCCCAGCAGGTGCATTCCGTATAAAAACAGGGCAAGTCCACCTACCATTGATAATATTCCGAAAAAGTCCATAATAGCCTCCTCTTATGCTATAAATAGGTTTCCACGGAATTATTTTATAATACAATTCTCAATAACACCACAGGAATTTATATATTTTACTTACATTTTACATTCGGAAAATGCGTCATGGTAATAAGGATTGTTTTATATACAGGAAGAGTCCACTCAAATATTAGAGGATATTTCTACATGTTTATGTGTTTCAGATATATGAATGAAATAAGAATAAATACAAAAATCCCGGGGCTGACAGATACTAAGCAATCGATAGTGTAGCCGACCGAGATTTGCGGAGCATTTGCTGCAGCGGAGAGACCGCAACGCTTTTTTGCGGCCGAAGCGCAGCAAGACATGCTCATAGCAAATCGCAGGGTAGGCAAACGTGATTGCGTGTATCTATCAGCCCTGGGATTTAATTGGTTCATTTATTTGCTAATGATCCTATACAAACTCTTTTACTTTCTTGTAAACACCTTCAGCATCTAAGCCGTATTTTGCAACAAGCGCTGCTGCAGGACCGGATTCGCCGAATCTGTCATACATACCGATCTTGCAAACCTTTGTCGGAGCCTTCTCGCTGAGTACGTCGCAGACTGCGCTGCCAAGACCGCCGATCACGGAGTGCTCTTCCACGGTAACAACTTTGCCTGTCTTCTTTGCGGAAGCAAGTACAAGCTCTTCATCCAGTGGTTTGATCGTATGAATATTGATAACTTCTGCGTCGATACCGTCTGCTGCCAGCTTTTCTGCTGCACCGAGTGCGGAATCTACACAAATACCTGTTGCGATGATCGTTACATCCTTGCCCTCTTTTAAGACAACACCCTTACCGATCTCAAACTTGTAATCCGGATTATCATTGATGACCGGAACTGCCGCACGACCGAAACGAAGGTAAACAGGTCCATTCATTTCCAGTGCTGCACGGACTGCTGCTTTTGCCTCCACGTCATCGGAAGGAACAATAACTGTCATGCCCGGAATGGTACGCATCAGAGCGATATCTTCATTACACTGATGGGTTGCACCGTCTTCTCCGACTGTAATACCGGCGTGTGTTGCACCGATCTTTACATTCAGATGCGGATAACCGATCGAGTTACGAACCTGTTCAAAGTTTCTTCCTGCTGCAAACATAGCAAAAGAAGAAATGAATGGAATCTTACCGCAGGTAGCAAGTCCTGCTGCGATTCCTGTCATATTACATTCTGCAATACCGCAATCGATGTGACGATCCGGATATGCTTTTTTGAAAATACCTGTTTTTGTAGCACCTGCAAGGTCTGCGTCAAGAACAACTAACTGCGGGAAGTCTTCTGCGCAGTCAACAAGTGCGTTACCATAGCTTTCTCTGGTTGCAATTTTCTTTACATCTGCCATTATACTTCACCTGCTTTCTCTAACTGCTCATCAATCTTTTTCAGATCTGCCATTGCGATTTCGTATTCCTCATCATTTGGTGCCTTGCCATGCCAGCCTGCCTGATCTTCCATAAAGGAGACACCTTTTCCTTTGACTGTATGCATGATGATCGCTGTAGGCATACCCTTTGTTTCTCTTGCTTTCTGCATAGCAGCACGGATCTCATCAAAATTATGTCCGTCAACGTTGATCGCCTGGAAATTGAATGCTTCAAACTTCTTATCGATCGGATATACGGAACATACATCTTCTACCTTACCATCGATCTGCAGACCATTGTTATCTACGATCACAACAAGATTGTCAAGCTTTCTGGCGCCTGCAAACATAGCTGCTTCCCATACCTGACCTTCCTGAATCTCACCGTCCCCAAGCAGTGTGTATACACGGTAGTCTTTGTTATCAAGCTTTCCGGCAAGTGCCATACCGACTGCTGCGGAAATACCCTGTCCAAGGGAACCTGAACTCATATCAACACCCGGTGTTTCCTGCATGCAGGGATGTCCCTGCAGGTAAGAACCAAGGTGGCGCAATGTCTTTAAATCTTCTACCGGGAAATATCCTCTGTTTGCAAGTGCTGCATAATAGCCCGGTGCTGTATGACCCTTTGATAAAACGAAACGGTCTCTGTCTTCCATTTTCGGATTCTTTGGATCAATATTCATTTCTTCAAAGTAAAGGTATGTGAACATATCTGCTGCAGATAAAGATCCGCCCGGATGACCTGCTTTAGCACTGTGTACACTTGTGACGATACCTTTACGAACTTCGTTTGCCGTTTTCTGAAGCTCTAAATTTGTCATGTGTTTTCTCCTTTTCCTTCCTTTATGGTCGAGAAATATAATCCTCCTTAAGATGTGCAGACATACTGTTATCTGCTGCCCTTTACCATATGATAGCAACCGATCACATATAGGACCGGTTGCTACCCTTATAAACATTCTGATTGTACCATTCCTTAAGCCTACGGTCAAAGTATTTTAGCCTGACCTGCTTCAGATCACCTTATGCAAATGGATTTTCTGTCGGATATCTTACACCCTTAGGCTGATTGTATCCGATCTCATCTACATCTACACCGATGTATTTGAATACTTCATAAAGTGCTTTTCCGAAGTGACCGAAAGCAACTGCTCCATGATGTGGGAAGTTCTTCTCGATCAGTACATGACGGTAGAATCTGCCCATTTCAGGAATTGCGAATACACCGATCGCACCGAAGGATTTTGTTGCAACAGGAAGTACTTCACCGTTTGCAATGTAAGCACGAAGGATATTGTCTGATGTTGACTGCAGACGGAAGAATGTGATATCGCCAGGAACGATATCGCCTTCAAGTGTTCCCTGTGTTACTTCTTCCGGAAGGCTTCTTGCCATGATCTTCTGATATTTCATAGAGCATGCAGATAACTTCTTTGTATTTGTATTTCCGCAATGGAAGCCCATGAATGTATCTTTATGTGTGTAATCAAATTTGCCCTTGATAGACTCTTCGTACATATCTGCCGGTACAGAGTTGTTGATATCAAGCAGTGTAACGATATCTTCTGATACGCAGTAACCGATAAACTCTGACAGACATCCGTAAATATCTACTTCGCAGGATACAGGAATACCCATACCTGTTAAACGGCTGTTCACATAGCAAGGAACGAATCCGAACTGTGTCTGGAATGCAGGCCAGCATTTTCCGGCGATCGCCACATATTTACGATAGCCTCTGTGCTCCTCTACCCAGTCAAGTAACGTCAGCTCATACTGTGCAAGCTTAGGAAGGATTTCAGGCTTTTTATTGCCACCGCCCAGTTCTTCTTCCATTTCTTTTACCTTGGCAGGAATTCTTTCATCACCGTCATGCTTCTTGAAAGCTTCAAACAGATCAAGCTCTGAATTCTCTTCAATTTCAACACCCAGATTATAAAGCTGTTTGATCGGTGCGTTACAAGCAAGGAAGTTCAGTGGTCTTGGACCAAAGCTGATGATCTTTAAGTTTGCAAGTGCATCTACTGTACGTGCGATCGGAATAAACTCATGGATCATATCTGCACATTCTTCTGCAGTTCCGACAGGATATTCCGGAATATATGCTTTGATGTTACGAAGTTTTAAGTTGTAGCTTGCATTCAACATACCACAGTAAGCATCACCACGACCATCCATCAGGTCAGCCTGTGATTCCTCTGCTGCTGCTACAAACATCTTAGGGCCGTCAAAATGTTTAGCCAGTAAGGTTTCTGAAATTTCAGGTCCGAAGTTACCAAGATATACGCAAAGTGCGTTACAGCCTGCTTTCTTGATGTCTTCCAGAGCCTGTACCATATGGATCTCGCTCTCTACGATACAGATCGGACATTCATAGATCTGAGAAGCGTCATATTTCTTTGTGTAAGCCTCTACCAGGGCTTTTCTTCTGTTTACGGAAAGTGATTCCGGGAAGCAGTCACGGGAAACTGCTACGATACCAATTTTTACATCAGGTGCATTGTACATATTTTTTTCCTCCATTTTCTTTCATACTTAAGATTCATTTTATTTTCTTTATTTCAACAGGTTTGACCTGTTTATCACGTATCGCTTATTCGTTGATGTTTAAGTTCTTTCCGACCAGTCCGATGAAAGCTGCCGGATCCTGACCGCCTTCTGCATGTGCGATCAGCCATTTGTTCTTTGCTGTGATGAGCTTATCCTCATCATCCTTATGTGCTTCGTCAAGCGGCTCATTTGTGCCCTTTGGCAGAACAACCGTTACCTTGAAGCCTTCATTATTGAGATCACATGGTGCATAGTGAAGCGTTGTACCATAAATCTCAACTGCTGTTCCTTTCGGGATCTTGAATGCTTCCATCAGGGATGTATCATAATGGAAATCATCTGTGATATCCTGCTCGGAGCCTAAGATCAGCACTGCATCTGTTGCAGCTACATTGATCTCTGAACTTCTGTGATATTCTACCGCATTCAACAGTACATTATGACCGTTGCAGTAACCGATCTGGATCGGAAGTTCTCCGTAAGTCACCTTCTGAAGCTCCTGCATCACAGGAAGTGCTTCCAGCTCCTTAACAGAGGCAACATACTCTACGCCATCCGGGAGAGGTGTGCTCTGCATTGCTTCCACAAGGCCTGTAAAATCAACATTTTTTACGATTCGTCCATACTTTTTAAAACGTGCGTCTGTAACATCTAAAATCTGCATTGGTTTGTCCTCCTTTTATCACATTATTTTGTAATGATATCGAAAAGTGGTTTGCAGGCAGGATAGATTTCCCTGAACTGCTGATACTTTTCTTCGTATTTTGCAACAAGCGCCGGATCAGGCTCTACTGTATCAACCACCTTGACAATCTTTGCTGCCGCATCTTCTACAGAAGCAAATTCGCCATTTGCTACTGCTGCAAGCATTGCACCGCCGAGCGCCGGTCCTTCTTCACTTTCAATGACATCTACTTTTAAGTTCATGATATTGGCGATCATCTTCTTCCACAGCGGGCTCTTCGCTCCGCCGCCGCAGATCTTGGTCCGTTCCAGATGGATCCCCAGAGATTTCGCCACCTCCAGAGAATCTCTCAGGGCAAATGCAACGCCCTCTAAAACTGCCTGTGTCATATCTTCTCTTGTGGTATCCATTGTCATACCGATGAAAGTGCCTCTTGCATTCGGATTGTTGTGCGGAGAACGCTCTCCCATTAAATAAGGAAGGAAGAATACATGGTTTTCACCAAGCTTTGTGATTCCCTTCTGTTCTGCCGGATAATCCTTTGTGCGGATGATCTCATCCATCCACCATTTATTACAGCTTGCTGCAGAAAGCATACAGCCCATCAGATGATAATGGCCGTCTGCATGTGCAAATGCGTGCAGCGCATTGTTCTTATCTACACCGAATTTCTCAGAGGAGATAAAGATCGTGCCACTTGTACCAAGTGAAATATTGCACATTCCGTCTCCAACCGTTCCTGTACCGACTGCTGCAGCTGCGTTATCACCTGCGCCTGCAACTACCTTACAGCTTTCCGGAATACCGAGCTCTTTTGCAATTTCCGGTAAAACAGTCCCGACTGTCTCATAGGATTCATAGATCTTGGCAAGCTGTTCTTCTTTCACGCCGCAGATCTCACACATTTCCTTGGACCAGCATCTGTTCTTTACATCAAAGAGCAGCATACCCGATGCATCGGAAACATCTGTGCAATGTACGCCTGAAAGCTTGTATGCAATGTAATCCTTTGGCAGCATGATCTTTTCGATCTTAGCAAAATTCTCAGGTTCTTTATTTTTCACCCATAAGATTTTTGGCGCTGTAAAACCTGTGAAGGAAATATTGGCTGTGTACTGAGAAAGCTTATCCTTTCCGATCACATTATTTAAGTAATCACATTCCTCTGTTGTTCTACCGTCATTCCAGAGGATCGCCGGACGGATCACATTGTCATCCTTATCCAATATAACAAGTCCGTGCATCTGACCGCCAAAGCTGATGCCTGCAACCTGTGATTTATCAGCATCTTTGATCAATTCCCTGATGCCTGCCATAACCTGCTCATACCAATCCTCGGGCTTCTGTTCACTCCAGCCCGGATGCGGGAAATAAAGCGGATATTCTTTTGATACGATATTTTGGATCTTCCCTTCTCCATCCATCAGTAAAAGCTTTACTGCAGATGTTCCTAAATCTACCCCGATATATAACATTTCCTACCTCCTGTTTTATTTTCTTTTGCGTGATCCATTCCCGGATCATTTGCGTCTTTTATCCTCGTTACACGAGTCTCAAACACAAATACCGTGCTTTTTGTGCCCGTGCACACTTATACTATAATATGTACGTTCTAAAAAAGCAATATCTTGTTGAAAAATTATTTCATTTCGTCATTCTAACCAATGATTTTCCATGTATTTTCATTTTCTGACGTTCTCTTTTGTTACTTTTTTATAAATTATGTGCACGTATCACATTATGGCACATATTTCATTGACATTGTATGTCGAGTATGTTAGTTTTTAAAGAAGAGGGACATTTTATGTTTTGTCCGTGAAAGGAGATCGTTATGGCAACGATTAAGGAAATCGCCGATCTTGCAGGCGTATCGCGCGGTACGGTAGACCGTGTTTTAAACAAAAGAGGCTCTGTCAATCCACAGACTGCCGAAAAGATCATGGAGATCGTACGTGCGCTTGATTACAAGCCCAATCGTGCAGGTCTTGTGCTTGCTGCACAGAAGAAGAACTTAAAGCTTGGTGTGATCTTATTCGGAGAGGGAAATCCGTTCTTTGATGAAGTAACTGACGGAATCCACCAGAAAGAAGAAGATCTCGCCTGCTACAACTGTACGGTACAGATCAAGCGTGTCAATGTCGACACACTCGAGCAGCTTCAGGCAATTGACGAATTTGTAAAGGAAGGCATCAATGGCATTGCCATTTCGCCAACCAACGATCCGCGCCTTGCCAGGCGTATCGACGAGCTGTTTGAGCAGGGAATTCCTGTTGTTGCCCTGAATACGGATATCAAAAACTGTAAGCGTATCGCTTTTGTCGGCAGTAACTATTATCAGTCCGGCGCTACGGCTGCAGGTCTGATGCGTCTGATGGCAAAAAACGAGTCCACAAAAATCGGTATTGTTACCGGTTCCGAGGAGATTCTGTGCCATACGGAACGGATTGCCGGCTTTACAAATGCGATCCAGTCTTATCCGAATATCGATATTGTTGCAACGATCACAAATGATGATGATGATTTTGTCAGTTATGACCGGACAACCCAGCTTCTGAAGGAGCACCCGGAGATCAATGCCCTTTTCTTTGCTGCTGCAGGTGTATACGGTGGCTGTCGCGCAGCACTTGCCATGCGTGGTCAGAAAAAGGATATGACGATCATTACTTTTGATAAGGTTGCCACTACCAAAGAAATGGTCGCAAAAGATGTGATCTCCGCCACGATCTGCCAGGAACCGCTTGTACAGGGCAGCAAACCGCTCGACATCCTGTTTTCTTATCTGGCAACAGGAGATCTGCCTAAGTCGGAGTATAATTACACGGCGGTAGATATCCGGATCAAGGAAAATATGGATTAAAGTCCGATGCATTGACATCCTTTTAAAAATTAGATATACTTAAACGAACCGTGCAGCCGGGGCAGTAGCGGCGCCCTGTACCTACAATCCGCTCTAGTAGGGGTGATGGCCGGCAGAGGGTTTTGGCTTTCATAGCTGCCCTTAATAAGTGGCGATGACGTCTGGGTCTTGCGCAACAGGAATCTGTGAACCGTGTCAGGTTGGGAACAAAGCAGCACTAAGCAGAAGCTCCTGTGTGCCGTGAGGGTGCCTGGGCCGAGTTAACTGTTAAGGTAACGTATGGGGGTTTCGCTCGAAGCAGGCCGCACGGTTTTTGTAGTTAGGGAAACCGCGGAAAGAAGACTTACCATGCATATACAAAAAGCAACCGCTGCAGATCTGCCAAAGGCAATGCAGTGCTATGAAGAAATTATTGATAAAACACCGGGTATCGAACACCTTGCCATGTGGCGGAAGGGACAGCATCCGACCGAAGAAACCATCTTATCCTACATAAACAAAGGCGAATTTTATATTCTTTGGGATCACGAAACCATCGCCGGTATGATGGCTCTTGCAAATGGCATCAGCGAAACTTACCGGACCGTAAACTGGATTACAAAAGCCACAGATACAGAAGCTGCCGAGCTGCACGTCCTTGGTGTAAGCCCGGACTATCAGGGAAAGGGCATTGCCAGGCAGCTGATCCACAAAGCACTCTGCTTATGCAAAGAAAACGGCAAAAAAGTATTGCGCCTTGATGTGATCGGAACCAATACTGTAGCCAAAAAGCTCTATCCTTCTCAAGGCTTTGTATTTTGTGATACCGGTCATCTGTCTATCCGCGGCTATGAGGATATGGAATTTCTGTTTTATGAACAAAGATTAAGTAAGTGATCACTCTTCCTTCTGCCCATAGTACGCATTCGCACCGTGTTTCCGATAGTAATGCTTATCCTGTAATTCCTGGGGTGCAGGCATATTCTTTGGATTGATCTGTTCACAGTAAGCAGCCATCTTGGCAACCTGCTCCAGAACGACTGCATTATGAACTGCATCCTCCGCATTCCTGCCCCACGTAAATGGACCATGGTTTTTACAAAGAACAGCAGGTGTTGCATTATAATCCAGCCCTCTTGCCTTAAACTCCTCTGTTATCAAAATACCCGTATTGGTTTCATAGGCTTCCTCTATTTCGTCTTTTGTCAGATTCCGGACACAAGGTACTTCCCCATACAGATAATCTGCATGCGTTGTACCATAGCACGGAATGCCTCTGCCTGACTGCGCCCAGCTTGTTGCCCATGTGGAGTGCGTATGTACAATACCGCCGATTTCCGGAAATTCCCGGTACAGGATACGATGTGTTTCTGTATCGGAAGAAGGATTGTATCTTCCTTCCACCTTATTTCCGTCCAGATCAACTACAACCATATCCTCCGGTTTTAATTTATCATAATCCACACCACTTGGTTTAATAACGAAAAGTCCTGACTCCCTGTCAATACCGCTTACATTGCCCCATGTGAAAATAACAAGTCCATATTTGGGAAGAAGCATATTTGCTTCATATACTTCCTGTTTCAGCTTCTCCAGCATAAATCATCTCTCCTTGCTTCCTATATTCTCTGCAATCCTGATCCCCGTCAGGCTGGATTTGCAGATTATTCCGTCAGTGTATCTACTGCTGCTTTTTCAATTACTATGCCCTTCTTGTACTGCTCAATAAAGGTTTCAAATCCTTGCACATCCTTTGGATCCGGATTCATGGTTGTACCCTGATCACCCGCAAATACTTTATCAGCCAAAAAATCTTCCAAAGTTTCTGTTTCCTGTTTCTGCAGCATATAAGCAGCCAGAAGTGCCATGCCCCATGGACCGCCTTCACCCGCGGTTTTCATGACTGTTACCGGTGCATTGATCGCAGCAGCCAGGTAACCTTGTCCGACACATGCAGTTTTGAAAAATCCACCATGTCCGTAAATCCTGTCAACTTCCACTTTTTCTTCCTTCAGCAGAATATCCATTCCAACCTTTAACGCACCAAGTGCGGTATATAAATGGGATTTCATAAAATTCGGTAACGTAAATCTGCTTTCCGGGAAACGTACAAACAATGGTCTGCCTTCCGGAACATCTGTAATATTTTCGCCCGATAAATAACCATAAGGCAGCAATCCGCCGCAATCCTTATCTCCTTCCAGCGAAGCCAGAAATAAGGTGGTGTACAGCTTGTTTGTATCAGGCTTTACTCCAAATCTTTCCAAAGCGTCCCTGATAAGAGAAATCCATGCATTCACATCAGAAGTACAGTTATTTGCGTGTACCATCGCAACCAGACTGCCATCCGGTGTTGTGACAAGATCGATCTGCGGATACACCTTCTCAAGTGCCTTTTCCAGAACAACCATTCCAAATATAGAAGTACCTGCAGATACATTTCCGGTTCGCTGCCTGACACTGTTTGTAGCAACCATACCTGTTCCCGCATCACCCTCTGGCGGACAAAGCGGTATTCCTGCCTCCAATTGTCCGGAAACATCCAAAAGACGCGCTCCTTCCTCTGTCAATACACCGGCATTTTCTCCTGCCAGAAGAACCTTGGGTAAAATCTGTTCCAGTGTCCACGGAAGATTCCTATCGGCGATCAGCGCATCAAAGATCTGCAGCTTCTCAGCATCATAATTTTTCTTTTCCATGTCAATCGGGAACATACCGGAAGCATCGCCGATACCAAGTACCTTCTCGCCCGTCAGCTTCCAGTGCACGTAACCTGCAAGTGTTGTAAAAAAGGCAATTTTATCAATATGCGATTCTTCTTTTAAAATTGCCTGATACAAATGGGCAATGCTCCATCTCTGCGGAATATTATACCTGAACTTTTCTGTCAATATTTCCGCTGCCTGCTGTGTAATACCATTTCGCCACGTACGGAACGGTACTAAGAGTTCTCCCTCCTGATCAAATGCCATATAACCATGCATCATAGCACTGAAGCCAATAGAAGCTACCTTTTTCAGAGAAACTCCATACTGCTTCTGTACATCTGCTGCCAGATTTTGATAGCTGTCCTGTAAACCTGTCCAGATATCATCCAATGTATAGGTCCAGATACCATCCTCCAAACGGTTTTCCCAGACATGATCACCTGACGCGATCGGTTTATACGTTTCATCTATCAATACGGCTTTGATCCTGGTAGAACCAAATTCAATGCCAAGTACGGCTTTGCCACTTTCAATTGTTTTTTTAGAATTCTCCATTCTCATTCCCATTCCTTTCCTGATCAATCACCTTGCTCAGATCCATAGAACTGTCATAATAGGTTTCATCTATATACTGCATCTTTTCAACCTGTTCGCCCTTTTCCAACCGCCGGATCACTTCTTCTACTTTCGGTGCAAGCAGGGGGTTACACTCAAAGTCTGCATTGATCTTTCCATTTTGCATGGCAATCAGTGCTGCCTGCACCGCATCAAATGAAATAATACAGATGTCCCCATCAGGGCCACATGTTTTTCCTGCCTGTTCAATCGCATCAATGGCACCAAATGTCATATTGTCATTTTCACTGATCACAACATCTATATCTTCATACAGGCGAAGAAAATCCTCCATAACTTCCTTACCCTTCGCCTGTGTAAAATCTGCCGGTCTGCTCTCCAGAAGATTCCACTCCGGATGCTGCCTGCAGACAGCTTCAAAACCTTTCGTTCTGCCAATCTGTGCAGTTGATCCAAGTGTTCCCTGCAGTGCTACAATATTCACTGTGTCTTCCATTCCCTGCTGTTTCAGATAATCTGCCAGCCATTTACCGGCATTTTCTCCTTCTTCCTGAAAGTTGCTTCCTACCCAACAGGTAAAAAGACTATCATCCTCAAGTTCTACAGAACGATCCGATAAAATAACAGGAATTCCTGCATCCCTCGCCTCCTGCAGAATCGACTCCCACCCGGTTTCCACAACCGGATCCAGAATGATATAGTCTACCTCCTGCAAAATAAAGCTTCGCACGGTTTTCAACTGATTTTCCTGTTTATTCTGTGCATCATCAAAAAGCAGATAATACCCCTTTTCTTTCGTAAAAGTATCCATAAAAGATTGCGTATTGGCAATACGGTAATCAGATTCCGATCCAACCTGGGAATAGCCCACAACGATATAATCCATATCCTTTACTTCCGTATAGGCATCCGCATTCTGTACGGCCGCAGCCTCACCGCCCGCACATCCGCACAAGCCGAAAAGCAATATAAAATTTAACAGACTATATAATTTCTTACGCATTATCCATACTCCCTGTCCTTTGGGTTACACTTTTATTTTATCACCGATCTTCATAAAAGTGTGTATGTCCTTCTGCCAGTTTTATGCTTTTTTCTTTCTTGACATGACAACTGACTGGATGACAAGGAACAGACAAAGCATTGCTGCAATCGTAATTCCGGTCCACCAAGCCTGATCAAGACCTGCAGAAGATACAATGTTCTGGATCGTGCTTAAGGAGAGTACACCAAATAACGTTCCGATGATATTACCAACACCACCTGTCAGCATTGTTCCACCAATGATGGAGGATGCAATGGCATTCATTTCCATGCCTGTTGCATGTGATGCAGAACCGGATCCAACATGCATAAAATACACAAATCCACCAATACCTGCCAGCAGACTGCAGAGAAGATGTGCCATAAATTTTGTCTTCTTTACATTAATACCAAGCATCAATGCACTCTGCTGATTACCACCGACTGCATAGAAATTACGTCCACTCTTTGACCAGCGCAGCATACAGAATAAAACAATTACCAGGATCAATGCTACAACAACACCGATCTCTACATAGGCATTGACATATTTACCAAGTTTATTAACAGAACCAAGCCCCGGAACGATCACTCTTGTTTCCTTCAGCTTCACAAATGCCTCATTCTGCACATTGAACGGCTCTGTATTTACAATTGTTGTCATGCCTCGTGCAAAAAACATTCCCGCCAAGGATACAATAAACGGCTGGATATCCAAATAGGCTACCAAATAGCCTTGTACCAGACCAAATAAAAGTCCAATACCTAGTGAAATAAAGATTGCTGTTACTACATTTCCACCATGATAGTCCAGATAAACCGCACAGCACATGCTGACAAGTGCAGCCACACCGCCAACAGAAATATCAATACTTCCCGTGATCATAACAATACTCATACCGCAGGATGCAATGATCAATGCTGCATTGGCATTCAGCATATTTAAAAATGTCTGTGCCTTTAAAAATCCCTTTCCTTCAAAAATCATAGCACCTATGTACATGGCAAAAAATACGATCATGGTAATTGCCAGAAGCAGATTGGTATCTGTCATATTTTTTGTTTTCTGAAAAAATCCCATTTTCTTTTTATCTGACATATTACGCAACCCCCTTTACCTGTTCACTGTTTTTCAATTTTTTGGTAAAACCGGCAATTTTTTCTCTTACGACCGGTGCACTGAAAACAACAAGCGCAATAACAACAATCGCCTTATAAGCCGGAAGCGCATCTGACTGTACATTAAATTTATATAGCGTTGTTGTCAGGAACTGGATCACATACGCACCGAGGATAGAAGCCGGCAAATTGAATTTACCACCACTCAATGAGTTTCCTCCAAGTGCAACCGCTAAGATCGCATCCATTTCAATATCCTTAGCAATAACGGAATAGTTAATAGTTGACAGACGGCTTACTTTGATAAAACCTGAAACCGCAACACATAATCCAAGAATTACAAAAGTAAGCAGCTTTACCATCTTCGGATTTAAACCATTCAGTCTTGCGGAATCAGAATTGATACCGACTGCCTGCACATATAATTTGAGATTTGTGAACTTCATCGCAAGTGCCATCACGATAAGACATGCGATCATGATGAAAAACGGTGTCGGAATCGGAATTCCCGGAATGAATCCACCAAAATAAGTAAACGTTGCATCATTAACGATCGGAAGTTCATTATTATTGATCCATGCAGCGATAGAACGACCGGCTGTATACAGAATCAGTGTTGCAACCATTGGCTGGATCTTGAAATAAGATACAAGAACACCATTAAATGCGCCAAACAACATTGCTACAATACAGCTTACCAAAAATGCTACAATGATCGGAGCCTGCAGTGTATCCGGTCTGGAGTTGGTCCCACAAAGCACACGCAGTACCACGCTGCCACTGATCGCAATTGCTGCGCCCACGCTGATATCCTGTCCGCCGGAAGCTGCTGTTACAAGCGTCATACCAATCGCAAGGATCGCCAGCTCTGAGCCGTAATCCAGAATGGTGATCAGATAACCGGACAATACCGGATTTCCCATGCTGTTATATCCCATTGTGATCTTAAAAAAGGATGGATCTACTATTAAATTAAATAATGCCAGTATGATCAATGCCATAATCGGAATCATGATCTGTTTTTTCAATAAGTTTTTCATGATTTCTGGTCACCTCCTGCAATCGTACTCATAATGCCCATCTGTGTCAGTTCGTTGCCTGTCAGCTCACCGACCACTTTACGGTCACGCATGACAACCAGTCTGGAACAGGTACGGAGCATTTCATCTGTTTCGGAAGAAATAAATGTTACACTCATTCCTTCTGATGCAAGCTTCAGCACAAGCTTCTGGATATCAATCTTAGTACCGACATCAATACCTCTTGTCGGTTCATCCAGGATCAGATACTGTGGATGTGTCAAAAGCCATCTTGCCAGAATAACCTTCTGCTGATTACCACCGGATAACGATTTGATCGGTGTATCTGCAGATGCTGTTTTGATAGCAAGAAGTTTAATATATTCATCTGCCAGCTTGTTGGCTTCTGCTTTGGAATACGGCTTAAAGAAGCCCTTCAGCACCTGAGATGCAAAAATAATATTATCTCTGACAGAAAGATCACCAATGATACCATCTTTCTTTCTGTCCTCAGGAAGGTATGCAATACCCTGTTTCATCGCATCAAGCGGTTTTGTGATCTTAACCGGTTTTCCGTTCATCTTTACGGTTCCACCCAGTACTCTGTCTGCTCCAAAGATCGCACGTACACACTCGCTTCGACCGGATCCCAAAAGTCCGGTAAATCCATTGACTTCGCCTTTTTCGATATGGAAATCAAATGGCTTGATACCTGCATCGCTATACAGTCCTTCTGCCTCAAAAACAGGTTCATCACTCTTACTCTTCTCAAATGCCTTCTGCTCACCTTTGATGTCAGACATGTCATCCAGCTCCTTGCCAAGCATTTTGGAAACAAGCTGCACACGTGGCAGATCCTTGATCTCATATTCTCCGACAAGCTGTCCGTCTCGCAGAACAGTAATCTTATCACAAACCTCATATACCTGATCCAGGAAATGGGTTACAAATATGATACCAACACCCTTCTTTTTCAGATCGCGCATCAGTTTAAAGAGCTTTTGCACTTCCTGGTCATCCAGTGATGAAGTAGGCTCATCCAGGATCAGAACCTTACATTCCATATCAACCGCTCTTGCGATCGCTACCATCTGCTGGATTGCGATAGAGCAGCTTGCAAGCTGCTGGGTTGCTTTTGCCGGTATATCAAGCGACTGCAGAATATCATCTGCCGCCTTATTCATTTTCTTCCAGTTCTGTCCTACGCCCTTTGTTCTGCCAATAAACATATTTTCTGCTACAGACAGATTCGGACAAAGTGTAATTTCCTGATATACAGTACTGATACCAAGATTTTGTGCATCCTGCGGAGAACGGATCACCGCCTCTTTCTCCATTCCTTTCAGATAAATATGTCCTTCATCTTTTGTATAAACACCTGTCAGCACCTTGATCAATGTTGATTTTCCCGCACCGTTTTCACCCATCAGTGCATGGATCTCTCCCTCGCACAGATTAAAATCCACATTCTGTAGTGCCTTTACGCCGGGGAAGCTTTTATAAATACCTTTCACTTCAAGTACTCTGTTTTCTTTCACCCTGCATCCTCCTTCCTATAAAAAGGGAGCGCAAGGCAGCTTTTTTGCTGCGCTGCGCTCCCGGCTGTTTGTATGATCGTGGATCTTAGATTCCGTAGTTGTCTACATCTTCCTGTGTGATCGTTGTAGCATCAAAGCCTTTTTCATCCATGATGATTGTCTTTTCAGAGATTGCCTCACCATTTTCAATCTTCTTGATGATGTCATCGATATAAGAAGCCTGGAATGGGTTACACTGTCCGTCGTAGTTCCAGTTCTGGTTTAATAATTCTTCAAGTGCCCACTTATTGCAGTCAAATCCCATAACGATTACGTCTTTGCCTACACCGTGAGGAATATTCGCTTTATCAAGAGCCGCTACAGCACCTTTTGCCATATCATCGTTTTCAGCATAGATGACATTGAAGGATTTACCTGAGTCGATAACAGACTGTACGATCTGCTGTGCTTTTTCTGAGTTCCATTCAGCGGTCTGCTGTGTTACAAGATTCCATCCGTCAGATGCAACTGTATCATTTAAAGCACCTGTACGACCCTGCTGTGCTGCAGAACCCATAACACCCTGTAAATGAATGATATTGTATTCATCAAGGTTCTGGCTCTTTAACCATTCAACTGCTGTTTCTCCTTCTTTTGCCATATCGGAAACGATAGATGCTTCGTAAAGGCTCTCATCTGCATCGATCGTACGATCGAATAAGATAACTCTGATTCCTGCATCCTGTGCATCCTGCAGAACTGAATCCCAGCCTGCTGTATCTGCTGCGGAGAGAAGAAGATAATCAACACCGTCCTGAATGAACTTCTGTGCTGCTGTGATCTGTTCATCATTCTTTAAGCTGTATGCGAATGATGCTTCATATCCATTTTCTTCTGTGAACATTGCTTTCATATCTTTATCGTTTGCCGTACGATATCCTGATTCATTCGGATCATTATTGATGATACCTACCTTGATCAGATCTCCTGATGCTGCAGGTGCTTCTGCATCTGCACTTGCATCTGTGCTTTCCTCTGTGCTGCTGTCAGCAGGAGCTGTTGTGTCTGCTGCGCTGCTTCCGCATCCTACCAGCATTGTTGCGATCATTGCGGTGCTAAGTAAAATCCCTAATAATTTCTTTTTCATGGCGTATCCTCCTTTTTGCTTGTTACCACGTTTTTGATGATCTAATCATAACGTAATCTGCCGGCAAAAAATACGGAGTTTCTTTTGAATAAAGTGTAAATTTTTTCTAATATTCGGGATGTTATTATTTTTTGTAAGAAAAAGTTGAATTTTTTACGAAATATGTTTGATTTTATTGCATGGAATCCTGACATAGACTCTTGTCCATTCCCCATACTCGCTTTCCAATTGTAATCCATACCCCTGTCCATAATTCAGACAGATTCTCTGCTGCACATTATAAAGTCCAAATCCGCTTGGATTTTCCTTCTCCTCTATTTCACCATCCAATACTTTTTTCAGACGGATCAGCTTTTCCGGATCAATCCCGCTTCCGTCGTCATAAACTTCAAATATCAGATAATCTCCCTCTATCTGTCCGCTGATACGGATATGCCCCAGCCTTCTTTTGTTTTTAATGCCATGATACAATGCATTTTCAACAAGAGGCTGCAATGTCATTTTTAATATTTTGTATTGATACAACTCTTCCGGTATTTCTATTTCATACTCCAGAATATCCTGATAGCGGAACTGCTGGATCTGGAGATAACTTTGGATATGCAGCTCTTCTTCCTGCACCGTAATAAAATCCTGCCCCTTCGAAAGTGTTGTACGAAAAAAATCAGAAAGCGAAGATACCATATTGACGACCTGCTCTTTTTCGCCTGCCTCTGCCAGCCAGATAATCGTATCCAGCGTGTTATATAAAAAATGCGGATTAATCTGCGCCTGCAGGAGCTTCAGCTCTGTTGCTTTCAGATTGAGCTGCTCCACTTTGATCCCTTCTACAAGATTGCCGATCTGCTCCACCATCCGGTTAAAACTTGTGCTTAAGATCGCCATTTCATCATCATTGCCACCTTTTGCCCGGACTGCAAAATCACCCTGTCCAGCAATTCTGGTTGCTTCACACAAGCTTTCGATCGGTTTTGTGATTCTCAGCATGATCTTCCGACTGATGATGAGTGCTGCTGCCAGGATTAAAACAAAGCTTACTGTCACCGTCCGTGTTGCCTGATCCACATCCATTCGGATATCACTTCTGAGGTTTTCCAGATTTGTCGCCTGATAATAAATATACTGCTGGATCTGATCCTGGATCAGCTGTGTCAAAATACGGATATTAACATCCAAACGTTCCATATTTTTATCGTATTGCCCGGAAATCAGCGCATCCTTCTCTATTTCTTCCACACGATCCTCTAATGTATCCAGTGCTTTCAATATCATCGTCAGCTGATTCTTCGCATACTCGTCCTCTGTGGCATCATACATCTTCTGAAAGGACTGCCTTGCATCATCTATCATTTCATGCGGCTTTTGCGTATCGACAAGCTCCTTGGCACGTTCAGAGTTTACCGCAATGATATACATAATGTAATCCATATCATCCTTAAAATTGATATTATATGCATTAGCCATTTCAATCTTTCCAACGATCGCATCATAACGATCCGCAAAGCTGTAGATCATAATGATCAGGTAGATAATGATCACAACCAGCGGCAGCAGACAAATACCCATCAACATATTCAGACGTTGTTTCAGCAACGAATTCTTTTTCAAAACTGCCTCCTGTCTTATACCTGTGTACGGAATTCACGCGGGGTACACTTTTGTACTTTTTTAAACAGATAACTGAAATAATGCGCATCCTTGTAGCCAACTGCATACGCAATTTCTGCCGTTTTCATTGTACTGCTCCGCAGAAGCTGCTTTGCCCTTTCCATTCTGACGTTTGTCAAATATTCAATAAAGGTTTCTCCCATTTCCTTACTGAATATTGTACTGAAATGACTTGGACTGATATTTACACTTGCAGCCACTTGATTCAGTGAAATATCTTCTTCCTCATAATGATGCTCGATGTAGGAAACAGCCTCTTTTAAAAGATCACTGTAACGCTTCCTTGACACAGACTCCCGACATTCCAATGTTGCATCGAGTACTTTTTTGATATATTCTTTTGTCTGCTCTATTGTCTGTATCACCTGTTCCATTTCCTTCAGATCACCGCAACGCTCTACCAGTTCTTTTGAGGAAAATCCAAGCCTTTCCAAAAAAGCTACCGCAGCCAGATAAAAATCCATGGCAACATACTGTCTGAACATCAGTGACTGGACACTCTTTTCACCCAGACTCATAAAATAATCATCTACAAAGTTGGGAACTTCCCTGCGCAGACCT
>ENA-USUJ01000956-USUJ01000956.1-human-gut-metagenome-genome-assembly--contig:-NODE-956-length-25624-cov-6.187028_pt1 | contig 25624 bp, 15 predicted proteins | sample MGYA00250061_ERZ773398 | MGnify/ENA primary metagenome ERZ773398 (study PRJEB29103, sample SAMN06111992) | human gut metagenome | biome: human gut; feature: ankylosing spondylitis patient; material... | reverse complement strand
TCCTATGCCAACTTCGTTTTTTAATGATACGGCGACCACCGAGATCTACACTCTTTCCCTACACGACGCTCTTCCGATCTGATCAGCGACCAATGGCACAGAAACAGCACGACGAACAGATTGATCCGCTTCGAGAACGAGAGCATCAGTCCTATGGTGAAGATCGCCACCGTGCAGGGCATGACGGGCGAGGTGGTCATCGGGAAATCCAGTCCCCGCAGATGGGATATCAGCGGATAGAGGAACGGCATCAGGTAGAGCGCAAAAGCGAATTTGTCGTGTTTGTACGTCCGTTCGAACGTCGTGTAACCGACGACCGCGTCATAAATCCACACGGCGGCCATGACGCCCCAGAAAAACGCCATGACTCCGCTGTAAGCCCGCGCATCGCACGACACGAGGTAATAGGCGACGGCGATCCACGCATTGAGAAACGCCAAAAAACATTTCATTGCGGTTTTCACCCGGTGCGTCGGGCGCAGATAGAGACGCGCCGTCAGGACGACGGCCGCCAGCACGATGAGCGCCTGCACGGGCCAAGTCATCGTATTGTAGTCTGCGATAGTTTGCCAAAAGAGTTCCATAATCAGCTGCGAATCTGTTTTTTATTGCGTGTCAGCGAATGTGCGCGTTTGTTGAAGAGGAAAATCGGCGCGGCGGCTCCCGCAGCCAGCATGAAAATCACGCTGAAGGTAACGAATCCGTTGCGGACGATGGCCGCCAGATACCCCGCGGCAGAGGGATCGTCGAGATTCTGCATGAACATAATCATCGAAAAGACCGTCTTGTAGGCATACATGCCGGGGATCATCGGCAGCAGCGCGGGGATGAACAGCACCGTCATCGGGCAGTGGATACGGCCTCCCAACAGCAGGCTTCCGATACCGATCGCCACCGAAGCGCACAGCGACGCCGAAGCGATATCCACGCCTGTGTCCATCAGGCAGAAACGCAAGGCGTGCCCCATGGCGGCCAGCAGGGCGATCGCCGGAAAGGCCCGCATCGGAGGATCGGACACGGCTCCGATCCGACAGCCGCCACCGCGGCGAAAAATCCGTCCGAAAGAATGGCGAGCAGCGTCATAGCAATCCGTTTTTAACGATCATCAGGGTACATGCCAGTCCGACGGCGATGCAGACGATCAGCATCAGCGCCGACGTCAGGCGGGCGATACCGTTCAACACATGCCCCTCGACGATGTCGATCACGCCGTTGATAAGCGGCACCCCCGGAATCAGGTAAAGCACGCTCGTGGCGATGGCGACCTCCGAAGTCGTATCGAAAATCATCGCCACCGAAGCGTACATCGAAGCCGCGAAGGCCGACGCGATGAAGATGACATAGTGATTGAATCCCTTGGCCTGCATCCGCTGCTTGAGGTAGAATCCGAGCAGCGTGGCGGTAAAGACGATGCCTACCGCACACCACTCCCCGCCGAAAAGCCGGCAGAAGGATGCGTTGGCCAGTCCGACGAGAATCAGTGTGAAAATCGGGTCCAGACGAGGCCGGGCGACGATCTCGTCATAGCGGCGCCGAATCTCTGCAAGGGACAGGCGAAGGTCGCAGGCGTCCCAGCTCAGGGCGCTGAGCTCCGAGTTCAGCTCGAAGCTGATCGGCAGCGGCGGAATGTCCGCCACCTCGCTGTAAACCCGTCCGCTCTCGTCGTCGTAAACCGAGAAGGTCACCACTTTCTGAAAGGCCGACACCATGACGCGCACGCCGAGCGCCTCGCCCAGACGTTTCGTATTGCGCACCACGCGCGAGGTATGCACTCCGGACCCCATCAGCCGGGTGGCATACTCCGCAACGAACTGCGTGACAGCCTTCAATTCCGCTTCCGACTTCATTTTCCCTAACTTTACCGCTGCAAAGATAATGAAAAGCCCGAACAAAACTAAAAATTTTTAATATCTTTCCAATGCCGCACTTCTCGCCAAATGCTTATTTTTGCACCATGCAACCATCCGAAGAGCTGAAAAACCATATCGAAACGGAGATCATCCCCCGTTACGAATCCTTCGACGCGGCGCACGGCACGGACCACGTCCGCACGGTCATCGCCCAGAGTCTCGATCTGGCGCGGCATTACGACGTCGATGCGGACATGATCTACGCCGTCGCTGCCTATCACGACACGGGGCTGGCCCGCGGCCGGGAACTGCACCACATCCATTCGGGCGAAATCCTGCTCGCCGACACGGAGCTGCGTCGCTGGTTCACCGCAGAGCAGCTGGCCGTCATGCGCGACGCCGTCGAGGACCACCGGGCCTCGTCCGACCATGCTCCCCGCACGATCTACGGACGCATCGTCGCCGAAGCCGACCGCTGCATCGACCCCGCGACCGTGCTCCGCCGTACGGTGCAGTACGGTCTGTCCCACTGCCCCGCACTCGACCGCGAGGGACACTTCGAACGCTGTCTTGCGCACCTGCGGAAAAAGTACGCCGAAGGCGGTTACCTCCGGCTCTGGATTCCCGAATCGGACAACGCCCGCAAACAGGAGGAACTGCGGGCGCTGATCCGCGACGAAGCCCGTCTGCGCGCGGCCTTCGATGCGGTCTTCGACCAAGAGACCGCCCGATAAACCGCCCCGCACTGCGCACTCTCGCGGCCCTTTATATATAAAAATAGGTATCTTCGGGGAATTGTTGCAGCCCCGTTAAAATTCGGCGACCGGGGTGTTAATTCCCCGGATTGCCGCTTGTTTTTCGAAAGATTATGCTTATCTTCGTCATAGCATCTTCCGCACCCACCCTCTTTTTTCAGAGCAGATCCGAGTGCTGCAGGGAAAGGCATGCTGTTTCCGGAACGTAGTCCCGATAATGAAAGAATCCGTTTATAACACCTTCGTCAATTGCGATCCGCAAGAGCAGGACCTGCTCAGGCAGCTCATCCGCGGCGACATCGCGGGTTACGAGGTGCTGTTCCACAAATACTACCCGACGTTCTTCGCCTTCATCAAGGGCATGACCAAAGAGACCGCCGTTGCGGAGGACATCGCGCAGAATATCTTCATGAAAGTTTGGCTGAACCGCGAAAAGCTGGATGCGGCCAAATCCATCCGCAACTACCTTTTCGTGCTGGCCAAACACGAGATATACAACTACTTCCGCACCAAGAGCCGCACGTTCACGACCCTAAAGGAGGCTATCGCGCAGACCGAAAGCAAGGGGGGGGGGGAAACCTGCCTTCGCGGAACGAGATCGAGGAGAAGCTCGATCTGGCGGAGACTGCCGAGCAGGTCGAGATCATCGTCGGAAAGATGCCCCCGCAGCGGCAGCAGATTTTCCGCATGTCGCGTTTCGAGCACATGCCGAGCAGGGAGATCGCCGAACAACTGAACCTGTCGGTACGCACCGTGGACAAGCATCTTGAGCTGGCGCTGAAGGAGCTGCGCAAATACCTCAACATCATTCCGGCCATCATCGTCTTTCTGGACATCCTGCCCTGAAATTTTCCCCGATAAAATCTTCCGGCCCCGTTACGTAGTGCGGGGCTTTCGTTTGTTCTTTATGTAGTAACCGGCAGCATCGGGCCGCCGATAAAACGCATGAAGAGATGAACAAACCGACATTAGATAAAGTCCGGAATTACTTCTACGGCCGCTGCAACGACGGCGAGGAGGTCCGCATCCAGCAATGGTTCGCCGACAACGGCAATTCGTCCGAAGCCGACCGGCTGCTCGGCGCCCTGCTCGGCGAGGTGCGGAGCGAAAACCCCGCGCTGGCGCAGGCTGCGTTCGAAGAGTTCTGCCGCCGCATCGGCCATTCCGTTCCGGCGCGCACCGCACCACGCCGTCTGACGACCGTCGTCCGGTGGACGCAGCGGATCGCCGCCGTGCTGATCGTCCCGCTGCTGATCGCGGTCTCGCTCCTCTACACCAAGACCGCGCACACTCCCGAATGGGAGGAGGTGCTCGTGCCGGCGGGCCAGCGCAGCGAGCTGCGCCTTGCCGACGGAACGCTCCTGTGGCTCAATTCGGGCACCCGCGTAACCTATCCGACCCACTTCAACGGCCGCCAGCGCAAAATCTTCGTGGACGGCGAGGTCTACGCCGAAGTCATGCACGACAAGCGGCATCCCTTCGTCATTTCGGCCGGCGACGTCGAGGTCGAAGTCCTCGGCACCAAATTCAACATGCGGGCCTACAACAGCGACCAGCTGGTCGAAGTGGCGCTGGTCGAGGGCAGCGTGCGTTTCGACGTGAACAGCGACAAATGCGACGACGAGGTCGTCATGGTCCGCAACGACGTCGCGCAGTACGACCGCCTGACGGGAGCGCTGGAAATGACCTCTTTCCAGAGCGAAAACTATAAATCGCGCGCCACGGGCGGCGGCTTCTACTTCTTCAACGAGTCGCTCGACGGCATCACCGCACAGCTGGCCCGCTGCTTCGACCAGAAAATCATCATCACCGATCCCGAACTGGCCGGCGTGCGCTTCTACGCCTTCTTCACCAACAACGAGTCGCTGCTCAAGATCCTCGGCACGCTCAACACCGACAAATCTATGTCCATCCGCGAACGCAATGACGTGATCTACATATCCCGAAAGAAATAACCGCGAAACAGCAACAAAAACTACAACATTAAAACTTCAACCTATGAAAAAACTTTACAATCGAACCGCACTTTTCCATGCGCGTGCGATCGTGGGTTTGTTCGCACTCTGCCTGCTGGCGCTTCCCAGCCCGGCTCTGGCACAGGCGATCGACCTCAAACTCACGAATGTAACGGTCAAGGAGGCCATCGAAGCCCTCAATCAGCGGGAGAACTACTCCGTGGCCATCAAATCGGCCGGCGTCGACATGCAGCGCCGCGTCAGCATCTCGGCGCAGAACGCGTCGATCGACGAGGTTCTGGCCCAGATCTTCGCCGATCAGGACATCTCCTACACGATTACGGGCAAAAGCATCTCCGTAACCAAGGCCGCCCCGAAGAGTCTCGCCGCGGATAAGAACCAGCTCAAAGGCGTGGTGAAAGACAATCTGGGGCTGCCCGTTCCGGGCGCCACGATCATCGTGGACGGCACCAACAACGGCACCACGACCATGAGCAACGGCGACTTCTCGCTGGAGAACGTCAAGCTTCCGGCGAAGCTCGTCATCTCGTTCATCGGCTACCAGCCCCGGACGGTCGACGTCAACTCCTACGCCGCCATCGACATTACCCTCGTGGAGAGCTCGGCAGCCATCGACGAGGTGGTCGTGGTCGGCTACGGCCAGCAGAAGCGCGTGAACGTCACGGGCGCCGTGGGCACCATCAGCGGCAAGGACCTCAACAACCGTCCCGTGACCAATACGGCCGCCGCCCTGCAGGGCGCCGATCCGTCGCTGCTGCTGACGCTCGGCAGCGGCTCGATCGAAGGCAAGAACTACGACGTCAAGATCCGCGGCGCGGTATCGCTCAACAGCGGCAGCCCGCTGGTGCTCGTCGACGGCATCGAAGCGTCGCTGGCGCAGGTCAACCCCAACGACATCGAATCGGTATCGGTGCTCAAGGACGCTTCGGCCTGCTCGATCTACGGCGCCAAGGCTTCGGCCGGCGTGGTGCTCATCACCACCAAGAGCGGTAAGGCCGGCACGCTGAAAGTCAACTACAACGGCCGCTACGGCGTGTCGTGGAACACCACCTCGACCGACTTCATCACGTCGGGATACGACTACGTGAAACTCACCAACGAATTCTGCTACCCGTCGAAAGGCTATGTGGGCTGGAACTACACGGACGAGGAGATGCAGATGCTCTACGACCGCCGCAACGACAAGACCGAGCATCCCGACCGCCCGTGGGTCATCACCGACAGCAACGGCAAATACCGCTATCTGGGCAACTTCGACTGGTACGACTACATGTTCAAGCGCAGCCGTCCCGAAACCGAGCACAACATTTCGCTCACGGGCGGCAACGACAAGATCAACTACTACGTCAGCGGCCGCTACCTCTACCGTGAAGGCCTGTTCAACCATGGCGCCGAGGATATCTACAACGGCTACTCGTTCCGCACGAAGATCGCCGCCGAAGTAACGCCGTGGATGCACTACTCGAACAACATCAGCATGGAGGTGACCGACTACAAATACGGCGGTTACTGGGAGCAGGACGGTTCCGAAGAGCTCAACTCCAACGGCATCCTCTTCAACGTGGCCAACAACATCAGCCCGACGTTCGTTCCGGTCAACCCCGACGGCACCACGTTCGTTTATTCCAACGGCATCCAGTTCGCCAACTCGCCGATCGCCAGCGGACGCGGCGGCGTATTCGCCGACGGACGCAACAAGAACTCGCGCAAGAACAACTACTACATCATCACCAACCGGGTGACGTTCGACCTCACACGCAACAAGGATCTGAAACTCAACGCCGACTACACCTACCGCCGCCGCGACAACCTCGGAGCCTACCGCTCCTATCCGACGGCCAACACATGGAACGCGACGCAGACCGCCGTGGTCGATTTCACCAACGGTTCGATCTACGACTTCTATCAGGAGGACCGCTACTACTATAACGGCCATGTGGTCAACGCCTACCTCGATTACGGCCACTCGTGGGGCAAGCACAACTTCTCGGCCGTAGCCGGCGGCAACTTCGAGGACTTCCGCTCGTCGAAACTGAGCGTCCGCCAGAAAGGGTCGCTGAGCGAGAAGCTGAGCTTCATCAACATGGCGCAGGGCGAGATCGAACGCTGCGTCGAGTCGAATACGGCCTACCGGACGCTGGGTTATTTCGCCCGTGCGAACTACGACTACGCCGGCAAGTACCTTTTCGAAGTGTCGGCACGCTACGACGGTTCGTCGCGCTTCGCCGCCAACGACCGCTGGGGCTTCTTCCCCTCGGCATCGGCCGGATGGCGCATCTCGGAGGAGAAATTCTGGGAGCCGATGCGCAACTGGTGGGACAACGCCAAGGTGCGCTTCTCGTACGGCTCGCTCGGCAACCAGCAGGTGTCGAACTACTACTACATCGAAACGATCTCGACCGGCCAGCTGGGCTACACCTTCAACGGCACGGAAAAGGCCAATTACGCCTCGGCGTCGAACCCCATCAGCGACGGACTTACGTGGGAGACGGTCGTAACCTACAACCTCGGTTTCGATCTGGGCTTCCTCAAAAACCGCCTCAACGTCACGGCCGACCTCTACATCCGCGACACCAAGGACATGCTCACCACGTCGCTCACGCTGCCCGACGTCTTCGGAGCGCCCTCGCCCAAGGAGAACTGCGCCGACCTGCGCACCAAGGGCTACGAAATCACCGTCAGCTGGCGCGACCGCCACATGGTGGCCGGCAAACCCTTCTCCTACGGCATTTCGGCATCGCTGGGCGACTACAAGTCCAAGATCACCAAGTATAAGAACGACGACATGCTGCTCACCGACCATTACGTGGGCGAGACGCTCGGCGAACTCTGGGGCTACCGCACCGACGGCCTGTTCAAGACCGACGAGGAGGCGGCACGCTATCAGGCGCAGATCAACGACAAGGCGGTCAACAACCGCGTCTACACCAGCTCCGACGCTTCGGCGGCGCACCTCATGGCGGGCGACGTCCGTTTCCGCGACCTCGACGGCAACAACATCATCAACAACGGCGACGGTACGGTCAAGAATCCGGGCGACATGCGCGTCATCGGCAACAGCCTGCCGCGTTACACCTACTCGATCCGCGGCGACCTGAACTGGAACGGCTTCGACTTCGCGGTCTTCTTCCAAGGCGTCGGCAAGATCGACTGGATGCCCAGCGCCAACTGCTACTATTTCTGGGGTCCCTACAGCTTCCCGACCACCACGTTCATCGCCAAGGACTTCGAACGGCTGGCGTGGAGCGAGGACAACCGCAACACCTACTTCCCCCGCCGGCGCAGCTACCAGACTTCGAGCGCAGGTTCGATGAACGTCAAAACCGACCGCTACCTGCAGGACGCCTCGTACATCCGCCTGAAGAACATCACGCTGGGTTACACCATCCCGATCAACAAGCGCATCCTCGAAAAGGTCCGCGTATATGTATCGGGCGAGAACCTCGCCTACTGGTCGCCCCTGAAGCGCTACAGCAAGACGGTCGATCCCGAAGTAGCCACGACCAGCGCCACCAACGACTGTCTGTATCCCTACTCGCGGACCTTCTCCGTAGGCGTGGACATCACCTTCTAAACTAACCGGAAAGCATTATTTCGATCAACCATGAAAACTATCAGCAAAATATTGATATTCGTTTCGATGAGTCTGGCGCTGTCGGGCTGCGACGACTTCCTGACCAAGGAGCCGGAAACGAACCTTTCGCCCAATACGTTCTTTTCGAGCGAAGCGGAGCTGGAGCTTTGGACCAACCGCTTCTACAGTCTCTTCGCAGGTCCCGACACCGATGCCATTCAGGTCTCCGACATCCAGATCGCCAAGAACCTCAGCTCCGTACAGCAGGGCACGCGCTCCCCGGCCACCGAAAACTGGGGCACAAGCGCATGGGCCTACCTGCGTTACATCAACTACTACCTCGAACGTTCGGGCAACTGCTCTGACGAGACTGTCCGCCAGCGCTACGACGGCGTGGCCTATTTCTTCCGCGCGCTGTTCTACTTCGAAAAGGTGCGCAAATACGGCGACATCCCCTATTACGACTTCGTAATTCCGTCGAACGACTGGGCTTCGCTCAAACGGCCGCGCGACAGCCGCGGATTCGTGATGAAGAAGGTCATGGAGGACCTCGACCGCGCCATCACGGACCTGCCCGACAACTGGCCGAGCGACGCGCTCTACCGCCTGAGCAAAAACGCCGCCCGCGCCATGAAGGCCCGCGCCGCGCTCTACGAAGGCACCTTCCGCAAATACCACGGCATCGCCGACGAGACGATCGACGGGGTGACCATCTCGGCCGACTATTTCCTCCAACTGGCCGCCGACGCCGCATGGGCCATCATGGAGCAGAACAAATATTCGCTCTACAAAGGCAATACGCTCAAACTCGACGCCCCCTACCGCGAATATTTCATCCTCGAAGACGGCGACGCCAAGGAGACGATCCTCTCGATGCGCTTCAACGCCGACATCCTCGTGCGCCACGGCATCCAGTTCACGTTCCGCAACATGCGCCACAGCGCCACCCAGCGGCTGGTGAACCACTACCTGATGGCCGACGGCTCGAAGATTCAGGACCAGCCCGGATACGAGACCATGACCTACAACCAGCAGTTCCAGAACCGCGACCCGCGCATGGCGCAGACGCTCATGGCTCCGGGATATGTCGATCTGAACGGCATCGACGAGGTGATCGAGGACTGCAAGAGCTACGACATGACGGGTTACCGCTTCATCAAGTTCGTGAGCGACGACACGCATAACGGCGCCACCACCTCGACCACCGACTGGCCGGTATTCCGCTATCCGGAAATCCTGCTCACCTACGCCGAGGCCAAGGCCGAGCTGGGCACGCTGACCCCGGAAGACATCGCCCTGACCGTGGACATCGTCCGCGACCGCGTGGGCATGCCGGCCCTCGACATGGCGGCCGCCAACAACAATCCCGATCCCCTGATGGCCAGCTACTACCCCAACGTCAATTCCGGAGCGAACAAAGGCGTGATCCTCGAAATCCGCCGCGAACGCACCGTCGAACTTCCCTGCGAAGGCCTGCGCCAGTGGGATATGCTCCGCTGGAAGGAGGGCGCCCAGCTGGTTCCCTCGTCGAACGGACTCGACGGCTTCCTCGGCTGCTACTTCCCCTCGCTGGGCGAATACGACATGAACGGCGACGGCAAGATGGACCTCTGCCTCTGGAGCGGCACCAAGCCCGCCACGACCTGCGACGCGATGCTCGAAATCGGCGAAGGCAAGGACGCCCAGCTGACCGACGGCACGAGCGGCTATATCGTCTGCTTCCGGGGCCGCACCTACAAATGGGAGGAGGGCCGCGACTATCTGTGGCCGATTCCGACCGACCAGCGCGTGGCCACGGGCGGCGCACTGAGCCAGAATCCGGGTTACGAAGACGGACTGAGCTTCTGACGCCCCTTTGCTCCGCGACACAAAGAAGAGGTATTCCGGTGACCGGAATACCTCTTCTTCGAAAAAACAGACTCACCAAAACCATCAAGACCATGAAAAAACTGCTTTTGCTGCTCTTTGCGGCGGCTCTCTCCCTCTCCGCTTCCGAACCTGCGCGGGCGTGGGGCCGCGAAGGCCACGAAACGATCGCCAAGATCGCCGAACGCAACCTCACCAAACGGGCCAAGAAACGGATCGAGAAGTATCTCGGCGGGCACTCCGTCGTCTACTACGCCAAATGGATGGACGAATACCGCCAGACGCCCGAATACGCCTTCACCAACGACTGGCACACGGCGCCCGTGGACGCGGACCTGCGCTACGGCGACGAACTGCTCAAGCCGGGAAAGGGCAACGCCGTTTACGGGCTTGAGCTGGCGATCCGCAACCTCAGGGATTACCGCAGCCTGACCGACTCGGCCGTAGCGGTCAATCTGAAATACGTCATCCATCTGGTCGGCGACATGCACTGCCCGGCGCATATCAAATACACGACCCACAACACGAAATACGACGTGCTGTTCGAAGACAAGTACCACAAGCCCCACAAGTATTACGTCCACCATGTCTGGGACAACGAGATCATCACCACGACCCGTATCTGGTCCGTCACCGAGTGGGCCGACGAGCTGGACCGCGCATCGAAACGGGAGAAGGCCGCCGTGCAGGCCGGTACGCCGCGCGACTGGCTGCACGACAGCGCCGTGACCTGCGAAGTGCAGTTCGAGTGGGCCAAGCCCGACGAGCGGCTGGGACAGGACTTCCTGAACAAGGCCCTGCCGCTGGTCGAGCACCAGATCCGCAATGCCGGTTACCGGCTGGCGGCCGTCCTGAACGAGCTTTTCGACTGACGCGGCCGGAGCAGCGAATAAAAGAGCCGTCACTCGCAGTGAGTGACGGCTCTTTTCATAACGGGGCGATCCCTCTTCCGAGACCCCTCCGCCGATGCGGCGGTCAGTCGTGCCGCCCCTGCGAACGCAGGTAGGAGATCAGCAGTTCCGGACGGTCGGTCTGAATCATCGTCGCGCCCATGTCGAGCAGCTTGCCGTAAACCGAGCCGGGATCGCCGCTCTCCCACGCCACATCGTCGCACAGGCCGCCGCAGAGCGACTCCCACAACGAATTGACCCAAAGTTTCGATCCGCTCTCCACCACCTTTTCCATGCAATCCTTCACTTCGGGCGTGTACTCGTTCCAGCAAACCTCGTAGGCCAGCGGCACGATACCCTTCGACATGTATTCGCCGAAAAGCTCCTGTCCCTGCGGTTTGAGAATGTCGATGATCGGCATATACATCATGTTGTGCTCGTATTCGCCGAATTTGGTGGCGACGGCCTCCGCCGGACGCTTGCCCTTGATGAGCATCTGCTCCGTCACGCCAAGCTCCTCGCTGATCTTCAGCGCCATGTCGTAAAACTCATATCCTTGGTCGATATTCACCACGATACGGTCCTTGCAGACCTCCAGCGCTTCGCGCAGGGTCGGCATCTTCTGGGGCATACGCACGCCGTGCGCCGTACGCAGGAAGCAGCGCTGAATCGAATCATAGGTGATGTCGCACACACGTCCCCGCCCGGTAGTGGTCCGGTCGATGGTATGGTCGTGGCAGAGCACCAACACGCTGTCCTTCGTCAGTTTGAGGTCCAGCTCCATGATATCGACGCCCATGCGGATCACCGACTCGATGGCGGGAATCGAATTCTCCGGATAGTTGCGCCAGTCTCCGCGGTGCGAAGCCACCACGATGTATTTCGACGCGGGATCGTGAATCTCGGCCACGATTTTCGCCGCATGCGTCGGGTATTCCGGAGCGGCGGTTTTAGGTCCGGCGCATCCCCACAACAATGCGGGGATGGCCAGAATACAGCTGACAAGTCTCTTCATAAAAGTTTATGCAATTTGGTTTATCGTTCGATGAAATAGTCTTCTTCATTACCCAGCACGATCTGCTCGGCCACCGAACGCAGGTAGGCCGCCTTGTCGGGATTCAATCCGCAGTCGGCCGGATCTGCGCCGAACCGCTCGCCGAAAAGCACCAGATAATTGACGCAGGCCTTCAGGTATGCGCCGTACTCCGACTGATGCTTGCTGTCCGAGTAGTAGAGGTTGATGCCCGAACCGCCCTCGCGCACCTGCCTGAAGGCAGGGCCGATCGGCGACACCCAAGTCCCGGCGGCCTTTGCCATGGCTTTGGCTCCGGCGTCGTTATAGGTCTCGAAGGTCGGGAAATCGGTAAATCCGCCGTAGGACGCCGACGAGAAGGTCCACGTCTCCTCCAGAATCACCTTGCACGAAGGCGACGCGGCGCGCACCTTGTCGGCCAAGGTCGTAAGGCCCGTGAGGATCGACGCCGTGGCGTCGCGGCCATAGTTGGCGGGATTCTGGCTCTGGTCCTGCAGGAAAGCGAAATCGTAACCGCCCTGTTCGATGACGTCGGTCGAGAACCCCAGCGACAGATGCTGGGTCAGCGTCTGCGACCCTTTGAAGTGAGCCTTGATGTTGAGAGCATGCCCTTCGCGCCATGCGATCTCCTTGAGCATCCACGCAGGGTTGCTGTAGTAGGAGAACGAGTTGCCCAAACACAGCACTTTCTTGGTGTCACGGGGCGTCGCCGTGCCGAAGTTCTGCACGTAGCTGCCCGTAAATCCGTAGGGAGGAATGGAGCTGGCGGCGTTGGTCGCCGTGATGTTCTGCGTACCGCCCGCGCAGGTATAGGGTCCCACGGCGCGGCAGCGGATTTTCACTTCGCCGTCGGTCACGGCGTTTTCGAAGCGCATCGTCTGCATGACGGTCGCGTGCTGATACGAGGACCCGGTGGCAGTGCCCGAACACTTGTAGGTATAGCGGACAGCCGGGTTTTCCGGAGCCGTGAGCAGGTCCGCCTCGACGCTCTTCCAGACTCCGCCGTCGAGGTATTCGACGATGAAGTATTTGGGCGAATTGGCTTCGCCCGCCATCGTGGCGTTGAAATCGACGACCGATCCGGCGGCGAGATTCTCCACCGGGAAGGTATAGAGCCAGTAGTCGCCTTCGACCATCGTCGAAACCGCAGGACGGTTCGTAACGACGCTCCGCTTGAAAGCGGCCGAAGCATTCGCATCGCCGCGCACGACCGAAATGAAGCCCGCCGCGCCCGATGTCGCAGGAATGACGTTGTCGTCGGTCCACGACGAGCCGTAAAGCGGCAGCGTCGAAGCTTGGAACACCCACTTGCTGGGGAACGCTTCGCCCCGCGCCTGCTGATCGACCCTCACCGTCGCGCTTTTCGAGCCGTCGGTCGAAGCGAACGTGACGACCGCCGACCGCGGCGAGGTCTTCGTATTGGCATCGGCCCCGATCTTGATATACTGCACGCCGGGGTCCTTGACGCCCGAAACGACGGGTACGTCCGAGAGGTCCGTAATATGCGCCCAATCCCCGTCGGCGCTCACCGTCCAGTCGTAATCGACCGACGAAAGCTGTACCACGGCGGCATTGCTGCCCTGCGCATTCAGCTCGACCGACGAAAGGTTCACGCCGAATTCCGGTTCGGCGGGCACCTGCGAACCGTTGGGATAATAGAGGATGTTCTGGCTGTTCACATGCACGGCCGTCGCATTGTGGTCGCCGATGTAGGACATGTAATTCGTGTAGTTCACGCCGACCAGCGCATAGGAGCCGTCCTCGTAAGCGCCCAGATCGCCCTGCGCGATGCAATCGCTGAATCTGGCCGCCTTATTGCACTGCCCGAAGAGCGTGCCCTTGTAATTGGCGCGGTCGGTAATCACCAGCCCGTAATTCTCGCAGCCGACGAATGCGTTGCCGTCGTCATTGACCAGACAGACGATGCCGCCCGCCGCGCCGCCCGTCTTGCAGATCACATTGCCGCGGTTGACGGTATTGGTGATCTTGCTCCCGACTGCCGTAATGCAGGTAATGTTGCCGATGCGGGCGCTATTTACCGTGGCAAAGGCATTGACGTTGTCGCCTTCGTTCACGCAGTTCTCGATCTCGGTGTAGCGGTTCGCAGCGGCCACGATACCCGAAGCGCGGGCTACCTGCGTGTCGAGGTCTCCGTAATTGGCGCACTCGGCGATCGTCACCACGGCCATCGTGTTGCTCTTGTTCGAGCTGAAGCCGACGATACCGCCCACGTGAATGCCCGTCGCACCGTTCTTGGTGTTGCCGCCCGACGTGGCCGTCAGAGCGCCGTGGTTGACCAGTTTTTCGAGCCGCGCCCCGTTTTTGTCGGCGAAGGCGAGTCCCACCATGCCGATGGTCATGCGGATATTGTCGGGAGCCGCCCCATCGAAAGAGATCGGGGCTTTATTGACTACGTTGCGCACGGTTGCTTCGTAAACCAGTCCGGCCACCACACCGCAGTCGGTGCCCGCCGTCGCCTTGTCTTCGAGCGAGCAGCTCGCATCGAAAATCAGGTTCTCCACCACGGCCCCGTTGGCCACGGCCCCGAAGAATCCCCATGCCGAGGTCGCCTGCGCGGCCTTGCAGACCATCTTCAGGTTGCGGATCGTATGGCCCTGTCCGTCGAAATAACCCGTAAAAGGTCTTCCCGAAGTGATCGAAAGCGCATTGCTCGCCAGCTTGGACGTAGCTGCGCCGATCGGCGTCCACTCCGTCACCTCGGCCAGATCGATGTCGTCCAGCAGCACCACGACGCCCTTGTCGTCCTGCCACGGAGCGAGCGTCTCGCCCGCATTCACGGCCGCCGCGAACTCGATCAGGTCGTCGGCCGTGCTGATGCCGCCCTGCGGCGCGAAGGCGTAAAGCGCCTTGGCCATATGCTTGGCGCGGAATACGCCGCCCTGCTCGGCATAGGAGGTGATGCCGGATATTCTTCGAATAGCTCTTCCCGTCGGCCGTGTTGAGCGTAAGCCGCAGCCCCGCTTCGGACTTGAAACGCCCGACGGGGAATTTGATCGTCTGGGGCTTGGTCAGATCCACGCCCTCGGCGAAGTTGAAAATCAAGCTGTTGCCCGTACCGTTCTCAGCGGGCGTCAGCGCCAGCGTTTCGGGGTCTACCGTCCCTTCGAACGACAGAAACCCTTCGAAAGCCCCCTCGTCGGCCGGCTCGACGGTCAGCGACTGCGCCGCGCTCGCCAGCTCCCCTGCGTCGATACGCAGTTCGATGACCGAGAAGATATTGCGGAAAGTCACCTCCAGCGCGCCTTCGGCAAGATTCCCCGAAGTGGGCAGCCCCACGAGCGGCGCCCGCGCCGGATTGCTCTGCGACTCCGCGTCGAGCGCAATCGTCCGCTCGGCCTCCACGGCGACCACCCCTTCGGCAGTCGTTGCGGGATAGTAGGCCGTCAAAGCCTTCGAAGCGTCGTAGTCGGCGATGCCGGCTTCGCTCGTGAAAGCGGTCGTCGGTCCCGCTTCCGCGGCCGTGTATTCATAGGCCGCGCCGTCGTAAACGACCGTGATGCGGTCGCCCGCCTCCCAAGTCGATTTGCCCTCCTCGATGTCCGTGCGGGTCGCGGGCGGACAGGCGGCCACGATCACCAGCCCGTCGGCATTCTCATATCCGCCTCCCCGCACCGGCTCCGCCAGATCGGGAGACTGCGCGCACCCTGCCGCGAAGAAAATCGCGGCGAATAACCATGCAAATATCTGTTTCATAGGATTTCTGCTTTACTCTTTGTTCGAATCGTTTTCAAAATCGGTGTCCTCGATCCCGTTGCCGGGCGTCTGGGTGCCGGGCGACATGTCGGTCACGGCAAAGGGCGTGGCAAGGGCGTAACGCGCCGCCTGCAGCGCAACCGGCTGATTGTCGTCGGTCACGGGCGTCGTATAAGTGCCGTCCGCCGTACTCGACACGTTGTAGCGGAAGCTGTTGCCATCGAGTTTCTTGCCGTCGAACGAAGGCGAGATGATCGACTCGAAGACGGCACAGGCCGCGGCATAGCGGCTCAGGCCGTAATCCATGTGATAGCCGTCGCGCGTGAGGTCCATCTCGTTGTTGAGCGGCGAGGTGCGCAGGTTCTGCAGCACCGTCCCGGTGGGAATGATCTGCTCCACGTCGGTCTGGTCGAGCACCTTGCGGGCCTGCGCCACGATCACGTCGAACATCTCGTCCTGCGTCGTGAAATTCTTGTAGGGACGCTGCGCCGTACCGATCTTGTCCATATTGAAATAGGCCTGCGACATGATATAGACGAACTTGGGCGTAGTCCGCTGGTCGGCCCTGATGTCGGCGATCAGCCCCTGAATGGCGTTTTTCTCGGTGTCGCTCCATATCCAGCCGCAGCTGTTGCCCGTATGTTCCTGCAGGCAGACGATATCCCACGTATCCGACTTAACGATCTGCTGAATGTTGTATCCGGTGTAGGAGAGCCAGAGCGAAGTGCCGGGATTGTACTTGTAGCAGGTATAGTCGGACTTGGTCGCATAGCCGTCGGCATATTCTGGAATCGTACGACCGCCGTAATAGAGATGCACCATCTTCAGCGTCGGAATGTCGGCGGCCGAGACCATTTTCGGCAGGTGCTCGACGGCGTCCTTGGTAAAGCTGTTGCCGATGAAGAGGATGCGCAGCGTCGGCTCCACATCGTCGTCGCCGCCCGAACCGCCCGAACTCGAACCGATCAGGTAGGTAATGTTGTCCGCATTGATCGGATCGGTGGCCTTCTGCACGCCCAGATAACGCACCTGCTCGTTCTCGCCGTACGAATCGTAAACCGTGGTTCCGCCGTTGTAAACCCCGACCTTGCCGCCCGCGATGCAGTTGATCCAGTTGGTCGCATAGGCGCTGTAGCCGAAGAATACGCCACGGTTGGCGTCGTCGGTGACGATCTCGCCGTAATTGGCGCAGCCGCTGAACGAGTTGGTCGCATGGTTGGCCAGACTGAGCAGACCGCCGCAGCGGGCGCCGCCCGTCGAGACGAGATTGCCGTTGTTGATGCAGTCGGTCATCGAGCATCCCGTACCCGTGATGCAGGTGATGTTGCCCAGACGGCCCGTCGCACCGCACGTATTGAGCTGGTTGCCGTGATTCACGCAGGAGTTGATCCGCGTGTAGGTATTCGCCGCGGCGACAATGCCCGAAGAGCGCGCCGAGTTAGAGGTGATATTGCCGTAATTGTCGCAGTAGGCGATGTCGTTGCAGATCTTGTTGGTCGCGTTGCCCGTCGCAAAGCCGCAGATGCCCGCCATGTGGATCGCCGTATTGCCTCCGTTGGTCGAATTGCCGTGGGTATCGGCCTCCACCGCGCCGTAATTCTGCAGGCGTTCGAGCTTCGTGCCCTCCGTTTCGCTGAAGATGAAGCCCACCATCGCCGCCGAAACACGCGCGGCGCTGGTGCCGTCGTATTCGATCTTCGCATAATTGACGCAGTCGGAGACATTCGCATCGCGGCATACGCCGGCGATCACGCCCACCTCGGCCGTGCCGCCCGAAGCGGTGACTTTCAATGCGCTCGCATCGCCCAAGGCGGCGCCGACCGTCAGGTTGCGCACCGTCGCGCCGTCCAGCACGCCGAACAGTCCGTAAGCCGTATTGGCCGCACTGCCCCCGTAGGCGAGTTTCAGGTTTTTCAGCGCATATCCCTGCCCGTCGAAGGTGCCCTTGAAGGCGTTGCCCTCAATAGTCAGCAGGTTCTTTTCCCATTTATAGGAAGCGTTGCCGATCGGCGTCCAGCCGGCGACGTCCTTCATGTCGATATCGCCGAGCAGCGACACCACGCCGCCGGCATCCTCCCACTGCGCCGTACTTTCGCCCGCATTGACCGCGTCGCGGAAAGCCGTCAGGTCCTCGACCGTCGCAATGCCCGGCTTGGCGGGTCCGCCCGAAAAGCTGTTGTTCTCCAGCGTCGGCACGCCGCCGCCCGTGAGCGTGAAGTAGATATACTGTTCGAAATTCTGCTCCGTAATCTCCGTCGCGCCCTGCTGGCCGTCCGAGAAGGGACCTATCCGGCCCCCGATCTTGCAGTTGCGGATCGCGATGGTCTTCTTGTTAGTGTTGGCGCAGACGATGCCGATGTACTTGTTCGCCGCGGCATTGATGATGTCGGAGAGTACGGCGCCGTAGTTCTCGCAGCCGTCGATGGCCGTATTGTTGTCGTTGGTCTGGCCGGCGATGCCCGCGGCATAGCCGTGCGTCGTATCGCCCGCAACGGCGAAAGCGACCGTGCCGTTATTGACGCACGATGTGAGGTAGGTATGGCCGCCCATGGCCGACACGATGCCTGCCACGCGGCTGTTCGAAGCCGTCACGTCGCTGCAGGTCACCGCCGCATTGTTCACGCAGCTTTCGAGCTTCGTATATTTGTTCATCGTGGCGACGACACCCGCCGTACGGGTCGCCTGCGCATCTATCGCTCCTTCGTTGACACACCCCACGACATTGTTGTAGCGTTCGGTGGTCGTCGAAGCGTCGGCGAAACCGACGATGCCGCCGATCGAGAAGCCCGTGGCTCCGTTCTTGGTGTTCACGCTGTTCTTCGACGTGATCTTGCCGTAATTGGTGCAGGAGAGGATATGACTGTCATTTTCGTTAGCGCAGATCGCGCCGACGATGCCGCCCGCCGATTCGCGTACGTTGTCCCCGCCGCCCTGAATGTCGATCGCCGCACGGTTCTCGCAATTCTCGATCGTGGCTTCATAGGCATATCCGGCCACGGCTCCCACGGCCGTCATCGCGGCCGCGGTCGAAACGACCGACGAGCCTTCGCCGATGGCAAGGTTCCTGACCGTGGCGCCCTTCAGCACGCCGAAGAGTCCCCAAGCCGAACCCGCCGCAGCGTCGGCCGGAACGACGATCTTCAGATTCCTAACCGTATGGCCCTGTCCGTCGAAGGTGCCCTGAAACGCCGGTCCCGTCATCGCGTTGGCCGTCGTATAGGCGCCGTTTCCGATCGGGGTCCACGCCACGTCCTTCATGTCGATATCCTGCGTCAGCACGGCTTTGGCGGCCGCCTCCTCGCCGCCGGCATTGACCGCCGCGGCGAAAGCGACCAGCTGGTCGGGCGTCGAAATGGCGACCGTACCGAGCGTCGCGGCCTTGTAAAAGAGCGGCTTCACGATCACGTTGTCGGCCAGATCGTAGGCCATGACGATAACCGTACCGCGCGAGAACGAAGCGTCGAACGAAACCGTCACCGTCTTCGCGTCGCGGTCGATCACGGCGTCGAGCCCCTCGGCCTTGGCGACGGCCACAATGGCCGTCTCCTTAGCCTCGCCCGAAAGCTCGTAGGATACCGTAATGCTCTTCGAAGGGTCTGCGACGGTGGTAACCGGCATCGCGTCCAGCTTGAGGTTGAGCGAGTTGAAAACCCGCAGGGTGATCGTGCTTCCGTCGCCGAGCGTTAGGCTGAAATTGCCGTCGCCGTCCAGCTCCGCCGAGCGGAATACCGACGTGGCGTCGGTCGTGGCCTTGATCGGATTGCCCGAAGCGTCGAGTATCTGCACGCCGTCCACGGTCCAGCAGCCGTCGGCATCGACCGAAATCGTCGGCGTGTAACCGCTCACGGGGAACTTCTCCCCGTCGTCGTCGGTCAGCCACGTGATTTCGCCGTCGATGCACTTGGTCCAGTAATAGACGTCGTTCTCGTCGAGCTTCACGCCGATGATCGGCACGTCGACGATGTCGTCCATCGTCGCCAGCACGACCGTATGTTCGACGTCCTTGTTGTCCTTGTAGGTGACGACGTATTTCCCGTCGGCGTCCTGCGACACGGTGGTGATGACGTTGCCGTTGGTCAGATAGCTCAGGTCCGCGAGCTGCTTGCCGAGCGTCTCGGCCTTGGCTTTCAGGGCTTCGATCCGGTTTTTGTAGCCGTCGATCCGGCCGCGCAGCTCCGAATCGTCGAAGTCGCTGCAACCGCAGAAGACCACGGCCGCAAATAGTATGATGATATTCAGTATCTTTTTCATTGTCGTTCCGTTTTTCTGGATTACAGCCTTTTAGTTGTTTATCGTCGGATCGTAGTACTCGTCGTTCTTGTACGAGAACGCATTGTGAACGGTCGCGGCAGGCGCCGAAGTCGGATTGTCCTTGTAGGTGGTGTAGCTGCCCACGTATCCGCCCATCGTACAGCTGCTGACGTTGACCCACTCGCCGCTCGACTGGCCCGAATATCCGCAGGCCCATGCCGGACCGTGGTCGGAATTGTAGACGTCGCCCAGAATGGCGCCCTGATTCGCGCAGCCGATGATCCGGATGTTGGAGTGGCCGATGAATCCGCCCGTGCGGCAGCCGATATGGGTGAACACGTTGCCGTAGTTGGTACAGCTCTCCACGGTCGCCGTCAGCACCTTCTTCAGGTCGTCCGTACCGCCGATCAGGCCGCCCATACGCTTGCTGTTGTAGGAATTCTGTGCAGCCGCTCCCTCGAACTTGCCGACGATGTCGTCCTCGACCGTACCGCGGTTGTCCGAATTCTTCACGTTGCCGTTCATCAGCGTAGCGACCAGACCGCCCGTGCGGCCCGTCGGGCAGCTGATGTGTCCGTAATTGACGCAGAACTGAATCAGGTTGCCTTCGTCCTTGGCCATGAAGCCGCAGATACCGGCCGTCTGCATGCCGTTGCCGCCGTTGCCGTTGTTGGTGATCTTGCCCGTGCGTACGAACCCGTAATTCGCGCATCCCAGCGACTTGGCACGGCCGCCGATGGTCGAGTTCTTCATCACGCCGACCAGACCCGAAGCCACGCAGAGCACCTCGGAACCGCTGTCTCCGGCGAAGTCGATGTTGTAGTAGTTGGTGCACGATTCGATCGTCGAGTTGACCGCATAGACGGCCAGCGACGCGACGCTCGTCGCCTTCGGGGCGTCGCCCGTGAAGGTCCACGTGATGTCGGTGTCGGGATCGCCCAGCGTCAGGTTGCGGACCGTAGCCCCGTCGAGCGAGCCGAAGAACGCGTAGCCCCACTTGCCGGTGGACATGTCGGCCGTATAGTTCAGGTTCTTGACGGCGAAGCCCTGACCGTCGAAGGTGCCCTTGAAGGGATTGACCGTCTTGTAGGGAGTCGTCGTATTGTACTCGCTGGCATCCACGCCGCCGATCGGCGTCCACGACTCGACGGCCGCCATGTCGATATCGTTCAGCAGCACGACTTCGCCCGCCTCGTTCTCCCAGCGTGCGGTGCTGGCTCCGGCATTGACCGCCGCGGCGAAGCCCATGAGGTCGGCCGCGGTCGAGATGCCGCCTCCGCCGCCTTCGGGAATCTTGGGCGACTGCTTGACGACGATTGCCGCCGAGATGTCGTAAAGCGCATTCGAGAAGCGGATTTCGCCCGTGCGGAGCGCGCCGCTCGCATCCTCGTAGTAATCGGCCGTGAAGACGTGCGTAAGGGTCGTCATCGCGCGGGTCGAGTTGTATATGAGCCACTTGGAGGCTGACTCCTCGACCGTCACTTCATAGTCGATGCTGGCCGAAACCTTGACTTCGAACTGCGTCATGTCGCCTTCGAGCACGATGTCGGCCGTCGAACCGTTGTAAACCGGATCCTGAATCTCGGCCGTGCCGTAGGTGAAGAAAAGCGGTTTGAGAATCGTATTGCCCCCGGCGTGCGCCATGACGAGGATATTGCCCTCTTGGGCACCCTCCTTGAGCGAGACGGTGATCGTCGATATGGATTCGTCGATCTCGGCGTCGACATTGTAGGCGGTGAAGATATCCACCAGCGCGCCTTCCGCCTGCGAACCGCCGACGGTGTATCTGATCTTCACTTTCGACGCATAGTCCGGAACGGCCGTGTAGGTCGGCGAGTCGAACGAAACGGACAACGCCTCAAACATCTGCAGGCGCAGTTCGGTGCCGTCGGCGAGAATGAACACGGCTTCGCCAGTCTTTTCGTCCACGTAAGCCTCTTTGAAGAGGATGTTGCTGACGTCGTCGGCCAGCACCTTGTCGCCCTTGGCGTCGGTGATCGGCTTGCCGTTCACCGTCCAGAAGCCCTCGGCGTCGATGCCCACTTCGGGCTTCTCACCGCCTGCGGGAACCTTCTCGCCGTCCACGAGTATCCATTCGTAGGTCTCGCCGTTGTCGGAGGTCTGGCACCAGTACCACACGCCGTCCTCGTCCTTGGCGATGCCGATGATCGGCAGGGTCACGACCTCTTTCTGGGTGGCGAGGGTGAGCGTGCGGCTCTCCCCGCCGCGGTCGATGTAGGTGATGACGTAGTTGCCTTCGGCATCGGTCGAGATGAGCGACACGAACAAGCTGTTTATCAGCTGCGTGAGCGCGTCCATCTGCGTACGGAGTCCGTCCACGGCCTGTTCCAGTTCATCGAGAATCTGTCCCACGTCGTCGAGGTCCTTCTTGATACGGGTATCGTCGTATCCGTCGCTGCATGCCGCTGCAAACAGGAATGTAGCGAGGAAGATCGTATTCAATATCTTTTTCATCGTTCTGTTCATTTAGTCGTTTATGGGTTCCTTGCTACTTGATCCTGACATGCATGTAGTTCATGCAGCTGCGCTCGCCCTTCGAGTCGCAGGGTCTGTTGGCGATCGCGCCGGCGCCGTTCTCCCATTTCCACAACGTCGTGGAGCCGCCGCCGTCGAAACGGATCGCATTGTGAAGCCCCAGTTTCTTCATGGTCATGTAAAGCTGCCAGTAGTTCATGCCGGTGTCGATGCTCGTGCGGCCGTCCACGCAGACCAGCTTGACGGTCGTGCCGGCCTGATCGGCTCCGATGCAGGTGGCCGGCATGAGCGTCGCGTCGTTCACCGCATTCCAGTTGCCGCCGTTCAGGAAGCGGTACATGCTGGAGTTGTGCATGATAATCTGTTTGGAGACGCTGCCGATAGACACGTTGGCGTTGATCCGGACAGCGTCGCCCACCTTGAGCGCCGCAGCCAGCGCCGCAGCCTTTTCGCCCGTCACCTGAAGCACCCAGTCGGTCTTTTCGCTCACGAACGGCACCTCGACCGAGGCTCCGTTGCGGCCGTCCACGATCGCCGTGACCGTCGCGTCGAACCAGCCGTCGTTGACGGTCATCTGCTGCGAGCAGCGGCCCACGACGAAGAGCGCATCGCTGCCCACCGGATTGTAGATGCCCGGATGCGGCTCCTTTCGGAAGCGCGAAGTATAGAGATTGGCGTCGTAACCGTCGGTGTTGTTGAGCCGGACGATCGTATCGTTCACCGAGTAGTATTCGTAGTCCGTATCGTTCACCTTGAGATAGCCCGTGAAGCTGCGGTTGTCGAAGCTGACGGTACGGTCCTCGAAGAAGGTGAAGCCGGGACGGTGGTTCGAAAGCGACTGGCGCACGGTCGGGTTGTTGATGAAGACCGGTTCGCCGTATTCGATGTGGAATCCGCGCGGGAAACCGTCGTGCGAATTGAAGAAGCCCGTGTTGATGCCCGCAACGATGTTGCGGCCCTCGGCGCGGCGGCGCGTACAGGTCTCGGAGAGCGTTTCGCGCAGTTTCTTGCCGTTGTTCGAGTTGTTGTTGGCATTGGGGTTGAGACAGAGTTCGTCGGCCATGACCGTTTCGAACACCACGTTGGGATTGGTCAGGTCGGCCTCGACGACATAGACGTTCTGGGCGAAATTCTTCATCGCGTAGTGGTAGAACTTCACACCCTCGGCCAGCTGCGTCTCCGCCTTCACCTCCCAGTCGTAGAACTCCTCGTACTGGTCGCTCAGGCCGTTGAGCGTCGGATCGAATTTTCCGTGTACGATTGCCATGGCATAGGTCGCTTCGGGAGCCGACTGCGGATTGTCCTTGTATGCGGTATAGTCGCCCACGCGGCCGCCGACCACACATTCGGTAATCAGGTCGGCGCTCTTGTTGTAGCCTGCCGCCCAACCCGAACCGTGGTAATTGGTCCCCGACAGCGTGTGGTCCGAAAGGATGACGCCCTTGTTCTCGCACTTGGTGATCTTGGCCTCGTTATGGCCGACGAAGCCGCCCGTGCGGCAGCCCAGCTGCGAGAAGACGTCGCCGTTGTTGACGCACGAAGTGAACGCGGCGTCGGCCGAAGCGCCGCCGGCGAGTCCGCCCATGCGCTTATAGCCCGGATTGGCGCCGAAAATACCGTTCACGTCGTCCTGCACCTTTCCGTTGTTGACGCATGCGGTCACTTGACCGCTGGTAGCCACGGCCACGATGCCGCCGCTGCGTCCCGACGGAGCGCTCAGAGCGCCGTTATTGGTGCATTCGGTCAGCGACGAAGTCTTCATGTAACCAACGATGCCGCCCTGATGGAATCCCGAATTGGAGCCGTTGCCCGTGTTGGCGATCGTGCCGCAGGTCAGCGCGCCGTCGTTGACGCACTGCGTCAGCGTCGCGTTTTGGACATATCCGGCGATGCCGCCCAGACATACCGAGATGTTGGCGGCGTCGCTGCCCGCGAATGCGATCGCGGCCTTATTGGTGCAGGAGGTGATTTTGCCTTCGGCATAGCCGGCGAAAGCGCCGATCGCCGCACCCTGCGGAGCCGCGCCCGTCAGACGGATGACGCCTTCGATGGTGAGGTTCTTGATTTCGCCTTCGGCGCCGAGGGCCGAGAAGAGACCGTGGGCGACGTTGCCGTCCGCAAGGTCAAAGGTCCAATCGACGTTCTTCAGCGCGAAATTCTTGCCGTTGAACACTTTATCGAAGACATTTTCACCCATTGCATAGGTGACAGCCTTGTTCGCATCGGCGGTGCTGGGAGTTACGACTCCGCCGATCACATAATCGCTCCAGTCCGTGCCCGCCATGTCGATGTCGTTCATCAGGCAGACTTCGCCGTCGATCGTATATTTGGCCAGACTCTTGCCGGCATTGACCGCCGAGGCGAAAGCCTTGAGATCGTCGGCGTTGCGGATACCCGTCGGCGCGCCTTCCATCGTCGTAAAGATCAGCGGCTTGATAATCACGTTGTCCGCGCCGTCGTAGAACATCACGACCAAACGGCCCTCCTCGAAGCCGTCGGGGAAGGTCACGGTAATGGTTTTGGCCTGCTCATCGAGTTTGGCCGCGAGTCCTTCGGCCTTCTCGACGGTCAGCACCGAAGTTTCGGTCTCGCCCACGAGCGTATAGGTGATCACGAACGGCTGCGCGACGTCGGTCACTACGGTCCGGGGTTCGACGCTCAGCAGCACGTTGAAGCCGTTCTGAACCTGCGCCGTGACCTGCACGCCGTCGCCCAGCGTGAAGACCACCGTGCCGTCGTCCTTCATTTCGACCTTGGTGATCACCGAAGCGCTCTTGCCCTCGGCCTTCACCGGATTGCCCGACGCATCGGTGATCCGCTTGCCGAAGAGCGTCCAGTAGCCCTGATCGTCTACGCCGATTTCGGGCGTACGGCCCGTAACGGGAATTTTGGCGCCGTCGGTATCGAGCAGCCACGAGGTCTTGCCGCCCGTGGTGACGGTCCAATAGTAGATTTCGCCGTCGGCCTTCATGCCGATGATCGGCTGGGTATTGGCGTCATCCATGGTCGCAATGTCGATCGTGTGCTCCACGTTGTCGGCATCCTTGTAGCTGAGGACATAGTGTCCGTCGGCATCCTGCGTGATCGAGGTGACGGCACCGCCGCTGACGACTGCGGCCAGCGCGTCGAGCTGCTGCTGCATTGCATCCTTGCCAAGCTTTCTACGGATCAGCTCTGTACCACCAAGCATGTTCGACCACTGATCGTCGCCACCAAACT